>Ga0256827_10002830_pt1 | contig 11087 bp, 14 predicted proteins | sample CV84metaG_FD_185977 | JGI IMG/M metagenome (GOLD analysis project Ga0256827, IMG submission 185977) | Hydrothermal vent microbial communities from East Pacific Rise, Pacific Ocean - CV84 | ecosystem: Environmental > Aquatic > Marine > Hydrothermal vents | place: Pacific Ocean: East Pacific Rise...
GGACAGTAGAAGTAAAGAAGAGGGGGGACAGCGCTGGTTTCACATCCATAAAGATGACAATGTCACTGCCGGAGATGTACTGCACTGGACAGGACCCAATATGAATTGGAATTATATGTGTGCAGACTGTCACTCTACAAATTTGAAAAAGAACTATGATTCAAAAACCAAAAGCTACCATACGACTTGGGATATCATTAATGTTTCCTGTGAAGCCTGTCACGGACCTGCCTCTAAACATATAGAGTGGAGTAAAACATCTCATAAAGAGTTGAAAAATAAAGGCTTTGACCTCTCTTTTAAAAATAAAAAATGGAAATGGGATGTCAATACCAAGGAGAAGAAAGGAGGGGCAGACCACCAGGAGATAGAAGTCTGTGCCAAATGTCACTCAAGACGTTCACAGCTTGATGATGATTTTAAACCAGGAGACAAGTTCTCTGACCATTATCTTGCGGTAAGACTGGAGCAGGGACTCTATTTTCCTGATGGAAAGATCCAGGATGAAGTCTATGTTTATGATTCTTTTCTGCAGAGTAAGATGTATGCTGCCGGTGTGACCTGTACAGATTGCCATAACCCGCATACACTCAAACGCAAATCTGAAGGTGATAAGGTGTGCTATACCTGCCATACTGAAGAAAAATATACCGCTACATCACATCATAAACATCAAAAGGGAAGTACAGGAAGTTCTTGTGTAAGTTGTCATATGCCTGCACGTCTCTATATGGGAGTAGATAGTCGTAATGACCACTCTTTCCGCGTACCGAGACCGGATCTTTCTGTAAAAATGAAAACCTTGCCAAATGCCTGTAACCTTTGTCATACGGACAAAGATGCCAAATGGTCCACAGAGGCTATGAAGAAATGGTATAACGGGAAGATACCTGTCGGCAAGCAGAACTTTGCACATGACCTTCAGGCACTGAGAAACAATGCAGAGGATGCACCTAAGTCATTGTATAACATCCTAACTTCTGATGCTCCGAATATCGCCAAAGCAACGGCAACCTCTTACCTGGGAAATTACCCCTCAAAACAGACCTATACCACAACGCTTCAAATGCTCAGAAATTCAGATCCGATGATAAGAAGAGCGGCATTGGAATCTCTGGAAGCGTATCCACCGAAAATGCGTATTAAAGAGACCTTCAAACTTATTGATGATCCAAGCAAGATCGTCCGTATGGAAGCGGCACGGCAACTGGCATCTTTTCCTCTTGGACAGCTTGATACTGCACAGAAAGCATCTTTGGAAAAAGCTTTTGAAGCCTATGAAAAAATTCTGCTCTTCACTGCAGAACGTCCGGAATCTCAACTCTCTTTGGCTATTTTTTATCACAGACAAAAAAAGGATGATAAAGCAGAACAATCTTATCTTGAAGCCATTCGTCTGCAGTCCCAGTTTGTGCCTGCCTACATTAATTACAGTAGTTTTCTTATGCAGAAAGGTAAAAATGCACAGGCAGCAGAAATTTTGAAAAAAGGATTAAAGGCAGTGCCAAATATGGCTATTTTGCATCATGCACTTGGATTATGGTATGTCCGTAACAAAGAGAAAGAAAAATCACTGGAAGAATTAAAAAAATCAACACAGTTGGATGAAAATAATGCCAGGTTTGCCTATGTGTATGCTATTGCTATAGCGGAAACAAATGTGCAGGATGCCATAGATATTTTGGAAAAAGCCTATCTGAAACACAGAGGAGATATACAAATAGTCTCTGGTCTGGTTTATTATTATAAACAGACAGGTAAGTTGAAAAAGTCTAAAGCTTATGAAGATAAACTCAAAGCATTACAGAATTTTTCTGTACGCTAAAGAAGAGTGAAGCGAAGCTATTATCCACATTTACCGGGGGCACATTTCATGCCTCCGCACTTACCTTCGAGTTTACTTTTAATACTGCCTGACTGCATACTGTCTATCATCTCCTGGGTTTCCTGAGGATGGGCAATGAATTGATACCCTTTGTAGAGTGTAAAGAGACCGTAAAATACTACAAGCATTGCAGCAAGTTTCATCATGGTTCCTCTGAGTGAACCTTTTTGAAGAAATTTAGTAATGGCACCTAAGAAGAACAGTGCAGGTATGGTCGCAAGACCAAAGGTTGCCATGACAATGGCACCCCAGAGCGGACTTGCCGTACTGGCTGCAAAAATAGCAAAAGAGTAGACCAGACCACAGGGAATAATACCGTTAAGCATACCTAAAAGGTAAAAGCTTGAAAGTGATTTGTTGCTTATGAGTTTTCTAAATGCATTTTGATACCAGCTGTTTTTTGAGACAGACCACTCTGCAGAATTTAAAAATTTAAGATTTCCCAGGAGAGAGAGTCCTGCAAGTATCATCAATACACCGGTCAGTACAAAAAGAACACCTTTTGTTGTGGGGGTAAAGGCTATTGCTTGACCAAGAAGACCAAATACTGCACCTAAAATTGTATAAGTGGTCACACGGCCAAAGTTGTAGGCAAGATGGGAGATCGTCTGTTGTGCCCATGAACTTTTCTGATCTATTTTTGTGGAACTGTACGCAACAACGATTCCTCCGCACATGCCAATGCAGTGTCCGACAGAACCTAAAAAAGCAGTACTAAGGATAATAAGAAGATCGATATTGTTCATAAAAATGTCTCTTTGATTTAAAAATTATAAAACTATAGTATTATTTTGTTAAAATGGTGTTAATTATACGAAGGATAAGAATGTTTAAATCATTAAAACGTAATTTTATGAAAATGTTTAGAGAAATTTTGGTTTACCATAACAGTTCATTGGAATTTCGTGCAAAAATAATGACTTTAATGGTTTCATCCAATGGTGAAATAAGTGAGTGTGAAAAACAGAAGCTTAAAGAAATTGCTTACAGTACTTATGGTGATGATGTTGAAAGAGCGGAACTTCTTATCGCTACGGTCAATGAATATCACAATAAGATCATTACCAATAATGGATTGGATTTTGAGCACCTTGTTCAGCAAGTGGCAAAAGAAGTACGCCAGGTGAAACGTTTTCGTGAAAAAATAGATATTGATATGCTTTTGCAGCTTCACTACTGTATATGTGAAGATGATGAAGAAGATATGCTGTTTCAAAAACGTATTTTAGAGTTTTTACAAAATCTTAAAGATGAATATGGGAAGAGTGAATAAATGGAATGGTACAGATTTATTATTATGGGGAAAGTGCAGGGTGTGTTTTATAGAAAATCTGTCTCTCAGGCTTTGATGAAAAAACAGTTCAAAGGGTATATTCAAAACCTGTCTGACGGTACGGTTGAAGTGGTTGCTGAAGTGTTTGATGATGATTTTGACACCTTCATGAAAATACTTCAAGAGGGGTCTCTTTTAAGTACGGTAAATGAGGTCAAATATGAGATCATAAATGATGCAGAGTTTAACACAGATGGTTTTGAAATAAGATACTAAAATATTGGGTTGGCTTTAGCTAAGAAATAGAGAGGAGCATACAATGGCAAGTGGCTGGGGATGTCAATTTATGGGTACAAAAGATGAGGATAAAGAGTGGTGCCTGAAACTGCACCACCATTGTGAACCGGGCTGTAAAGGCTGTATTATTGCAGGCAAGGTTGAATTTTCCCAACCTAATGTCTCGGAAGAGCAGGAGCGAAAGCTGAAGAAAAGGAGTGATGACCCTTTAAGAGGGAGATAGCTTTTACACCATCTCTTTCCCAAATTTTGCTTTTAATTTTGCTAATTTCGGTGGTATCACTGCCATACAATATCCCTGCATTGAGTTTTGACGGTAGTAATCCTGATGATAGGCTTCTGCCGGGTAGTATTTGTCCAGTGGCTCTATGCTTGTTACTATAGGATCTGAGTAATCATTTTGTACTGCTTCCAGTGCTGCTTCGGCAGTCTCTTTTGTCTCTTCATCTGTATAAAGAATGGTAGAACGGTATTGTGTTCCTCTGTCTGCACCCTGCTGGTTAAGTGTTGTTGGGTTATGAACTACGAAGAAAATATCAAGCAGGGTATCTGAAGTGATGACAGTGTCGTCATAAGTGATCTTAATGACTTCTGCATGCCCTGTCTCTCCGGTACAAATATCTCTGTAGGTTGGATTAAGTGTTTGTCCATTGGCATACCCGCTCTCTACATCACTGACACCTTTGAGTGTTTCAAATACTGCTTCTGTACACCAGAAACATCCACCGCCGACTATGAGCTCTTTTTTTGCCATTTTTAAATCCTTGTGTTTCATGGAACCCTAAACTTGTTTAGGACAAAGTTGCATACTATAAAAATATTTCCTAAATAAATTCAGGGTTCCTAATTTTATTAGATGTGCTATAATATCCAATAAAATAAAAACTAATCTAAATATTGGAGTTTTGTTATGAATGTAAATGTAGTATGCCCACATTGTCTCAAGGTAAATCGTATTCCTAAAAAAGAGTCGTATGCTAAAGCCAATTGCGGTTCTTGCAAGCACTCATTGTTGGAGAGTAAACCGGTTGCCGTAAATGCCGATAAACTGGCAACTTTTTTAGCCAATTCCGATATACCTGTTGTGGTTGATTTCTGGGCACCATGGTGTGGCCCTTGTCTTCAAATGGCACCTGCTTTTGAAGAAGCAGCCCTATCTATGCCGCTTCAGGCACAATTCCTGAAGGTCAATACAGAAGAGGAGCAAACCTTAGGCGCACAATATGCTATTCGCAGTATTCCGACACTGATCGTTTTTAAAAATGGAAAACAGGTAGACCAACTCTCCGGTGCTTTAAGTGCTGCGCGTCTTCAAAGCTGGGTGAAACAGTTTGTCTAAAATCTTACTGCTTGAAGATGATGCAAACCTTAATGAAACAGTGACAGAGTTTCTTGAGGAGCAGGGGTTTGAAGTAGTCTCTGTATATGACGGGTATGAAGCACAGGAGAAGCTTTATGAGAGTAAATATGACCTTCTTCTTTTAGACATTAATGTACCTGGAATAGATGGACTTGAATTGTTGAAAGAGAGTAGGGAAGAGGGTATTGTTGCTCCGGCAATTTATATTAGCTCTATGGATACTGTTGATGATTTGGAAAAAGGCTTCAATAGCGGATGTGATGATTACATACGTAAACCTTTTGCATTGAAAGAGTTGCAGATACGTATTGAGACCCTGCTCAAACGGGATTTTTTTCATCATGCTCATACGTTGGTACAGATTTCTAAAAATATTGCGTATAATATTAAGAACAATGAATTGATCATAGAAGGTAAAAGTATCTTGCTTGGCAATAAAGAATCAAGACTCTTAAGACTATTTATGAAAACAGAAGGAGAAGTCATTGCCCATGAGCGTATCTATAAATTTTTATGGGATTATGATGAAGAACCCAGTGATACAGCACTTCGTACGTACATTAAAAATCTTCGCAAGATCATAGGTAAGGAAAGAATTGTTAGTATTAAAAAACAAGGTTACAAATTCAGTACTGAAAAGTGAGAAGAAATCTCTCTTTAGATTTTTAACACTTTATGTAACGATGGTTACGATTGTGATTGCATTGTCTTCACTGTTCTATTATGAAATACAAAAGAAGTTGATGCTTGCAGACCAGCGTGCCACACTTAGCAAATATGCATATATTCAAACAAAGAGACTTAAAATACTCCATCACTATTTTGAAGAAAGAAGAACATATCCCCGTGATCCACGCTTTAAATCTGCTATATATGATATTGATCTTAGAAAAATATTTTCACTGCTTGATGATGAAAATATACATTTTGATGAAGAGATATACATTAATAACAAGCATATACATTTTGTTAAAAGTCTGGATGAATACTTTTTGGGGGCGAAATACCTTATTTTGGAAGTGGAAGATGAAGGTGCCTGGCGTAATGATATTTGGAAAAATATTATAGGGTATGGTTTGTTGGCATTTTTTATATTTATTATTTTTGGACTTTACCTTGCAAAGTTATTTTTAAAACCGATGCGTGACTCTATTTTATTACTTGACAGGTTTATTAAAGATACAACGCATGAGCTTAATACACCACTTTCTGCTATACTGGCAAATATAGAGATGATGGATACTGATGTGATGGTAGAAAAAAACAGGAAAAAACTGACACGTATCAATATAGCAGCAAAAACAGTTTCTACACTGTATAAAGACTTAACATATTTGACACTGGAACAGGAGAAAAAGAATGAAGATGAGGAGATCGCGCTCAAACCGATGATTGAGAACAGGGTAGAGTATTTTGATATTTTGGCAAAATCCAAAAATATTACTTTTATTCTCTCTTTGACGCATGCTACGATCTATATGGATAAACGTAAATTGAACAGAGTTATAGATAACATTATTTCCAATGCGATCAAATACAATAAGCGAGGTGGTAAAATTGAGATCATACTCAATGAAAATTCACTGAAAATAAAAGACAGCGGTATCGGGATATCAGTAGATAAAATTCCATTTATGTTTGACCGTTATATACGTTTCAATCAGAGTGAAGGTGGCTTTGGTGTGGGACTGAGTATTGTCAAAAAGATCATAGATGAATACAATATGTATATAGAAGTAGAATCAGAAGAGGGAGAGGGTACAATGGTGGTATTACGATGGTAAAAAAAGTACTTTTGTCTCTATTGTTGACTTCAAGTCTGATGTCAGAAGATATTTATGAACGTAAATGTGTACCTTGTCATCAAGAGTTACCTACCTCTCTACAACAAATGTTCATGTCATATCTCTCTGTTTACAGTGGAGAGAAGAATGTTAAAGCGGTACTTAAATATTATTTACAATATCCTTCTAAAGGGATGTCCGTTATGTCAGATCTGTTTATAGACAGTTATGGCATCAAAGATAAAAGTACTTTGAGTAAAGAAGAGTTAAATAAGGCAGTTAATCTTTATTGGGAAAAGTTTAAGGTTTTTAATAAGTTGAAATAGCTATAATATTTTTAGATAATAATAAATTATATACAAATAGGGTGTTTAAATGAAGCGTTTACTGACAATTTTGGCACTGGCATTTTTCGTAGCTGCTAGTATGCCTACTGTAGCTACAGCAGGTGCAAAAAAAGGGCAAAAATTATTTAAAAAGAAATTTCGTAAGAAATGTGGTTTTTCGGGTGTGCGTTTTGCAAGGAATCATACACAATCTGAATGGGAAACTATTTATGATGCAGGAAAATTTCCTGTTGAAGCAAAGAAGATATGTCCCCGATTAAAATTGGAGAAGATCAAATCATCATGGTGGAAGCATGTGTATCAGTTCTCTGCCAAATATGCAAGTGACGGTGTAGTACCTAAGTGTTAAATTAAACTTATTAGTTACGATACTTGTAACTTATTGAAGCAGTTCTAGTGCTTCTGCTTCTTTTTTTTTTCTTCTATTCACAATTTGTTCACAATTCTATGTTATCATTCACCATCTTAAAATTAAAAGGATGTTATATGACTAAAATGACTAAGGTAGCTCTTGCTGCACTACTAGGATTTGCTGTACTTTCAACTACTGCTTCTGCAGATGCAGGAAAAGGTAAGAAACTTTATATGAAAAAAATGAAAGCTTCTTGTGGTTTTTCCGGTGCAAAATTTGCTGCTAAACATACTCAAGGTGAGTGGGAAAAAATTAAAGGTGCAGGTAAATTTTCTGCTGAAGCTACAAAATTATGCCCAGGTGTTAAATTGAAAGATAAATATGTAGATCCTATTTATGATTTCGCATATGAGTATGCATCTGATTCAGGTAACGTACCTTCTTGCTAAAACCATGTATATAGCGTAAAAACGTTATATACAGTATTGTTGGATACATGGAGTATCTTCATCTAAACTCAATATGTTATACTTATGAGTTATAAATTAAAATTTAAGGAATACAAATGAAAAAATTCGCAATTGCAATGTTACTTGCAGGTTCTACACTACTTATGGCTGACGGTGCTGCTACATTCGCTAAATGTGCTGGTTGTCATGGTGCAAACGGAGAAAAAGCTGCTCTTGGAAAATCTGCAATCATTACAGGTCAAGATGCTGCAAAAACAGTTGAACAACTTAAAGGTTACAAAGCTGGTACGCTTAACCAACACAAAATGGGTGGTCTTATGAAGGGACAAGCAGCTACACTTGATGATGCTGCTATGCAAGAAGTTGCAGATTATATTGCTGCAATGAAGTAAGACTTCTTTTCAAAAGCCTTTTGGCTTTTGAATCCCAACTTTATACCCACTACATTTTCCCACGTTACATTTTATTATTTAAATCTTTTTAATCATTCCTCTATACTTTTAATTACTTACTTTTTCTTCTTGGAGTAGTGATCATAGTCTTTAAAAAATCTTCTCTTTTTTGAATACCCAGTAGTCTCTTTTTTGTCAGGTCAGGGTAGGTACCTCCCAAACCTTTTCCATCGTCTCCATGGCATCCTCCGCAGATACTGGTGTAAAACATAGCAGCATCATTTGGGTAGGGTGACTTACATTTTTTACCGGAGAGTTCAAGGACATAACAGGCGATCTTTGGTGCATCTGTTTTGGAAGCAAAGCCTCCATCCATTATGCCACCTTTAAAATTAAACTGAGCAGAGCCATGGTTTATAACATTAATGATGTATTGCTCAACATATTTACTACTATTAACTATGGAGAGTTCTTCCTCATAATGACTTCTATTTTTATGTGTTTTAAGGTGTTCTACATACTCATTATTAATTTTAAGATGTTTTTTTTCTGTATGTTTGAATTTGGCATTATAGAGTGCATAAAGAAGAACCATAACAATAGCTAAGTAGGGTAGGATTTTTTGCATAAAATAATTTCAGATTTAAATAATATATGTGAATTGGTTGCGGGAATAGGATTTGAACCTATGACCTTCGGGTTATGAGCCCGACGAGCTACCAAACTGCTCTATCCCGCGACAGGAATTTTATAAGTCTAAGACTTAATGGAGTGAGATTATACCTTAGTTTTATTAAACTAAGATTAAATCTTATGGATGGGGTAGAGGGATTCGAACCCCCGAATACCAGTACCAAAAACTAGTGCCTTACCGCTTGGCGATACCCCAATTTTCACAAGCTTTATTGCTTATGTGGACGGCATTATAGCACCAAATTTCTCACTTGTCAAGAGCTTTTTAAAAAAAATTGTAAAATTTTCTCTAAATGAAGTCGTAATAGGTATAATATCATTAATAATGCAATATATTTTGAGGACAATAAATGACAAGTGATGCTATTAAAAGAGTGGAAAAAGCGATAGAAGATGTTAAACGAGGGAAAATGATCATCATGATGGATGATGAGGATAGAGAAAATGAGGGGGATCTTGTCTATGCCGCCACTTTTTCAACACCGGATATGGTTAACTTTATGGCTAAAGAGGCGAGAGGGCTTATCTGTACACCTGTAACGAAAGAGATTGCTTCTAAACTCGATCTTATACCTATGGTAAGTAATAATGTTTCAAACCATGAGACTGCTTTTACTGTGTCTATTGACTCTACAAATGCTGAAACAGGTATTTCATCGGCTGAGAGAGATGATTGTATCTCTAAACTTGCGAATCCATTGACCGTTGCAAGTGATTTTGTCAGACCGGGACATATTTTTCCTCTTATTGCCAAAGATGGAGGAGTTTTGGTAAGAACAGGACATACAGAGGGTTCAGTGGATCTTTGTAAACTTGCCGGTCTTGCACCTGCTGCAGTGATTTGTGAAATTATTAAAGATGATGGAAAAATGGCACGAATGGATGATCTGGAAATCTTTTCCAAAGAGCATAAAATAGCTATTGTTTACATCTCAGATATTGTTGAATATCGTTTGGCAAATGAGCAGTTGGTCAAACGTACATCTGTTGAGGAGTGTGAATTTAGAGGTACTAATGTTGAGAAGATCACTTATCAGGATCATTTGGATCGAACGCATACTGTCATGAGATTTTATAAAGGAGATGAAACTGAGAATGTGAAGTTTCATAATATTGGTCTGGATATTGATCTTGTTTTGGATGATAAACGTTTTTCTGCACTTAATAACTCTATAGAGTTTTTAAAACAGAATGGCGGGGTACTTGTTTTTCTTGATACAAAAATTATTTCTCAGGAACAAGCCAAAGAGTTTGGTGTAGGTGCTCAAATATTGAAAGATCTTGGGATTAAAAATATTAATCTTCTGACAAGCAATAAGGATACAGAATTTGTAGGGCTTGCAGGATTTGGTTTGGATGTTGTAGAAAAAATAGAGGTGATCTAAAAATTTTTAATATGTTAAAGATCAGCCTAAGATATGGAGAGTTCCTATCCAAAAGGTATGTGCAATTGCAACAATAAGTATGATCCCTAGAATATTAAATACCAGACCATACATTGCCATCGCCTTAATAGAAACGACACCTGAACTCATGGCAATGGCATTTGGCGGGGTAGCAATAGGAAGCATAAATGCATAAGAAGCACATATAGTTGCAACCATCATGATGAGAGTTGCGTTTACTCCAGTCTGTTCTGCTACCTTATATAAGATTGGAAGCATAATTGAAATGAGAGCCGTATTGGAAGTAATCTCGGTAGTAAACGTAACCATTACAGCAATAATAATAATAAATGTAAGTAGAGGCATATTTGAGAAAGCAATCAGATGTGAAGCTATTTCACCTGCCATACCGGTTTTTGTAAAAGCGGAGGCAATAGCAAATCCTGCACCAAAAAGAAACATGATCCTGTAGGGAATATTCTCTTTATCCTGCATCCAGTTTAAAATTGAAAAAGGTGGTGCAAATAACAATAGACCTGCAGAAAGCAGTATGCCTGGTTCACTTAATCCAAGACCATTATAGTAGGGTTTTATAGGTGCATTGAGCAAGAGCAGAGCAATGAGACCAATAATAACATAGAGTACTTTTTTTTGATCTTTATCCATAGGTTCAGTACTTAAGTTTTCTTCAATATGATGATCCTCCAACCCCAAACTTAAAATAAAGCCTACTGCCATGAACATAACAAAAACAAGTGGTGCAACCATATACATCCATTGTGCAAAAGGAATAGCCTGCATACCGATATCTTCCATAATACCCATAAGTATAAGATTTGGCGGAGTACC
>Ga0256827_10002831_pt1 | contig 11086 bp, 12 predicted proteins | sample CV84metaG_FD_185977 | JGI IMG/M metagenome (GOLD analysis project Ga0256827, IMG submission 185977) | Hydrothermal vent microbial communities from East Pacific Rise, Pacific Ocean - CV84 | ecosystem: Environmental > Aquatic > Marine > Hydrothermal vents | place: Pacific Ocean: East Pacific Rise...
TGTCATCTCTTCAGGAAGTGCATGCGGCCCCATGAAACCAGGCACAAGTCCAGCCTGCAAAAGTTCCTCTTCGGAGGCATCTACCAGTTCATTGGCATGTACGGCATTACACGCTTTGGTCTCCTCTAGCAGATCATTTCCCCTCAAAGCAAAGAGTACGATCTTGCTTGCCCCTTCATCATAAAGTGCTTTCATGGCTACCGTCTTAACCAGATAGTAGGGGTCTACATGAAAAAATGCTGCCAGGTCCTCGATTGTTTTGACACCCTCCGTTCTGAATTTGCTCGACATACTGATCTCAGGCTCTTCTGCTTTACACTCAAGAGGTGCCCTTGTCGCTGCTTCGATGTTGGCACCGTAATCACAGCTGTCACAGACTACGATAGTATCTTCACCACTGTCAGCGATCACCATGAACTCCTTGCTGCCACTACCCCCGATCGCGCCACTGTCTGCCTCTACGATACGATAGTCCAGCCCCAGACGCTCAAAGATACGGCTGTAGGTCTGCTCCATCAGGTCAAAATCTACTTTCATATCTTCTTCAGAGGCTGCAAAGCTATAGCCGTCTTTCATCAAAAATTCTCGTCCTCGCATCAATCCGAATCTAGGCCTAATCTCATCACGAAATTTTGTCTTGATCTGATAAAGATTGATCGGCAGTTGCTTATAGCTCTTAACTGTCTGGCGTACAAGGTTAACCATCATCTCTTCATGCGTAGGTCCCAGTACAAAATTATTGTTTTTTCTGTCCTTGAAGCGTAAAAGCTCTTTCCCGTACTTCTCAAATCTCCCACTCTCCTCCCAGAGTGATGCCGGTGTCACAAATCCCAGATCCACCTCCTGACACCCCGCACGGTCAAGCTCCTCTTTGGCTACCCTTCTAACATTGTCCAGCACTCTTTTACCAAGTGGCAGAAAGTTATAGAGTCCGCTTCCCACACTCTGGATATAGCCTGCTCTTGTTAGATAGATATGGCTAGGAAGTACCGCATCACTGGGAGCCTCCTTGGTTGTAGGAATCAATAGTTGGGTAAATCTCATTCGCTCTCTCCTTTGAGTTGCTTCATCCTCTCAGGGGATGGTTTTTGCATCTGCTTTTGTTTATATTGTATCGTATCCGAATCATCTGTCTCGATCTCAAATACTTTCTTGAACGCATTGACAGCAGCCTGTCCATCGTTCTGTTTTGCCAGCTCTCTCAAATTTTTGGTAGGCATATGCAGATACTTATCAAACACCTGTGTGATCATTCGCTTGGCATTGTCACTGAACTGCTCCGGCAAATAGCCTTTTTTTACCGATCGTTCCACCTCACCTTCGATCACTTCATTGATAGAAAGGCGCATCCCTTTGATCAGTGGTTCGATCGTCAATGCCTGAAGCCAGAGATAGAATTCTTCTGTATATCTCTCTACCACCTCTGTCGCTTTCAGCGCTTGCTCTTCCCTCATGGCATGGTTACTCTTGGAGATATTCTGAAGATCATCAATACGATAAACCTTGATATTCTCCTCCTCCATCTCCTCGATATCCCGAGGAATCGCCATATCAAACCAGAGTCTATCTGCCTCATTGTATTCTACCATTGCATTGGTGATGATAGGATCAGAGGAGCTTGTGGCGGTAAATAGCAACCGATAGCGATTGATCAATCGATGCAGTCTCTCCATATCTACCACTTTGACATTTTCACTATTCAGTTCATCTGCCAACTTCTGGGCATTTTCTCTAGTTCTGGAAAGCAGTAGTACATCTGCATCTGCACGAAGCAGGTGCTTGGCTGCCAACCTACCCATCTCACCGCTACCAACTACGATACCTGTCATACCGGCAAGCGAACCATTCATATCTGCTTTGGCCTGCGCCACGGCTACAGAAGCGATGGAGATAGGGTTTTGAGAGATATTGGTAGCATTCCGTACCACTGCTGCACACTTCACTGCATAGCTGACAACACGATTGAGCTCTTTGCCCGCCGTTCCATTTTTGTAGGAGAGCCTAAATGCATCTTTGACCTGTCCTGTAATCTGTGCCTCTCCGATCACGAGAGAATCCAGAGAAGAGACGACTGAGAAGACATGCATGATCGCCTCTTCATCCTCTAGATTCAGTACCGCCTTTTCAAGTGCATAAAAGTCTGCTCCTGTCGTTTTGCTCAAAAGACCTAAAACAGTATGGTAGGTAGAAAAATTATCTTTGGTTGCCGCTATGATCTCTACACGGTTACAGGTATTGACGATATAGGCTTCTAGCACAAAGTCAAAACTGGTCAACAGATCCAGATACGCTTTGATCGCTGCTTCGTCTTTGAAGGCGATCTGCTCTCTGGTATCCAGGTCACAGCGTTTGTAATTAAAACTCACCACTTGATAGTTCATCAGAAACTCCTCTCTATCATCGCTTTAGCAATCTCTTCCAGTGAGTGTTCACCCGCTTTCTGCATGAGTGTGATCGCTTCATTGATCAATACTCTCGCCTCACCAAAGCATCGCTCTATGATCCCTTGCTCTTTCATTTTGGCAGCGATCCACTGTTGATCGGCAGGCGTGAGTGCTGTCGCATGCAGTGCCATGAGTCGTACCTGCTCTTCCGCACCCAATACTTCATAGAGGTAGATAAACGGTAAGGTTGCCTTCCCCTCTTCATAGTCATGCATTGCCGGCTTACCAAGCTGTTCAGCACTCTGGGTTACATCCAGCAGATCATCAATCATCTGAAAAGCAATCCCAAGGTTTCTACCATAGGTACGGTATATCATTCTGGGTTTACCTGCCAGCAGAGCAGCCGCTTCCGCACTGGCTTCCATCAATGACGCAGTCTTTTGATAGATCATCTTGAGGTACTTCTCTTTATCATGATTGAAACTTGCAGAGAGCAGCACATCATTACGCTCACCCAAACTGAGCTGAATGACCGCATTGGAGATCACTTTTGAGACTTCACGATCTATATTGTTTAGTTCGTAAAACCCTTTTGAATAGAGTACATCTCCCAGCATGATCGCGGTCTTGTTCCCATAGATCGCATTGAGTGAAGTTTTACCGCGACGGACAAAAGCATCATCTATCACATCGTCATGCAGTAGGCTTGCTGCATGGATCATCTCCACGACTGCAGCTGTCTTAATGACAGTGAGGCTGCCACCGGCAATCTTCAAGATCAGTTTTGCCCTGAGTCTTTTGCCATGGGGTAGCTTGCTGTACAGTGCTTTGGCATCCGTGTCATCCAGCTCAAAGACAAACTGTTCTATCTTTCTCTCAACTGCTTCTATCATTATGCTACTCACACTGGGTGACGATATTGCCTACCAGCTCGATAAAGAGTGAATCTACTCTTGCATCAATGTCCTGATCAATGACCAAGGTCTTGATCAGCTGCTCATGCTTCTCGTCCAAACCTCTCTCTTCCAGCATTTTTTCTGCGACTGCAAAACGGCGAAACAGCTTTTCTATTTCCATCTCTACAATATTCTGGTTGGCTGTTTTGGCAATAGAAAAATAGTTGTCTTTAGGTGTGGTACTCATAAAATCATCATCATCAAATAGTTGCATCGTCTTCCCTATGTTTATAAAGTAAAATAAAGGCAATTATTATATCGAAAATGACTTTGATAACAGTTTGGCAAGCTTAAGTACGCTACGCTATAATCCAAAAATAAAAATTCATCCCGAATTTGGCAATCACATTGCATCGTTCGGATTTACGGAGCACATATGCGACTACTTACACTGGTCACCTTTATCTGGGCATTTTCCTTCTCGCTTATCGGTGTGTATCTGGCAGGCAAACTGGACAGTTACTTTGCAGTACTTATCCGCGTGGCCTTGGCATCGCTGATCTTTATCCCGTTTACCAATTTCAGACTACCTCATCACTTCAAGCTTAAGATCATGGGGATCGGAATGATTCAGATTGGGATGATGTATCTCTTTTTCTACAAATCTTTTCTTTTTCTTTCGGTTCCCGAGGTGCTGCTCTTTACGATCTTTACCCCGCTCTATGTGACCATCATCTATGACCTGCTCAAAGGTACTTTCAACCCGCTCTACATCGTCACAGCAACCTTGGCGGTACTGGGCGCTTATGTGATCAAATCCTCACAGATCAACCCCGGATTTTTCACTGGCTTCATGATAGTACAGGGAGCCAATATCTGCTTTGCCCTCGGACAGGTACTTTATAAAAAGCTGCTGGAAAATGAAGCGCTCATAGAGATAAAACAATCTAGTATTTTTGGCTACTTTCACTTTGGAGCACTGGCGATCTCAACCGTTGCCTTTGTACTCTTCGGCAATATGGAAAAGATCACGCCTGATACTACGCAATGGGCAGTACTTATCTGGCTAGGCGTGGTGGCTTCAGGGCTGGGATACTTTCTCTGGAATCGAGGTGCTACACAGGTAGATGCTGGGATCTTGGCAATCATGAACAATGCGGTGGTACCACTGGGGCTTATTGTCAATCTGCTACTTTGGGGCAATGATATCAACTACAGCAACCTACTCATCGGTGGTGGGCTGATACTCGCAGCACTCTATCTCCATAGGGTGATCCTCCACAGAAGAGGGAGCTCTGGACTGGCACTCTAGTCCTCTCTTCTTTTTCAGATCTTCCACCCAACACTCAGCAAACACTTCTTTGTCATACTTCCTGATATATGGCTCCCAAAAGAGCCAAGGAAGGAGACACAATGAAAACCACATACCTGATGAATATCCTTGCAGCACTGGGATTCCTAACCGGCTGCCAAACAGAGTATCATACTCCACATACTATTGTGATCGACAGGATCGATGATCCTCTTGCCGAGCTGGAGGTTATCGCAGGGAGCCGTTTTGTTTCACAGATCAGAAAAAATACAAAAGCCCTTGGACATACTGTTGCCTACCGGCATTGTATACGCCATGTCTCACCCCAACGATACATGCAACTACAGAAAGCCTTGTTGAAAAATAAAAAACTTTGGGGGATCGACAAGATTACTCCTGTACAGACATGCCCTGCTTCTGCTACGGCGCAATGCGCCAGAGTAGCCACTTCAGACTACTACTATAGTACTTCGCCACAGCTTCTGGAGCGCCTTAAAGCGCAGTGCCAGACAGACGGTACATGGTTTGCGGTACGCAGCAAACACTGGGCAAACACTTCTCTGTCATACTCTGGTTACACTATTTCCCATTAGGGTTCAACTGAATATCTAAAAGGATCTGAGCTGTATGGACACAAGCTTTTGATGGTCTCCAACACATTTTTGTCAACCGATATACAACAACTATGGGGTGAGGGCCTGCAAGCATGATAGAAAATCATACCTCTGGAGAGTTTGCCAAGAGTGATGAGGAGTGCATGTCAGCAGATGGCACGCATATAGCGAGTAGTAGCATAGATTCCTGCCCTGTGGGCAGAGTACGCGATAACTATCGATTTCTCAATAGGTGAAAAGAAAATATATCTTCATCATTTATGCTATACTTTTAGATGTAATTCCGGGGAGGACACAGATGCACAAAATACTTATTCTTGAAGATGACCTGCATCTGCGTGCTACACTGGAAGAGGAGCTGACCGATGAGGGCTTTGCTGTCACCGGTACCGACAGCTCTGAGACTGTACTGGATCTGACCTTTGAAACAAAATTTGACCTTTACCTGTTTGATGTCAATGTTATCGGTATGGATGGATTCTCCCTATTGCAGGCACTACGTGAGAGTGGGGATCAAACACCTACTATCTTTCTCACTTCCAAAAACAAGACCAGTGATGTACTTGAGGGCTTTGGAGTAGGCGCCAGTGATTACCTCAGAAAACCTTTTGAGATGGAGGAGCTGATCGTACGTATCCTGCGTTTTCTCTCGACAAAAAAAGCATACACTATCTCAGAAAGTATCCGCTACTTTCCGGGGACCTATCACATAGAGCATGGCGATACCAAAACTACCCTCAAACAAAAAGAGGGCCAGATACTGGAGTATTTCCTTACGCACCAAGAGGAGATCATCTCCAAAGAGAGAATCCTCGAAGAGATCTACGAGGGAGAGTATATCACAGACTCTACCTTCCGGGGCTATATCAACAAGATCAAATCAGCCATAGGTGCAGAGTATCTACGCAATATACGTGGGGAAGGCTATATCTTTGAAACGACATGAAAAAAGCGCCCTGATACGATTCTTTCTACTGCTATTTGGATCATTTATGCTGATGTTTCTGCTGGTTGCCCTGCTTTACTATTTTCAGGAGTACACACGTCTCAGCAAGGAGTTGGTGCTCAATGCCCATCTGGAGTATATCGAGTGCATGAAGCTGGAGTTGGGTGGCTGTATCGCATCACCGAAAGGAATGGAACCGAATATGCATACTGTCTATTTGCGTATCTTCTCTGTTTTTGGACTCCTGCTGCTACTTTTTATACCTATCAGCCTTTACCTCTCATTTTTCTCTGTGCGACCGGTACGCAAGGCTTCTAAAATGATCGATAGTTTCATCGAGCATATTGTCCATGACATCAATACCCCCATCAGTACCATTATGCTCAATATAAAATCTCTGATCAAACAGGCACAGGAGCCTTCAGGAAAGCTAACACGTATCCTCGCTTCAACCGAACAGCTGAGCGATATGCAGCATGACCTTCTGGCTCTCTCCGATGAAAAAATCACCCAAAAGAGAGAGCTGGTAGCACTAAAACCTCTCATTGAGGAGATCATGGCAGACTTTAGGCTGACCTACCCTGCACAGCCTTTTGTGTTATTGCTTTCGGAGTGGGATATCTATGCCAACAGAATCGATCTGCGAAGGATTATACAAAACCTTATCTCCAATGCGGTAAAATATAACCGCAACGCCTACCCTATCACACTCACAACCAAAAAGGGTATATTAATTCTGGAAGATCAGGGAAAGGGAATCAAAGATCCTGAAAAGATTTTTGATACACATTACAGAGAGGATTACACCATTCAAGGTAGCGGTATTGGGCTCGCATCCGTGATGGCTATGTTGACAAGAAACCATATAGAGATCAAGGTCTCCAGCCAGATCGACCAAGGTACCACGATACAGCTTCATTTTGAAGACAATCCCATGAAGGATCAATCATGATAAAGTATACGCTTCTGCCACTTCTTCTTTCTTTACAGATATTGGCTGCAACAGCACCTATGACCGAGCAAGAGGCAGCACCACTTTTTCAAAAGATCAAAAGATCCGAGTACCGATGGGTACTGGCACAGTGGCGAAAAGAGATGCAGGTCAAAACCCAAAGTCGCTCCTCCAGACGAAGATCCGGACTAAACAGAACCCACTACAATAATCCACTCAGAACCATACCTGATCCACAGGGAATCGGTGCTCTTCCTGTGGATCCTATTACACTGCCAGATAGGGGGTATTGAAGATGCGCTATGCTCTCATATGCTTTCTACTGACACTGTTCCTTCCTGCCGAAGGAGATAAACTCTCTTTACAATATACATCTCTGACCTATAAAAACTATCCTACCAATCATCTCCTCTCCCTCTATCTCGACATAGAGAATATACTGAGTTTTCAGGAGGGAGATCTAGAGCTTCGCATGGGGCTCAATGCACTGGGTATCATAGACAAAAGTGACGATATGCGCCTTTTTGATACGGTCACTAAAAGCAGAGCTGCGATCAGCAGTCTCTCTCTGGACTACTATCCAAGCAGGCAACTTCTTCTGAGCATAGGGCGTGAATCTATGGATATCAATCTGCTTCGCGGAAGCTTTGACGGACTTTTGGCTACGGGAGAGTTTGATGACTTTTCTTTCAAATCCTTCTACTTCAAACACTATACACGGCTCCAGCCCACATACTACAAGAATGAAAAGATCGACAAACTTTATGGATTTAATCTTCATTATGAGAAAGGATTTTTTGAGAGCGAGGTCACATACTTCACCTACTATGGACACAGTGTAAACAATCTCTATGTCGCACTGCACCCAGGTGCATTTACCTTGGGAGCAGAGTATCTTGCGTTTACTTCTGATCTCTTAAAGGATGAAAAAGCCTATAAATTTCTTCTTGGATATAGACACAAAAACTTCTATGCAGAAGCAGGATATTATCATGTCTATGAAGGTACACTGCGCAACATCTTTGCACTGGGTGGAAGCGAATTTAAAAACTACAGACTGCATGGATTTCTTGATCAGGAAAATGCAAAAAATATCTACCTTGACCTGCAATACGGCTACAAGGGTTTCGCACTTGGTCTTCACGCAGGCTACACCGAATTTGAAATGCCTTTAAGTCCCATGCAGAGTTATCACGGCAAGGAGTTTGGCATTACCTTGAGCAAAAAGTATGGTGATCTTGTATTTTCTGCTGCTCTGCTTACGCAAAAAAGTGATCAGCCCTGGAGTGACGGAGAGCGTACCACTTGGGTACAGACACAATGTACATATAGGTTTTAATGATGAAAAAAATACTATTTTTAGGATTGGCCGTGGTGCTTCTTTATGCAGCTATGAACCATAAGTTTCTATTGGCGATGGCGTACCTACATGATTCGGATCCCAGCAATGACCGCACTGCGGTTGCCCTACTCGAAGATGCTAAGCGCAATAACAATGATACTAAGTCCGCCTTTTTACTGGGTTATTACTATAAGACAAAAAAATACCATGCCCTTAACCCCAAAAAATCACATACCAACTATCTTTTTGCAGCAAACAGAGGGGACAATGAAGCAAAAATGCTGGTAGCTTGGGACTTTTACAAAGGGATTGGTTGCCAAAAAAATATCAAGAGATCAAAAGAGCTTCTCACTCAGCTTGCTATTGGAGGCAATGACAAAGCCAAAGAGATACTTAAGTTTGTCATGCGACACTAGACGATCATTCCGCCACCTAGCAATTTTTCTCCCTCATAAAAGACAGCAAACTGCCCCTTGGCAAGCCCAAAGACAGGCTCATCAAGGACTACCCATCCCGTATCTCCATCTATCGTCACATTGGCAGAGATAGCATGGGTGCGGTAACGAACCTTCACCTCACACCTGAAGCTACTCATCGACTCAAAAAGATTGATCTGTGTAATCGCAAAGGCATTTTCAGATAGCTTCTCATGGGTACCTACTACGATCTGATTGTTTTGTGGATCCAAAGAGACAACATAGTGTGGATCGTGGGCACCGTTTACACTGAACCCACGCCGTTTTCCGATGGTATAGTGCATATAGCCCTTATGTTTGCCTACCACCTCTCCTTCGGTGCTAAGTACTTCCCCCTCATGGTTAATCTCCATATGCTTCTGCAATATCTCCGTATAATCATTTTCCACAAAGCATATCTCACTGCTCTCTTTTTGGGTCGCAAACTGTTTGAGCGGTGCTATCTCTGCGGCAAAAGCTTTAACATCCTCTTTGAGCCATGTACCGAGAGGGAAGACCAGTCTGGGGAGCACCTCTTTGCGCACTTCTGCCAGGAAATAGCTCTGATCCTTGGAATCATCTATCGCCTTGTAGATAAAATGATCCCTTTTCTGTAGATAGTGACCTGTCGCAACATATTCGATTTCTAGACTGTCTGCAAAATCAATCATCGCACCAAATTTGATTGTTCGGTTGCATATCACGCAGGGGTTGGGGGTGACTCCCTCTCTGTAGCCCTCGACGAAGTAGTCATAGACCTCTTCTTTGAAAATACCAGAGAGGTCATGAAAATGCACTTCTATATCCAAATAATCAGCGACAACAGTCACCCTGCGAAAGTTCTCCTCATGGTAGGCTTCATTGTCATGGAGTTTCATATAGACTCCTACGACTTCATACCCTTCTCTCTGGAGCAGTACAGCTGTCACTGTAGAATCTACCCCGCCACTCATACCAAGCAGAACTTTTTTAGCCATTAGTTACACTCTTCGATCTGGAGAAAATACCCCTCCGTATTTTGAACAAGACTTGCGGTAGCGATAAGCTCTTGCTTGACAAACAACAGCAGATGACCCAGAGAGCCTTTAGGAAGTATCACTAGCTTGCCTACCACAAATTCTGCCTTTGGCAGGATCGCGATCCTGCACTCCAATGCCAGATACTTGGGGTCTGGTTTTCCCAAATTGGAGATACGCTCCTTGGCAGAGACGATCACTGCTTCATTGTCATCAATCTGCCCGATATCTACCTGTCCGATTACAGCGCCTTTACGATAAACATAGAGCTGAGGGAGTTTTTTTCCAAGTGAAAGAAGCGTACCTGCTTTGAGGCTTTTCACTTCACTCTTTTTTAGCATCAGAGGCTCAAATGAGATGAAGTGTAGCTTCGGATTTTGACTTCGCAGCAACGTTTTCTGCAAGCCATTTGCCTGTGTATTACTCATTAAATTCACTCACAAATCTATCCATCAATTTCTCCTTGCTAGCTACTTTCAGGTCATCGGGTACATGCTGTCCATTAGAGATATAGCTCACCGGCATCTGCTTCTCTATCAGAAAGCTGAAAAGCTCACCCACTTTTTTGGTTTCATCAAATTTGGTCAGGATCACACTCTCTATCTCTAGGAACGAGAAATGCTCATAAATATCCATGATATCATCTCTTTTGGCGGTCGCTGAGATGACAAGAGAGGTTTCGATCTTATGATCTCCGGTATTTTTTAGAAACTCAATGGTTTTGATCAACTTTCCGGTATCATACGGCGAGATACCTGCTGTATCTACCAACACCACATCATACCCTTGCAACGCATGAAGTACCTCGGGAAATGCCTCTACTTTCTCGACTTTGATATGGGTAATCTGCATCTGAGTAGCATAATGCTCCAGCTGTTCATAGGCTCCTACCCGGAAAGTATCCAGATTGACCAGTGCGACCTTGAGTGGTCGGTCCAAAAGCAATGCATACCGTGCTGCCAGCTTGGCGATTGTAGTGGTTTTACCTACACCGGTAGAGCCGATCAGCATCATGATTTTCTTCTTGGAGAGATCTTCAGCTCTAGTCATCAGTTTGTTATCTATCTCATCTAGGATATAAGAGAGCATTTGCTGCTCATCTTCGGCAACACCGTTCAGGGAAACACCTTGAAGTACCTCATCCAACCATACCTCGCTCAAGCCTTTTT
>Ga0256827_10002832_pt1 | contig 11082 bp, 9 predicted proteins | sample CV84metaG_FD_185977 | JGI IMG/M metagenome (GOLD analysis project Ga0256827, IMG submission 185977) | Hydrothermal vent microbial communities from East Pacific Rise, Pacific Ocean - CV84 | ecosystem: Environmental > Aquatic > Marine > Hydrothermal vents | place: Pacific Ocean: East Pacific Rise...
ATGTTGTCCAGTTGGTTTCGTTGCTTTCAACATTATCTATCCAGATGAGTGGCTCACTGCCAATCAGTCTCGCACCACCTGAGATTGTACTATAGATACTTTGACCAGGAGCTGCAATATCTACCCCGTAAGCACCGTAACAAGAGAAGTATGCCAGGTTATCATTTTTATCCGTAGCGGCAACAGAGATAATATTGTCAAGATCATAGCTGGCTGGATAATGGGGTCTCTGATCATTATCAGAACTATTATTCCCTGCAGCAGCACAGAAAATAATACCATTCTCACCCAATGCTCTGATCGCCTCTTTCATTACCTCACTACTTCCGCCTCCTCCATAAGAAGCATTGACAGAGACAATATTCACTCCATGCTGCTTCGCATTAAGGACATATTCCATAGACTCCAGAATATCACTAGATCGCAAACTTCTCCCATTGTATGAGGCTTTAACTGCCATCAACTTTACATGAGGAACCGCACCGCTAATACCCACTTCATTGTCACCTTCTGCCCCAATAATACCCGCACAATGCGTACCATGATACCCTGAAGGACTTGGATCAGAATCATTGTCGCCACTACTGTTAGCAGCAAAATCATACCCATGGATGTCATCGATATAGCCATTGCCATCATCATCCACACCTGGTGCCCCAGTAAGTTCTGCCTGATTCACCCACATATTACCTGCGATATCTTTGTGCTCATACTCAATACCCGTATCCACCACAGCAACCACCACATCTGAAGCATTGGACTCAGTATCCCAAGCACTATATGCTTCGATCTTCTCTAGTCCCCACTGTCTTTCAAGGTAGGGATCATTAGGCATTGAAGAGACTTCAAAGATATAGTTTGGTGAAACCGATTTGACACGTGGGTCTTTTTCCAGTTTTTCAAGCAATACATTAGTAGGAAGGTCAGATTTCAGATAAGTGATCGTACTATCTGTTGACTTGGAGAGTGAATTGAAAGTATGAATTGTTTTGATCTTTATATCTGAAACACTGTTTGCTTTAGTTGCAAAAGTACGTAGATCTCCCGTATCAAGAGTATCCAAGGCATCCTTGTGATAAACGACAATCACCTCACCCTCTGTGTACAGTTTCTTTTTTGTCTTTTTCATTGCTTTGCTAGAAGAGGTGTCCTCTTCATCAAGTAATATATTTTGATCCATATCACTATTGAAATTTATTTCTGAATTATTGGTCACACTATTTATTTCTGATGCAAAAGTAATATGTACCCCTAAAAGACTCCATAAGCATATCGCGATACTTAACTTTGAAAATTTTGGCATTCTGCCCCCTGTATTTTAATTAGGAGGGATTATATCCAAAAAAGAAAGATATACATTTATCAAATGATAATATGTGAGAAAAAAGTATATTTTTATGAGTCCAATAACAAGAGTTTTAGAATTGCCATCCTCACATAGACACCATTTTTGACCTGTTCCAGTACCTTACACCGTGGGTCATCTAGCATCTCATCGGAAATATCTATATTTCGCATCACGGGTCCTGGATGCATGAGAAGAATATCTCTGTCTCCTATTCTATCTTTCGTGATACAGTAGTGTTTGGCATACGTATCATAATCTTCGAAATGAGGTACCTCATGCCGCTCTAGTTGGGCTCTGAGACTCATAATGACATCAACCTCCCCTATCACATCATCCAACCTCTCATACTTGGGTAGATCAATATCTGGCATAAACTGTTCAGGTGCTACAAGCACCACATTCATTCCCATACGCGTAAAGAGGCGGATACCGGAACTGGCCACTCTAGAGCTCACTACATCCCCTACGATCGCCAAAGTCTTGCCTTTAATATCTCCATCAAAATGCTCTAGCATAGTAAAATAATCCAGTAGTGCCTGTGTCGGATGGGCGTAGTTTCCAGCTCCTGCATTGATGACGGGAGTGACTTGCATATCTGCCAAGATCTGTGGTGTATCATTTTGAGAATGTCGTACTACAACGGCATCAGGCTCCATCGCACACAAGGTCGTAAAAGTGTCCTCTAGTGTTTCACCTTTTTGGGTAGAGCTCTTGGTAGGGTCAAACAGCACCATTGCAGCACCTAGTCTTTTGCCAGCGATCTCAAAAGAACTCCGTGTGCGGGTGGACTTCTCAAAAAAAAGCGTAACGATCACTTTATCCTGTAGAAGTCTAGGTGGCTTCTTGTGCTTAAAGGCTTTTGCATCTGAGACTATCTGCTCTAACTGGGCTACTGTAAACTGATCCGTATCTACCAAGTGTTGCATCTATACTCCTCAAAATATTTTCTCTATTTTAGCACACTCTCGCATACAACCCATAGACCAATCGCTAATAATCTCTTACCACTTTATACGTTGGGTCATCCTCTTCATAACTACAGAACGGGCCTGCAATTTTCAGTGTCTTTTTACAGTCTTCAGAGAGATGTCTAAGCGTGAGTTTTTTGCCTGCTTTTTTATACTTTTGTGTCAGTGCGTCGATCGCTTCGGCACCAGACGAGTCCATGACACGTGCTTTTTTGAAATCAATCACGACATTGCTAGGATCATTCTCCGGGTCAAACTGCTCATTAAAAGAGGTCACTGAGCCAAAAAAGAGTGGGCCATCTAGCTCATAGACCTTCTTGCCCTCTTCTTCTGCTGTATGGGCAAAGATCTTGGCATGCTCCCAGGCAAAAACCAGTGCAGAGATGATCACGCCTGCGATCACGGCTACTGCCAGATCATAGAAAACTGTGATGATCGTCACCACTACCAGTACAAATACATCACTTTTAGGCATATGTTGGATTCGCTTGAGAGAGGAGAATTCAAAAGTACCAATACTGACCATAAACATGATCCCTACCAGTACTGCCACAGGGATCGCTGCGATCACACTGGAAAAACTCACCACCAACGTGATGAGTAGTACAGCCGCTGTGAACGAAGAGAGCCTCCCCAATCCACCAGAGGTGAAGTTGATCACTGACTGCCCGATCATCGCACAACCTGCCATCCCACCAAAAAGCCCTGATGTGGTATTGCCCACACCCAAGGCAACACACTCTTTATTACCAGAACCACGCTTACCACCCATCTCATCCAAGACAGAGAGTGTCAACAGTGATTCGATCAATCCTACCAGCGCCACTATCAATGCTGTAGGCAGGATAACAGACATTGCCTTCCATGTAAACAAAGAACTGTCAGGCATCACAAAGTAAGGCAAAGAGACATTGGAAAGATTAGCCAGATCGCCTACCTTTTTGGTATCAATACTCCACATTTCTGGTAAAATTTGACTATTGATGCCCAACATCATGGTATAACTATTGATATAATTCAAAATATCTTGTATATTTACCACAACCGTAATCAAAACAATGGCTACCAATCCAGCTGGTACTGCTTTACTCACCTTGGGAAGGAACTGCATAGTCGCCATGGTGATGGCAATGATGATATACATGACATAGTTCTCAGAGAAACTTGCTTTTGCCACATCCACCCAAGAATGATATTGCTGCACATCTACAGGGGCAAGAAATGTTAGCTGAGCCAATGCGATCACGATCGCCAGTCCATTCACAAATCCAAACAGTGCCGGCTGTGGTACCAGACGGATGAATTTACCCATTTTCATCATCCCGATAGCGATCTGAATCAAACCTGCGATAATTGAGGTCAGTAGGATCATGTGCAGCACCATCATAGAGAGTGCTTCTTTATCTAGATCAGGGTAATGCTGCTTGACCCAGAGTCCCAGCGAGACGAAGACTACGGCCACAGAACCTGTAGCCCCAGAGATCATCCCCGGCTTACCCCCCAGTATCGCCGTGATCAGTCCAATAATAAAGGCACCATAAAGTCCTACCACAGGTGACACTCCTGCAATAAAAGAAAAAGCAATCGCTTCAGGTACCAACGCTACTGCGACCAGTGCTCCGGAGAGAATATCGTTTTTAATATTCTGTTTAGAATAATTTTGGATAGTAAACATGAACTTCCTAGGGCATGGGGATAAATGAGTTGGGGAATTTTATCTTTTTAGACTTAATATAGCCTCTAGCCAAGTGCTAGAGACGTTTTTTTACTTCTTTTTCTTGATCAGGAAAGAGATCTTTGCGTTGATTCTGTACTTGACTATCTTGCCATTCTCTACTTTGGCACTCATATTGACAATATTGATCGACTTCACATTATCCACTGATTTACTGGCGGCTTTGACCGCTGATGCTGCTGCATCTTCCCAACTTTTTTCAGATTGAGATAAAACCTCTATCACTTTGACTACTTTTGACATCACTTCTCCTTTGGTTAAAATAATGTTTTATTATAGCATAATTTAACCTATTCTATGAGATCAGAGCCTGCGTCCGATCTCCTCTACCAATTTTCCAAAAGCCACACCCATTGCCTGTACAACAGCCGGCGTGCTCGATCCTGATGTCACCTCTGTCGTAAACATATAGCTTCTTTTGTGCTTGCTTCCTATACGCTTGATGAAATAGGTTGCCTCTAGTATGATCCGTCCATTACGATAGATAAACCGGTTAAGTGTGACCTTGACCCTAATACCATTCTCTTTCTCCACATCCCAGGGAAAGAGATAGACATTGGGGTTGGAAAACTTTCGCTGAAGCGCACGGATAAGGGTGCTGGTCAATGCCTTGGACGTAGGCACTGCCCATATCTCATTGCGGTAATTGATCTCTCCTCCTACCTTCTCAGTGGCAATTTGACTCTCTTCCATATAGCCTGGTACCGTAACCTTATCAACACCAATCTGCATATGTTTTTTCGCACGTTGGGAAATATGAGTATCATCTACAGAGAGAAGGTACTGCTTGGAGGCACCTCCGCATCCTACCAGCATCAATAGCAGTGTCATCAAAGTGATCTGTCTCATATTACTCCCCTAGTATCAATGAATTTGGTTTTTTATTCAGTTTACGTAAGAGTCGTTTACTCTCTTCTGAATTTTTGTTAAGCTCTTTAAGCATCTCAGTGACCCGTTTACCAAAGAGTGAATTGGATCGGTAGCCTCTAAGAACCTTTTTGGTAGTTCTCAGTGTCTTGTTGAGTGCCCCGATCGCTTTGTTGAGCTTGGCAGGCATCTCTTTGGTCGCATTATTCTCCATCAATCCACCTAAAGCATCAGAGCTTTTGGCAAAGGACTCAAGCATTTTCTTTAACGGCTCACTGCTGCTATCCGCCAAACTCTTAAAGCTCTCTATTGCTTGATCCAGTTTGACCAGAGAATCCTGAAGTGGCTTTGCAGTACCGTCAACAAGGTTTTTGGCAGAGCTCAGAAGTGCATTGATCTCTAATTGGTTCAGTTTGTTGGTAAACTGTGTCAGCTCATCAAGTAAACTGCTCTTTTGCATCTCCATGATAGGAAAAACTGTACCACTTTTTTCATTTTCAAGCAGTGTGATCGGTGCAACATCTTTTGTAAATACAAGGTCTATAAACAGTGCATTGATCAGTGGGTTAATACTGGTCAACTGTGCACGAAGCCCTTCCTGTACAGCCAACTTCAGATTTTCAAACCCACTTCGGTTATGGTCTGCAAAGATCGATACATCGATATCTCCCAGTACCACTCCTTCCATAGTATGATCCATGCTATCATAATGCAATGCCACATCATTAACTTCTCCGATATCAAATCCCTGATACTGTATCGAAGCTCCTTTTTTAAGCCCGGAGATCTTCCCTTGAAACTTGAAACGGAACAGATGATTCTCACGTAATTCATCTCCTATCTTCTTACTCTCTGCCTCATATTCACTCTCATAGAGCCTATAAAAATAGTTTGACTCTACTTTGGGGTATTGCTTATCAAACTTACTTTCAAAGGTGATCCCACCAAATGCCAAATAAGGAATCACCGGTGCCAGTTTAATATCCAGTCTATTACCATGTATACCTATATCTGCCAGACCTTGAAGCCAAAACTTTGTTGTCACATTGATAAGATTGGTATACTCTTTTTTGACAAAACTGACCACTTCCACACTTTTGCCATCTGCTGCCAAAGAGATATGCTCCACCTCTCCTACCTGAATATTACGGTAGTTGATCGGTGTGCCCACCTTGATGCCTCCCACACTCTTGGAATTCATCAAAATATATGCTCCGGAGTTGATATCACGGTATGGTGCATCCAGCCCCTGAAACTCACGTGTCTCCTTTACTCCCTCAGCGGCATACATCGCAATATAGGACCCACTGATCAGTGTATCCAGTCCGCTGATACCCGAATACCCTACTTCTGGCTTCACGATCCAAAATCGTGTACTCTCATTCATAAAGCTTTCAGCCTCTTTGTTCATGCGGGCGATCACAACCACACCGTGCCCTCCCTCTTGTATCTCTATTCTGCTGACCTTGCCTATGGGTACATTTCTATATTTGATGACACTCTGCCCTGCTTCAAGCCCACCACTGTTGGAGAAGACGACTCTGATCTCAGGACCCATTTTGGAAAAGTGCTGGTACACAAGCCAGAGAGAGATGATCAGCGCAATAAAAGGAACGATCCAGATAGAAGTAAACAGATTAAAGTTACTACTCTCTTCGATATGGGGCTGTTTAATCTGAGCCATGAGATCCTTTCTCTTTAAATAATCTTGTATCAATAGACAGTGCGGCAAACATCGTGAACAGCACCATCAGTACAAATGCTGTTGCTCCCGGTCCAGCGATCACTCTGATCGTACCCACATGTACCAAACCAGTCAATATCGCTACCACAAAGACATCGACCATCGACCAGGGTCCAATGATCTCTGTCATATAATGCAGTTTATGTTGGTCTACTTTTGTATAGCGATGTTTTTTAAGATTTGCACTTATCAGAAGGTATAGTAACACAATAAACTTCAGAATAGGCACCAGCACAGAGGCAACAAGTATGATCAGAGCGATTGGATAAGACCCCTCTTCCCAGAGAAGAATAATCCCCCCTATGATCGTATTACCCTTTTTTGAGACAAACTGTTCATTGACCAGAATAGGATAAAGGTTGGCAGGGATATACAGTATCAGCGCCGTAATAAGAAAGGCCCATGCCCTGGATGTGGTCAGCTTCGGATTTCTGAATATCCGCGACCCACAGCGATGACAGTAAATATCTCCTTCTCTGTCTCTATTAACCGCTTCACAGATAGGACACCGTAGTAACGTAGACTCGTCAATATACTTATCTGGCATCATAGATCCTGTGCCGAAGCTCCCAAAGCTCTCCGATATGGATACTTTTACTGAGATAAATATCCAACAGTACAAAGAGTGTCAAAGACCAGAAGGAGAGACCAAAATGTATCTGCATATAGCCTATGAGCTTGACCAGTGCGACCAGGATACTGACCAGATAGATCTCTACCATATTCCAAGGCAGAAGCTTGGAGAGCAAAATGAGTAGGTCCTTGGTTAAGGATTTTCCTTTTTTTTGTATCATGAGCCAGGATATCGTGATGTAGACGATCAAGATCATCAACGGAAAGATGAATACCATAAAAGCAACTACCACCCCCACCACATAAAATCCATTTTCCAAAAGTGAAAAAATCATAGAGAGGATTGTGACATGCTGTTCGTGCCCCAGCATCTCTACCCGTACAAGAGGGAAGAGGTTGGAGACAAGGAAAAGTATCAATCCCGTGATACCCAGTGCCAGACCATGATCCAGTATACGCTCATCATAATGATAAAGTATCTTGTTGCAGTTGTCACATTTGGCATTTTTGCCCTTGGAAATCGTAATTTTTTGATGGATCGTATGGCATTTGGGACAGATGATCAATCGGTCTAATACTTGATTTTCATCCATCTTTATTGCCATAATTATGCTTCTCTATAGCCTCTGAGCAGCTCAACCACATTGGTCGCATAACAGCCCTTTGGAAGGAAAAACCCCAATTCATAGTGGGCTTTTTCCGGAATGTATTTACGCTTGATATCCATAGGAAATATCCAGGCATAGCGTCTGGAGCCACTTTCTCGCATCTCTTCATCAAATGCCTGTTCAATCTCTCTGGCTGCTCCTTCTGCCAATTTTACTTTCTTTCCGGGAATCAACCCTGTCACAGAGAGATCTCTCAGGTCAAATCTTTCTGCCTCTTTGCGTGGTTCTTCTGCATAAAAGATTCTGCCGTAAGGATAGTGCATCAGCAGGTCCCCTTCCAGTATCTTGAAGAATGCTTTTTGCTTTTTGGTCTCCTTGAGTGTGCCGTCAGGAAGCTTCAACACCCCCTCCGTTTCTGTCTCTGAAAAATCCTCCAGCAGTCTGCAGATCTCTATACGCTTACTCAGCCAGTTGTTAAAGAGATAGCTCTGGTAGGCAGAGATGAGGAATTCCCGACTCTTTCTGTCTCGTACTTTGAGCTCTCCGGAGAGGATCTTTCTTCCCTCTTCCCAGTTGTCCCCATGTATGCCAAAGCGCTGATATCCGAAGTAGTTGGGTACCCCATGTGTTTTGACCCAGTCAAGTACGGAGTCAAGCATATCTTTCTGTATGCCCAGTACTTTTTTGAACCGTAGATGAAAACGGTTGCCTTTGAGATGTCCGATGCGTATCTTGTTGGCATGACGGGTAGTATCGAGTATTTTGATCTGTGTATGCGAGAACGATGCCAGCTTCTCTTCGTGGATCGCCATGATCGAGATATACTGGATGGTCATGGCATGCTTGTCTTTGAGCCCGGCATAACCGATCTCTCTTTTCTTGATCCCAAGATGCGTACTGAGGATATCCAGCATCTCCCAGGTCGTCAGCTCCTTTTTACGGATCTTGAGCACCAGATGCTCTCCTTCTCCGCTAAAATCATACAGTGGTATCTCCTCCACCGTAAAGTCTCTAGGACTCGGGTTAAAAATAAATTCATTTTTATGCGCTAGCGGCATCAACCAATTGGGCAGTTTTGACATCTTTTTCCTTTGGAAGGATTATAGCACAGGTTGCAAAAAATCTCAGGCTATAGTCCCGTTAATCTATCAATCATTACCAGCCTGACACTATGCTATCGTCCTCTGTCTCTTCACCAAGAAGACCCCACTCTCCACATGCGAAGTATGTGGAAACTGATCAAAGAGGGCTGCATCTGCTACGGTGTGGGTCTGCGTGAGTATTTGCAAGTCTCTCGCCAGTGTCTCTGGGTTGCAGGAGATGTAGAGGATGTACTCGATGCCCGAGATCAGTGTGATCGTCGCTTTATCCAGCCCTGCTCTGGGAGGATCGACCAGCACGCAGCTGAAGTCGTAGCTGTCCAGATCTACCTCTGCCAGCCGTCTGAACTCCCGCTTGCGTTCCAGCGCCTCTGTCATCTCTTCGGAGCTGAGACGAACGAATGTGATATTTTCTATGCTATTGAGCGCACAGTTCTCCAGTGCCGCCTTGATAGAGCTTTTACTGATCTCTGTTGCCAATACATTTGTAAACAGTTTTGACAAGGGCAGTGTAAAGTTTCCAAGCCCGCAGTAACTCTCCAGAAGATCACCGCTGTTTGCCGTTGCTGCATGTTTTTTTGCCCACTCGATCATCTTGACATTAACCGTAGGATTGGGTTGCGTAAACCCCCCTTCATAGTAACGGTAGCTGTAAACACTACCATCTATTGACAGCATCTCTGTGGCGTACTCCTCAGAGAGCAGCTCTTTTTGCTTGCGGCTTCTGCCGATGACAGAGATCGCATGCCTGGATTCCAGTACTTTGGCTTGGGAGATCCAGTCCTCTGTCAGCCTGCGGTGATAGATCATCGTCACCAGACATGCATCTGTAGTAGTAGCAAGAAACTCTATGGAAAAAAGCCTATGAGAGAGCTCTTTGTTGGCATTGATACTCTCCAGTAGATCCCACATCCTGCGCTCTATCGGTTCGATGACTTTGGGGCACTCCATGATGCTCACAGCACCTTTGCGATCCAGTGTGCCCATCGCATAGCTGCACTGCTCCCCTTCATGCCAGATACGAAACTCTGCTCTGGCACGGTAATGGCTGTCCGGTGAGGAGAATATCTCCAAGTCATCCCCATAAAAAGGCTCCAGCAATCGGGATACTCTTGTCACCTTACTTTTCAGCTGCTCCTCGTAATCCATCTCAAAAAGTCCACAGGAGCCACACGCCCCAAAATGTCTACACTGCAAAATCATCAACCTTAATTGGAGTTTGGATATAATACCTGCTATTTTAGCAAAAAGGTACTACGATGGCGTTAAGTGTGGTGATATTGGCAGCGGGACAGGGAACAAGGATGAAATCTGATACCCCAAAAGTACTCCATGAGATCTCCGGGAAACCCATGCTTTTTCATACGATTGATGCAGCACAGACAGTCTCAGATGATATCACTATCGTACTCTATCATCAGGCGGAGCGTATTCAAAAACAGATTGAAGCCACTTATGAAAACATCCGTTTCCATAGACAGGATGCCACACATTTCCCCGGTACCGGTGGTGCCATGCGAGGTGTCAAGACCCTACATGCACGCACCCTGATCCTCAACGGAGATATGCCGCTGCTGACCGAAAGCTCTCTCAGACTACTGGCTGAGGGGGATGCAGATATCAACATGAGTATCATCGTGCCCGACAGACCCTATGCCTACGGTCGCGTGGTGATCGAGAACGACAAAGTCCAGAAGATCATCGAAGAGAAAGACTGCACCCCAGAGCAGAAGCAGATCAGACACCTCAATGCCGGCGTCTACTGCGTCTCCCAGAGGGTACTGGAAGAGTATATCCCCAGGCTCAATAATGACAATGCCCAATCAGAATACTACCTGACCGATATCGTACAGATGGCAGTAGCAGATCACAGAAAGGTGCACCCCGTGATCGTACAGGAGGAGGAGTTCCAGGGGGTTAACTCCAAGCTCGATCTTGCCAATGCCGAGCGCTTCATGCAAGATCGCATCAAAAAGACACTGATGATGCAGGGAGTGATCATGCGTCTGCCTGAGACCATCTATATCGACAGTCGTGCCTCTTTTGAGGGAGAGTGTATACTGGAGAACGGTGCCACGATCCTGGGAGAGAGCAGACTGGTACGCGCCCACATCAAAGCACACTCCATCATCGAATCTG
>Ga0256827_10002833_pt1 | contig 11082 bp, 10 predicted proteins | sample CV84metaG_FD_185977 | JGI IMG/M metagenome (GOLD analysis project Ga0256827, IMG submission 185977) | Hydrothermal vent microbial communities from East Pacific Rise, Pacific Ocean - CV84 | ecosystem: Environmental > Aquatic > Marine > Hydrothermal vents | place: Pacific Ocean: East Pacific Rise...
TTTAAAGGTGAAGGTAAAGAAGAGAAAGCTTATGTAGTAAGTTGTTCTAACCCTGAGTACCAAGTAGAAGTAGGTACCAACGTGGTTGCAGTAGACCCTAAGTACTTTAGACCAACAGAAGTAGACCTTCTTCTAGGTGACCCAACTAAAGCAGAGACTAAACTAGGCTGGAGTAGAGAGTACAAACTAGAAGAGTTAGTAAATGACATGATGCAAAGTGACTTAAAACTAATGACAAAAGATGTCTACCTTCAAGATGGTGGATATAAAACTATGAGTTATTTCGAATAATGAATAAAAATAGTAAGATATATATAGCCGGACATCGTGGCTTAGTTGGTTCAGCAATACTGAAAAACCTTGAGTCTAAAGGCTATACTAATTTAGTCTACAGAACTCATAAAGAGTTAGACTTACTAGACTCAAATGCAGTAGCAGAGTTTTTCCAAAGTGAAAAACTAGAGTATGTCATACTAGCTGCTGCTAAAGTCGGCGGTATAGTAGCTAACAACACTTACAGAGCAGACTTCATATATGAGAACTTACAGATACAGAATAATGTAATACACCAAAGTTACTTAAACAAGGTAGAAAAACTACTCTTTTTAGGAAGTACTTGTATATACCCTAAGAATGCTCCTCAACCTATGAAAGAAGATAGCCTTCTTACAAGTGAACTAGAGTACACAAACGAACCGTATGCCGTAGCTAAGATAGCAGGTATAAAGATGTGTGAGTCTTACAACATACAGTATAAGACTAACTTCATATCGGTAATGCCAACAAACCTCTATGGACCAAACGATAACTTTGACCTAGAAACATCTCATGTTCTTCCAGCACTTCTAAGAAAGATGCATGAAGCAAAACTAAACAACACTCCTCAAGTAGAGATATGGGGAAGTGGTAACCCAAGAAGAGAATTTCTATACTCTGAAGATATGGCTGATGCTTGTGTCTTCATCTTAGAAAATAGAGATACAAAAGATACATATGATGAAAATCAAAAAGAGATAAGAAATACTCATATAAACATAGGGACTGGTGTAGACATAAGCATAAAAGAATTGGCAGAAACTATAAAGAAAATAGTTGGTTACCAAGGTGTGCTTTGCTTTAATGACACTAAACCAGATGGGACTATGGTGAAATTAACAGACCCTAATAAACTTCACTCACTTGGATGGAAACATACTATTGAACTTGAAGAAGGTATCAAAATCATTTATGCGTGGTATTTAAAACAATAAGGAATATAAAATGAAAGTATTATTATTAGCAGGTGGATTTGGGACAAGACTTAGCGAAGAAACAGATGTACGACCAAAACCAATGGTAGAGATAGGTGGGAAACCTATTCTTTGGCACATTATGAAATCTTATTCTCAATATGGATTTAATGATTTTGTCGTTTTACTTGGATATAAGAGCTATTTTATAAAAGAGTACTTCGCAAATTATTTTTTACATCAAAGTGATGTGACAATTAATATGAAAGATGGAAGTATGGAAGTTTTAAATAACTCAAGTGAACCATGGAAAGTAACTCTTTTAGATACGGGTCTTCATAGTATGACGGGAGGACGAGTAAAACGTGCTCAAGACTTTATAGGTGATGAACCATTTATGCTTACTTATGGTGATGGAGTTTCCAATATAAATATTGAAGAACTTGTAAAATTTCATAAGTCCCATGGAAAAGCAATGACAATGACATCAGCACAACCCGATGGAAGGTTTGGTGCTTTAAATATTACTGAAGATAATCAAGTAACAAATTTTCTTGAAAAACCAAAAGGTGATGGTGGTTGGATTAATGCTGGTTTTTTTGTATGTGAACCAAAAGTATTTGACTATATTACTGAGGGTGATACTACTGTTTTTGAACAAAAACCACTTCAAAATCTTGCAAAAGATGGAGAAATATTTACTTTTAAGCATGAAGGTTTTTGGAAACCGATGGATAGTTTAAAAGATAAAAATGATTTAAATAAACTATGGGATAATAATAGTGCTCCATGGAAAACTTGGTAGTGCAAAAGCTCTTTTCTGGAGTCTATAAGAATAAAACAGTTTTAGTGACAGGTCATACTGGTTTTAAAGGTTCATGGCTTGTATATTGGCTAGAAAACATGGGTGCTAATGTTATAGGCTATTCTTTAGAAGCACCTACTAAGCCCAATCATATAGAACTCTTAAACCTTGATATCGTTTCAATAGTAGGTGATATTCGTGACTTAGACAAGCTAAATGAAGTATTTACTAAGTATAGACCTGAGATTGTTTTTCATTTAGCAGCACAGCCTCTTGTCCGTTTATCTTATGAAAATCCTATAGAAACATATGAAACAAATGTTATGGGAACTCTAAAAGTTTTTGAAGCTTGTAAAAAAGCAGATGTAAAAGCAATAGTAAATATTACAAGTGATAAAGCTTATGACAACAAAGAATGGATATGGGGCTATAGAGAAAATGATCCTATGGGTGGATATGATCCATATAGTTCATCAAAAGGATGTGCCGATATTCTTGCTAACTCTTATAGAAACTCTTACTTTAATTTAAAAGAGTATAAAAAATCCCATAGTACACTTCTTGCATCTTGTAGAGCAGGAAATGTAATAGGTGGTGGAGATTGGGCAGAGGATAGATTGATTACTGATATTATGCTTTCTGTTTCACAAGGAAAAAAAGTAAGTATACGAAATCCATATGCAACAAGACCTTGGCAACATGTTTTGGAACCATTAAGTGGTTACTTACATATAGGTCAAAAACTCTTAGAAGAGAAAAAAGAATTTGCAGAAGCATGGAATTTTGGTCCTAGTGATGAAGGAAGTATAACTGTTGAAGAAGTTGTGAAAAATGTAAAAATACATTGGGATACAATTGATTATGAAATCAACCAAGATGTAAAACAACTTCATGAAGCAAATCTTTTGAAACTTGATTGTTCCAAGGCCCATATAATTCTTAAATGGAAAGATATTTGGAATAGTTCTATTACATTTGAAAAAACTGTAAAATGGTATAAGAATTATTATGAAAATAGTCAAACATCTCTTACTAAAGAAGATTTAGAGTCTTATGTTAAAGATGCAAAAGATAAAAAAATAGAGTGGGCATTATAGTATGACAATACTAATTACTGGTGTGACAGGTTTTTTAGGAAGTTATCTGCTTCATATGTTTAAAGAACAAGGGCATACGGTTATTGGTTTAAAAAGAACTACTTCTGATACATATCGTATTGATGACATAGTTAATGATTGTATTTTATATGATAGTGATATAACTACTTTAGAAGATATATATCAAAAACATATTTTTGATATAGTAATAAATACAGTAACAGATTATGGTCGTAAAAATAGTAGTATCACTACAATTGTAGAAACAAATTTACTGTTTGGTCTGAAGTTACTAGAATTGTCAGTAAAACATAATATAAATACTTTTATAAATACAGATACACTTCTTGATAGAAACATAAATACATATGCTCTATCAAAAGCACAGTTAGTTGATTGGATGAAATACTTTTCTCAAACATCAACAACTAAAATGATCAACATTAAAATAGAACATATGTATGGTGTCCTAGATGATGAAAATAAATTTATTTATTGGCTGATAAATCAGTTAAAGAACAATGTAGCAAAAATAGATTTAACTAGTGGAATTCAAAAAAGAGATTTTATCTATATAGATGATATTATAAATGCATATATTGCTATTATAAACAATACAGAGAAATTAGAAAAATATGAAGAGTTTGAATTAGGTACAGGGAAAAGTGTAGAAGTTAAATATTTTATAGAATCAGTATTTACTGAACTAAACGAAAAGAAAACTCTAAACACAGAACTAAACTTTGGAGCCATTCCTTACAGAGAAGGTGAGAGTATGAATATGTGTGCAAATATCACCAAGTTAGAACAACTAGGATGGCATTCTTCAGTAAGTATTGAAGATGGAATACAAAAAATAATCAATGGAGAGAGTACAGATGACTAAGCAAGAAGAATTAAAACAAGAGATTTTAAATAAGACTAAAGAGTACTATGAACTAGTACATAAACCAAAACAAGATGCTGAATTTATTTCAGGGGAAAGTCGTGTAAATTATGCTGGTCGTGTATTTGACGAAACTGAAATGCAATACCTTGTAGATAGTTCTCTTGATTTTTGGTTGACTTATGGAGATTATTCTAAAAAATTTGAAAAACAACTTTCTCAGTACTTAAATGTAAGATGGACTTTTTTAGTAAACTCTGGAAGTAGTGCAAATTTACTTGCATTTTATGCACTTACTTCACCACTTTTAAAAGAGAGACAAGTAAAACGTGGAGATGAAGTTATAACAGTTGCTGCTGGTTTTCCAACAACTATAACTCCTGTAGTTCAGTATGGAGCAGTACCAGTATTTGTAGATATGGAACTGACTCATTTCAACATAGACACAGAGCAACTAGAAAAAGCACTCTCATCTAAAACAAAAGCGGTCATGATAGCTCATACATTAGGAAACCCCTTTAACATTAAAGCTGTAAAAGAGTTCTGTGATAAACACAACCTTTGGCTAATAGAAGATAACTGTGATGCTCTAGGTTCTACTTATGAAGGTAAGCCAACTGGAACATGGGGTGATATAGGAACAAGTAGTTTCTATCCTCCACATCATATGACTATGGGTGAAGGTGGAGCAACTTACACAGATAATCCACTACTTCAAAAGATAATGCTTTCTATGAGAGATTGGGGAAGAGACTGCTGGTGTGAGAGTGGAGTTGATAACACTTGTGGAAAAAGGTTTGGTATGAACTTTGGAAACCTGCCAAAAGGTTATGACCATAAATATGTATACAGTCACTTTGGATTTAATCTTAAAGTTTCTGATATGCAAGCTGCTGTAGGTGTTGCACAACTTGAAAAGTTTCCATCATTTGTAGAGATACGAAAAGCAAACTTCAAAAAACTGTATGATGGTTTAGAAGATGTAAAAGAGTTAGACTTAGTGCAAACACAACCAAATTCAGATCCTAGTTGGTTTGGTTTTATGATGACACTTAATGATACTGCAACATTTACTAGAAATGATATATCTCAGTTTTTAGAAGCAAACAATATTCAAACAAGAAATCTTTTTGCAGGAAACATTTTAAGACATCCTCTATTTGATAGTATGCAAGAGAATGTAGACTATAGAGTAGTTGGTGAACTAATAAATACAGATAAGATAATGAATGATAGTTTTTGGATAGGGCTTTACCCTGGTATGGGTGATGATGCATTAAACTATATGATAAGCAAAATTCGAGAATTTGTAAAGGCCAACTAATGAAGTACTTAATAACAGGTGGATGTGGATTTTTAGGTTCAAATATAGCCAGTAAGATCTTAGAACAAGGTGATGAACTTATAGTCTTTGACTCACTTTATCGATTTGGAAGTTATCAAAATAAGGAATGGTTAGAAACTCAAGGTGAATTTATATTTATTCATGGAGATATTCGTAATACAAATGATGTAGAAAGAATGATACAAACTCATAAACCTGATGTTATCTATCATCTAGCAGGTCAAGTTGCTATGACAACTTCTATTAATGACCCAAGAATGGATATGGAAGTAAATGTAGGCGGTAGTTTCAACTTACTAAACGCAGTTAGGCTCTATAGTCCTGAGTCTGCAATAATCTACTCTTCGACAAATAAAGTTTATGGAGATTTAGAACAGTTTACATATCGAGAAACAGATACTCGTTATGAGTGTATAGAAAAGACAAATGGGTTTGACGAGAGTGTAGGTTTAGATTTTCATTCACCTTATGGGACATCAAAAGGAAGTGCTGATCAGTACATGCTAGATTTTGCAAGAATCTATGGACTTAAAACAGTGGTTTTTAGACACTCATCAATGTTCGGTGGTCGTCAATTTGCTACATATGACCAAGGTTGGATAGGTTGGTTTACTCAGCAGGCCATAAATATTAAAAATAGAATTCAACAGGAACCTTTTACTATTTCAGGTAATGGAAAACAAGTAAGAGATATAGCATATGCTAGTGATATGATAGACCTATACTTAAAAGCTTCAACAAAGATAGACACTATTAAAGGTCAAGCTTTTAATGTAGGTGGGGGAATGAATAACTCTTCATCACTTCTTGAATTATTTAATTTCTTAGAAAATGAACTAGATATAAAAATGGACTATACTGAACTTCCAGTAAGGGAATCTGACCAAAGAGTATTTGTATCTGATTTAACTAAAGTAAAAGAGTTAATTGGCTGGGAGCCTAAGATTTCTAAAGAAGAAGGTATTCGTAAGATGATAAAGTGGATTTCTAGTGAAAAACTATAAAGAGGGTTTAGTCTCTATTTGTGTACCAACATATAATCGTTCAAATTTAATAGGGGAACTTTTAGATTCTATCTTAGCACAATCGTATACAAAATTTGAAGTTATTATTACAGATAATTCAGATAATTTTAAAACAAAAGAATTAGTTGAATCGAAATATCAAGATGTAAGAATTAAATATTTTAAAAATGAAAAAAACCTTGGAATGGGAGGAAATACTTTAAAAGCATTTAATTATGTCAATGGAGAATATTTAACTTTCACACCTGATGATGATATTTGGATAGATAAAGATAAATTGAAAAAGCAGGTAGAGTTTTTAGAAGAAAATATCAATATAAATATTGTGTACTCAAATGCAAAATCTATTGATTATAATGGAGATGTGTTAGGGGAATTTAGTTCTATATATAAAGATAATCAAGAAAACAATTTTATTTTACTTGATGCAACAGAACTATTACCTGGTAATCAAACGAACTATTTTTTAAATATTTTAACACCTATTTTAAGAACAGAAAAACTTATTGAGGTATTTAAAGAAAGTTGGAGATTTGAGTCAGAGGAGTATATGTGTTATTACATAGCTTCAGTAAATGAAAAGATTGGTTTCATTTATGACAAAACAGTAGCTCTGAGAGAAGCTGAACATTACAGAACTGCTATTGAAGACGGTAAAGTGGTTGATTGGAAGAAAAGAAAAGATATACGAATACGACAGATGTTTAATATATATGGTACATTAACTACTTTACATCCACAAACAAAAGAAAAACTTGAATCAGTACAGGTTCACAACTTTTTAGCAAAACACTTGATAGGACAAGCAAAGACTAGTAAGTCTATACTACTATTATTACAGACTTTAGCTAGTTGTTACCTATTGTTCAGAAAGTTTTCATTGAAAGAGACACTGAAAATTAGAAATAAAGTAGGTAAATCATTTGGTTGATTTGCTTAAAAGAATTAAAAAATATTTTAGAGAAGATAGAGTTTTGGAAAATATATTTAAAAGTAATTACTCTAAAAATGTATTGATATCATATACTGTAAGTCCTTTTTTATCAAATAAAAATAGACACACAAATGTGCAAGAGTCTAAAATTTTAGCAAAAATATTTAATGAGTTAGGATTTAATGTAGATGTCATTCATTACACAAATCAAAAAAAAATAGATTATAAAAAATATGGTCTAATTTTTGGTTTTGGAGAACCTTTTGAAAATAGTTTTACAGATACGAAGTTAAAAAGAATCTACTATGCTACTGGTGCACATGTATGTCATCAGAATTATGCTGAGATAAAAAGAGTAGAAGAAGTGAATAAAAAATATAATATAAATCTATTGCCAAAAAGGTTAGTTCCTTGGAACTGGAGTATGTCAACATCTTTAAGTGATTCATTGATTCTAATTGGAAATGAATGGACCAAATCAACATATACAAAATATACAACAAAACCAGTATATACTATAAATGCAACAGCACTTATAAATGATAATGTTCAAAACATAAAGAGAGATCTAGATAAAACAAAGAAAAACTTTTTGTGGTTTGGAAGTAGTGGATTAGTGCATAAAGGATTAGATTTATGTTTAGAATATTTTTCGAAGCAAGAAGATTTAACTCTTCATATTTGTGGACCGATGGAAGATGATTTTAACGAAGCCTTTACAGAATATTTTGAAAAAGAAAATATAATTTATCATGGATTTACAGATGTTCAAAGTAAGAAGTTCATAGATATAGTTTCACAGTGTAGTTTCAGTATATTACCTACATGTAGTGAAGGGCAAGCTACATCACTGCTCACAGCAATGGGAGCAGGTCTTATTCCTATAGCCACAGAGAATAGTGGTGTGGATATTGTAAAGCATGGTATTTTAATTCAGGAACTAAATTTAGAATCGTTAACTAGTAGTATTGAAAAAGCAAGTAAACATGAGAATGAAAAACTATCAAAAATTTCAAATGAAATCGAAGAACATATTTCTAAAAATCATATTTTAGATAAATTTCGTTTAAGTATGAAAAATATATTGAATAGTATTCTAAATGACTAAAAATAAAATCATAAAAGATAGTTTTTGGAATATATTTGACTATATTTCTACTTTAGTGATTTTCTTAATTACTACCAAAATTTTAATAGAAAAAATAGGTATAGATGGATACGGATTATATACATTTTTCACTTCGTTAATTGGTACTTTCGGACTTGTAGATTTAGGGATGGGAATGGCTGTCTCAAAATATCTTAGTGAGTTTTTACATCATGAAAAATATGATGAAGCTAATCAGGTTGTAACTATTGCTTTTATTTTTTACACAGCTATTGGAATGTTCCTATTTTTAATAATATTTTCATTTAATACTAACATTATCAGTTTTTTAAACTTTGGAGCTAAGTTTTTAGAAGTAGGTTCAAATGTACTTGTTCTCACATCAATTATATTTATTGTAAATATGATGTCAACTATTATGATAAATACATTAGTCGCTCTTGAAGAGTGGAAAAAAATATCTTCTATAAATATTGTACTAAAAATTCTCAATGCAGTAGTATTAGTATATATTTTAACACTTGAAATAGTATTGGAAGAGAAAATATACTATATATTCTTATTGCTTTTATGGTTTTCTATATTTAAAGCAGTTATTTATTTTTTCTATTCTAAAAATGCTTTTAAAGAATTGTCATTTATGAAACCTACTTTTGAAGTTAAAGAAAAAATGTTAAAATTTTTAAAAGTATCCTCTCTCCAGTACGGTCTTTCTTTGTTGTCTGGACATCTGGATAAATTCATAATTAGTAAATTTTTTGGGCTGGAAGCTTTAGGTGTATATAGTTTTGTTGTTAATGCATTCGTTTATATGTACGGATTTTTAACAAATATTTTTAAAATATTCTTACCTAAACTATCTAAACTTCATGGCGATAATAATACTGAAGAATTAAAAAATATTTTTAAAAAGCTATTAATATATTCATTTTTGACATCAATTGTTTTAGCAGTTGGAAGTTTAATTATTTGGAATCCTTTCATAGGTATTTATATAAGTGAAGAATTTGCTAGAAATTCATTTGGATTTATGCAAATATTTGCTTTATATTTAGTTGTCCGAAGTGCTGAGCCTATTTTCGCTTATTTTTTCAATGCTATAGCAAAACCATCCGTTTTGGTACTCAACCTTGCCATTGGCACAACTGCTACAGTTATAGGGTATTTTATATTCATACCATATTTGGATATATATGGTTTAGTTACTTCACAAATAGTAGCTAGTATAATAGTTTATGGATATAATTTTTACATGATAAAGAAAAGAGGCTTTAATGAATTTACAAAATAAAGTTAGTATTTTAATACCGGTCTACAATAGAAAGAATCTTATAGAAGAAACTGTACAAAGTGCATTAGCACAAACATATACTAATATTGAAATAATAATAGTGGATAATAAAAGTACAGATGGAACTTGGGAAGTATTAAGAGTGTTGTCAAGTAAAGACAAAAGAATAAAAATATACCAAAATGAAACTAATATAGGTCCTGTTAGAAATTGGAAACGATGTATTGATGAAGCTACTGGTGTATATGGAAAGATTCTTTGGTCGGATGATTTAATTGCACCTACTTTTTTAGAAAAAACTGTTCCTTATCTTAAAGAAGATGTAGGTTTTGTATTTACTGGAACAGAGATATTTATAGATGGTACAGATGAAAAAAGTGAACACTATTTCGTAGCTGAGAGTGGTGTTTATAATAGTGAACAATATATAAATGGTGTCTTATTTGAAGGAAACTATCCTGTTTCTCCTGGATGTGCCTTATTTAGATTAAAAGATCTAAGAAAAAATCTTTTAATTGATGTTCCAAATAAAATAAATAGTGATTTTTCTATGCATGCTATTGGGAATGATTTATTAATTTTTTTATTAACAGCTTTTCATTATCAAAAATTTGCTTTTGTAGATAAAAAACTTTCATTTTTTAGAGCACATGAAGGTTCTATTAGTATTCAGTCCAATGATGGAAAACTTCCTTTGCATTACAACCTTGCATCCGCTTACTTTGTAGAAAACTATAAAAATGATTTAATAAAAAAACAAAATGTGATTTTGTGGAATTTACTAAGAGTATATAAGAAAACATCAATGAAGTTTAATATAACAAATATATCAGATTTTTATATAAAAAATACTAATTTTAGATTAGATTATTTATTATTGATAAATAAAATTTTTAAAAAAATAATGAGATAAAATGAATAATACGATATGTTTAAATGAAAAGTATAGTACTACAAGACTAGTAACAAAAGAGAAAATAGAGATAATAAATAAATCTGAGGATAAGTTTGAATCAGTTCTATTTTTACCAGAAGGTGAAGATCGTCAAGCCGAAGGTGGACTTAGAACTCAAGGGTATTTTAAAAAATCATATGATGATAAAGCACTCATATCTGTCATCACCGTTGTCTATAATGGCGAAGAGTTTTTAGAGGAGACTATTTTAAGTGTGATAGACCAGAGTTATGACAATGTTGAATACATCATTATAGATGGTAGCTCTACAGATAGTACTATAGATATTATAAAAAAGTATGAAGATAGGATTGATTATTGGGTAAGTGAAGATGATAAAGGTATTTATGATGCTATGAATAAGGGGATTAGTCTCTGTAAAGGTGATGTTATTGGTATTATAAATG
>Ga0256827_10002834_pt1 | contig 11081 bp, 9 predicted proteins | sample CV84metaG_FD_185977 | JGI IMG/M metagenome (GOLD analysis project Ga0256827, IMG submission 185977) | Hydrothermal vent microbial communities from East Pacific Rise, Pacific Ocean - CV84 | ecosystem: Environmental > Aquatic > Marine > Hydrothermal vents | place: Pacific Ocean: East Pacific Rise...
CCAAGACAAGAGCTAAGTAAAAGCCATGATTGGATGGAAGCATGGAATACATGTAAAGGGTATGTTGCTCTAAAAAAAGATGGCTCTTTATGGCAGTTTGGAAAGGTTGGTGGGTGTGACTGGACTCAAATACATTTACCATATGAAAAAGAGAGATATGCTCATTATCTTCAAGCTAAAAAGATTGCCAATGGCTTTGCAGGAGCCAAAATTATTAACGGTGGTTACCGAGTTTATGCCATAAAAAAAGATGGCACTCTTTGGGGTTTTGGAGAGGGGCTTGGTTACTTACCTAGACAAATTGGAGAAGAGAATGACTGGAAAAGTTTTGCAGTCGAATTTGAAGGAAATGGTTGTTGTGCTTTTGATATTGGACTAAAAAAAGATGGTACTCTTTTTGAGTTTCCAGAGTTTTTTGATTTCTCTAAAAAAAAGAGTATTCCAGCACTAAAAGTTGTAGTAAAAGAGCATAAATGGGAAAAGATAATTATTGATTGTTGTTCTCTTTATGGTCAGAAAAAAGACAAAAGTTTTTGGATTAGTGGTTTTAATGAAGAGACAAATCAGACAGTTTTCAATAAACTAAGCGAAAAAGATGAACTCTTTACATCTGAAATATCTAACTACAAAGAACTTGTTTCTCAAATGAATAAGTTAAAAAGTGGGGAAATAAAAAGTTTTGACACAGGTGAACCTGCAATTAAAGCTAAAAAAGATGGAACGCTATGGTTAAAGCCAGAGCTTATCTATGGTTACTAAAAAAGGAAAGAGATGAAAAATAAAATCCATATACTACTCATATTAGGAGTAGTGAGTTTTAACGGATGTATAAAAAAAGATACTGCACCCATACCCTATGAAAAAAGTGCTGCATACCTTCAAAGTATGAAAGCTGTACAAGAACGTACACACTCCAAAGAGTGGGTTAGTGTCTCTAGTACGTCAAGTTTTTTTGTTGCACTTAAAAAAGATGGAAGATTGTTCTATGAAGGTTACCTTCCGTGGAAAAAGTTAGAGCTACTTTGTGGTACAGACTATGTTCAGCCAAACAGTCACACTTCTAACACAACGGTGCCTTTTAAGAGTAGCATTAAACTAAAACCTGTAGATTATGGGACATGGATTGAAGCTCATGCAAAAGATGACAAACTCATTGCAAAGTCAAAAGATGGAAAATGGCTTGTTGTTGAAAAAGATGCAAGTAAGCCCTATGTTGCAAGTATTCAAAGTACGTTCATATCGGAAGATGAAGCTTTAAAGTTAATTGCTAAAAAGCAAGAGAGTTACCTAAAAACAAAAATAAAAGCAGATGGTACTTTGTGGATTGGACAAGCAGGTAAAGAGAAAGCATTTAAACAAGAGACAAGTTATGCAAATGACTGGGCTATGGTCTCAGAAGGCTACATTTCAAATGTTGTAGCACTTAAAAAAGATGGAACACTATGGTTCTGGCGTTATCCTGAGGTTGAAAAGAAAAAAGAAGCAAATGTAGTTTATGAAAATAGTCCTTATGAAAAGACAAGGGGTTCAAAATGAAAGTAAAATTATTGTCCATTTTTATGTTTATGGCTCTACTAACAGGGTGTAAAAGTCATTACCAATATGGGACTGGAACACCAAAGGTTGTTAAACAAGTAAAAACTGACATTCAGACTATTAGGCTTACTAGTTTAAGTGGCATGAATATTGGTGAGTACAGATGGGACTTCAAACAGTATTTAAAAGATGAGTTAGCAAAACGAACCTACATCTCTTTAGACCCAAAATCTACTAACCAACTCTACATAAAAGCTTATGTTGCTGACATTGTAAGCACAAGAAAAAAAGACAAAGTCTTTGGAGTAAAACAGTTCCAAATTACAAAGTCCATCTCTGTACGAGGTAACATTGAAGTAGAAGACAAAAATGAAAAAGTCATTGTCGAAGAGACCTATGAAATTGGTACAGAAAAAACAGAAATAACAAAGTACAGTTTCAAAGCAACAGAGAACAAGCACAAAAGAGAAGGAACAAAAGACAAACTCTATGAAAAGATACTAAAGAGCATAGCTAGAATGGTTGTTTCAGAGATTATTGAGGATAGAGGAGTTGAGAAGTAAGAAACTTCTTATTTTTATATCATTATTAGAAATATGACAATTTGTCATATTTCTAAAGCTCTTTAAAAAAAGAGAGTATACTGTGTTTCATGATTTATAAAAGGTAGATAATGGAACAACTAACCGATTTAAAAGCAATTTTACATTCTAAACGAGCGAATATGTATTATCTTGAAAAATGTCGTGTTATGCAGAAAGATGGACGGGTGCTTTACCTGACTGAAGCTAAAAAAGAATATCAATATTTTAATATCCCCATTGCTAATACTACTTGTTTACTTCTTGGAACAGGAACATCAATTACTCAAGCAGCTATGAGAATGTTGGCTCAAGCAGGAGTTTTAGTTGGATTTTCTGGTGGAGGAGCTACCCCTTTGTTTATGGGGACAGAGATAGAGTGGATGACTCCTCAAAGTGAATATAGACCTACAGAGTATATTCAAGGTTGGATGCAGTTTTGGTTTAATGATATTAAACGGTTAGAGACAGCCAAAAGGTTTCAAATAGCTAGAATAAAATTTATAGAGAAGATATGGTCAAAAGATAAAGAGCTGAAAGATAATGGATTTGATATTCATGATGAGATATTAATTTTTATGTTTAATCATGCTCTTGAAGAAATACCCCATGCCTATAATGTAGGAAAACTCTTACAGCTTGAAGCAGAACTAACAAAAAAGCTTTACAAGTATGCTGCTAAAAAAACAGGTCAATTGGGCTTTACACGTGAACACAATAACGCAGATGAAGCCAATGTATTTTTAAATCATGGAAATTATTTAGCTTATGGATTAGGAGCTACAACGCTTTGGACTTTGGGGATTTCTCACGGTTTTGCAGTGATGCATGGAAAGACACGAAGAGGGGCATTAGTTTTTGATATTGCAGATTTAATTAAAGATGCCATTGTTTTACCTTGGTCATTTGTCTGTGCTAAAGAGCAGATGAATGAAAACGAGTTTCGCTCACAAGTACTTCAAAAGTTTGTGGAGCATAAGGCATTAGATTTCATGTTTGATGAGGTTAAGAAGGCTTCTATGTATTATAAAGAGGAAAAGAATAATGGCTAAAGAGTTTTACAAATGGTATATGTTAAAAGAGCAGTTACATAATGAAAAAAAAGAACAATATTTTAAAGAAAGAGATATTTTTTGGGCAAGTGTAGGTATAAATATTGGTTATGAACAAGATGGGAAAGGAGAAATTTTTTCAAGACCTATTCTTGTAGTAAAAAAGTATAATAAAAATATATTTTTTGGTGTTCCTCTCTCAACTAAAATAAAAGAGGGAACATTTTTTTATACGTTTACTTTAAATGAAAAATTAAGCAATGCATTACTTGTTCAAGGTAGAATTTACGACACTAAGAGACTTGAAAATAAAATAGGAAAAATATCTCAAAAAGATTTTGAAGTATTAAAGATAAAACTTAGGGAGTTATTAAATGTATAGAGTTTCTCCCCTTGAAGAAACAAGGGGCATCCCGAAGGACAATTGTAGGTACATTATAACATATACTATTAAAAATGTCAATATGAGAATTGGAAGTATAAACTTATGATAGTAACCTTTATTTCCCAATGCGAAAAGAATGCCCTCAAAAAAACAAGGAGAGTATTAGACTCTTTTGCCAATAGAATAGGCGATAACACTTGGCAGACTATTATGACAATGGAGGGTTTAAAGGCTGTTAAAAAGCTACTTAGACAAACGGCTTCTAAGAGTACGGCTGTGAGTTGTCATTGGATTCGGAGTAGTCGGAGGGTTGAGCTTATGTGGGTGGTTGGGAATAGAGATAGGTTTAATTCTGAGGGGATTGTGCCTGTAAATCGCACTCAAAAAACCATTTTAGACAACTATAAAGAGAGTGATTGGAAGTATTTACCTCTTATTAAATCTCTCGTAGCTCTCTCTGCTCTGCTTCATGATTGGGGTAAATCAACACGACTTTTTCAAGAAAAACTAAAGTCATCAACTAAAAAAGGAGACCCCATTCGTCATGAGTGGATTTCATGTATGTTGCTTCATGCTTTTATCAATCAAAATGAGAAGAGTGAAGAGGGGTGGTTACAGGCTTTTGCTATGGGAGAGATAGATGAAGAAGCGTTAAAAGAGAATATAGAAAGTGTAGATAATAGAGTTTTAGAGCATCTTCCCAACTCTGCAAAGCTTATTATGTGGTTGATTGTTTCTCATCATAGGTTGCCTAGTGAATCAACTAGAAAAGATGAGATTTCTTTTTTTGAGATAGAAGCAAACTCTATGGATGAAGTTTTTGAATATATTACCCAATCTTGGGGTTATGAGAATAGATACGAAGAAGAGGAGTATCAGAAGCGTCTAAAAAAATGTTTTATTTTTCCAAAAGGCTTATTGAGTAGTTCTAGTAAATGGAAAAAAGAGCTGAAAAAATGGTCAAATCGTCTGCTTGGCTCTCTTGATTTATTAGAAGCATCAATTAAAGATGGAAGTTATAGAGTGGTACTTCATCATGCACGGTTAACTTTGATGTTAGGAGACCACTATTATTCGTCAAGAGATGCTGATTTAACGTGGAAAGATACCACAAAATTGTTTGCCAATACAGATAAAGATGGAAGCATGAAACAGAAGTTAGATGAACACCTCTGTGGGGTAATGAAGAGTGCGTTAAAAACGGTTTATCTTTTACCTGCGTTTGAAAAAGAACCACCTTTGGTTGAAGATAATCGCATTTTAAAAAAGAGAAGTCCAAAAGCTTTTGCTTGGCAAGACAGAGCTGTGGCAAAACTAAAACCTTTTATGGAAGAGAAAAATGCCAAGAAGGGATTTTTTGCTGTTAATATGGCAAGTACAGGGTGTGGTAAGACCTTTGCTAATGCCAAAGTGATGATGTGTATAGCAGAGGAGGAGAATACGCTTCGGTATATTTTAGCTTTGGGGCTTAGAACACTAACGCTACAAACAGGCGACGAGTATAGAGAACGAATTGGATTAGATGATAGTGAGTTGGCTGTCTTGATTGGTTCAAAAGCAGTTTTAGAGCTTCATAACAGAGCAAAAAAACAAGATGATGAGGTAGAAAATTATGGTTCTGAGTCGAGTGAGTCTCTGCTTGATGAGTGGATAGATTTTGATTCTGCTATTCCTGAAGAGGGTTTGGCTACGGTACTGAAAAAAGCAAAAGATAAAGCCTTTCTCTATGCTCCTGTTTTGGTTTGTACCATTGACCACCTTATGGGTGCAACAGAGACTAAGCGAGGTGGAAAATATATTTTACCTTCATTGCGTCTGATGAGTTCTGACTTGGTTATTGATGAGATTGATGATTTTGCCAATGAATCTGATTTGATTGCTATTGGTCGTTTGATTCATTTGGCAGGGATGTTGGGACGAAAGGTTATGATTTCTTCTGCAACCATTCCTCCTGATTTGGCAGAGGGCTATTTTAATGCTTATAAAAAGGGTTGGCAACTCTTTTGTAAAACAAGAGAGGCTAAAAATGAGATAGTCTCTGCTTGGATAGATGAGTTTAAAACAGAAGTTACTTTGATTAAAAGTTTTAACAGTGAGGAAGCAGTAGAAAACTACAGAGAATCTCATAGCAAATTTATTAAAAAACGTGTTGCCAACTTAGCAAAAGAGCCTGTTAAACGAAAAGTAGAGATTGTCACGTGTCAAGAGGAGATGGAAGAGGGGGAGTTTGATGAAGATGAGACTAAAGAGGAGAATTACTTTTCTAAAATAAAGAGTGCAATGGTCAAAAAGCATAAACATCATCATACTGTAGATAAAAAGAGTGGAATTAGGGTTTCGTTTGGTGTGGTACGTGTGGCAAATATTCGCCCTTGTGTGGCATTGGCAAAGTTTTTAGCCCAAGAGAGCAGTAAAGAAGTAAAGATAAAAGTGATGGCGTATCACTCTAATCAAGTACTGCTTTTACGACAAGCCCAAGAGAGCTACCTAGAGAAGATTTTAAAACGCAAAGAGCAAGAGGGCGAAGAGCCAAGAGCTTTTGACGATGAGGTTATTCGTTCTCATATAGATAGCTGTCAAACAAAAGATATACTCTTTGTGGTGGTCGCAACCCCTGTAGAGGAGGTAGGGCGAGACCATGATTTTGATTGGGCTGTGATAGAACCGTCTTCTTATCGCTCTATTATTCAGTTGGCAGGTCGTGTTTTGCGACATAGAAATTTGGCAATAACCCATCCTAATATTGCTTTGATGCAATATAACTATAAAGCTTTTAAAGAGAATGATAAAGAGGGAGAGCGTTATTTTAAATACCCTGGTTATGAAGTGAATGTTACTTTAGATACACACAATATAAATGAGTTGGTCGATACTAAAGCATTGAGTGAACGATTGGATGCAACGGCTAGGGTTATGAAGCCTAAAAAGTTAAAACATAAATCTTCACTTAGTGATTTGGAACATTATCAGACCCATAAAGCTTTGACTTATTACAGTAAAAAAGGAGCTACTTATCTACAAGGTTATTTAGATGAAGCTTGGTTTCTAACTGCTCATTCACAATATCTGCACCATTTTAGAGAGAGTGAACCGACTCAAAAAGTCTTTTTAGTTTATGATGAAAATGATAGAGCTTACTCTTTTTGTGAAATAGAGGGCTATGATAATATTATAAAAATAGAGGAGATATTGCAGATAGATAAAATAGAAATTGATGATGATATGAAAGAGGGGCTATGGTTACAAAGAGACTATAACGCTTTAGTAGAGGGCTTTGAGAAATCTAAAAGAGCTGTATCTATCGAATATGGAGAGTTGAGTTTTGGTTATTATGAGGGTAGTGAATATGAGTATAGTGACCAGTTTGGTTTGGTAAAAGTCTAATAAGGAACTTTAATTATGAAATTAGATATGATTCGAAATAGAGAAAGTATTCTGCTGAGTAGGCAGTTTAGAAGATATTTACACTTCACTATGATAATACCGTTTACTGCTGAATAGGCAGTTTTTATTATTTTTTACCATATTAACACTTCACTAAAATTATTTATATTTAAGCTTGAAAGTGCTAAACTCTTTCTTATCAAATGCTGAATAAGCAGTTTATTTAATTAGAGGTGTGATTTTTTCACTAACAAGATAATTAAAAGGAGACCTATTATGAATGAAATAGTATCCAAGTTTTTCGATGAACGAAAAGAGGCTTGGATTAAGAAAAATCTTAAATCTTCAATGGAAGAGGATGAGGTTTTAGAGTTACATGAAAAGAGTGCCATTGAGTTCTCTGCTGATGTTTGGTTGCCAAACGCTTCTAAAAGAGCAGGGCAGATTTCTATCTCAACGCATCCTTGTACTTTTTCGCATCCCAGTGCGAGAAAAAATAAAAATGGAGATGTAACACCTATTATTGCTAATGTAGAAAAAAGAGCAGATGGATTGTTACGAACAGGAAATGTAGAGGTTCAGAGTGATGCACTTGGAAATGCAGCAGCGTTGGATGTGCATAAATTTTTAACTTTGATTATGCCTGATGGAAAAGAGCTGATAGAGCATATAAAAGAAGAGACTCCCTTGGCAACTTCTCTTTTAACTATTAAGAGTAAAGATTATAAAGAGTTACGAGAAGAGTTTTTAGCCATGATTACAAGCTCAACAGAATCGGTAACGAGTTCTAAGATAAAGCAGGTCTATTTTCCTGTGGATGATGGTTATCATCAACTCTCTATCTTGACCAATTCGGGTATGGTTTTTGAGCTAAGAAAACGACTTAACAAGATACGCTTTGGAGCAGATGAAGAGGAGAAAGAGCGTTTACAAGATTTACGAGCTAAAAAGAGAAATGGTGAGTTTACAGAAGATGGATATAGTGAAATATTTGGATTGACCACGATAGGTTATGGGGGAACAAAACCCCAAAATATTTCCGTCTTAAACAACAGAAATGGAGGTAAAGCACATCTTCTAAATTCTATGCCTCCAATATTAGAAATAAGAGATATTCATTTTCCAAAAGTAGATTTTTTCAAAAACTCTATCTCTATTTGGGAGTTTAAAAGTACGTTTTTTTCTTTACATTATCTCTATCAAAGAGGGCTTAAGAATATGGATATTAGAGACGAACGGGATGGTTATTATGGCGAAATTATAGACTCTATTATTGAACGAATGTATGCTGTTCGTGAGGTCTCAACCAAGCAGTATTATGAAAAAAATTCAAAATTAAAACATCATCAAAAAGTATGGCTGATTGAAACCGAAGTGTATCAAAAAGAGCGAGAAAAAGATGAAGATTGGTTAGAAAAATTGATTAAAGAGATAGCACGATGGATAATAAGTGTTGGTTATCAAAAAGTTGTGGGTAAAAAAGAGTATATCAAGTTTGGTAAAGCAGAGTATTCCTATCTTTTATCACTTCTTGAAAAGAAAAAGGAGAGTTTTAGATGGTAATTTTAATTATTCCTAATATTTTGGTACACAATGCAAATGCTCTCTCTAGTCCGTTTACGATAGGCTTTCCTGCTATGACAGCATGGCTTGGTGCGACTCATGCACTACAACGAAAGCTTAATCGTGATGGATTTGAAGCGTTGAAATTTAATGCAACGGCTGTACTTAGTCATAAGGCTGATTTACAAGTTCATCGAGGTGTTGGTGATTATGTTAATTCAATTATTGGCACAAGTAACCCTGTAGATAAAGAGGGAAAACGACCTGCATTTATAGAAGAGGCTAGAATTCATCTTGAAGTCTCTTTAGTTATTGAGTTTTCAGATTTACATAAACGGGATGAAGATAGATTTTTAGAGAGAGTTTCTCATCATCTACAATCACGAATGAAGATGGCAGGTGGAGATATTTTTAGATTTGACAAGCCTACTATTGAGAGATTTGATGACGAGAATGAAGATGCTATTAAGCGTATTCGTGGAAAACTCATGCCAAGTTACGCGATTGTAGAGCGAAAAGATTTGATGATTGAGGCGATGGATAGGGGTTTGGATGCGATGGATGCTCTACTTGATTATGTGACCATTAATCATGCTTCTGAACAAGATGAAGAAGGTAAAGTTCTTTGGACAAGTAAGCGAAAAAGTGCAGGTTGGATTGTACCAATTGCCACAGGTTTTCAAGCAGTCTCAGAACTTGGTAAAGCTAAGAATCAAAGAGATGCAGACAAACCTCACTGTTTTGCAGAGTCGGTTGTGACCTTAGCTGAGTTTAAGATGGTTTATAAAATTGAATCTTTAGATGAGATTTTATGGCATTACAGTGTAGACAAAGAGCATGGATTGTATCTGTGTGAACAAAATAATAATAACTAAAAGGAAAAGAATATGGCAAAAGATAAAAACAGTAAAGTAGCTTCGGTTTTAGCATTTGAGAAAAAATTAGTTCCATCAGATGGAATGATGTATGGTACTACATGGGATGATAAAGAAAATATAACTCCTTTGAAATTGGTAGAAAAATCAGTTAGAGGTACGATTGCTAACCGTGAAAAACCTGCTGTAGCAAATGACCCAGCGAAACTTAATGCTAAAATAGATGAACCAAATTTACAAAAAGTTGATAGTTGTGCTTTAACACTAGAGCAAGATACTCTAGTTTTACAATTTACACTAAAAGTATTAGGTGGTATTAAAGAACCATCAGCCTGTAATAATGCACTCTTTTTGAAAAGTTATCAAGAAGCAGTGAATGGGTATCTAGAAAAAGAGGCTTTTAAAGAGCTTGGTTTACGTTATGCAATCAACTTAGCAAACGGACGATTTTTATGGAGAAACAGAGTAGGAACAGAGTTTATAGAGATTGAAGTTAAAGATTTAATTGCCAATAAAAGTTGGAAGTTTGATGCTAAGAGTTTTGATGTTCGTTCTATGAGTAGTGACAACAAAGATGTGATTGATTTGGGAGAAAATATAGCCAAAGCTTTAGCTTCAGATGACGATTTTTTAATGTTAGAGATTACGGCGTATGCCAAAGTAGGAAAAGCTCAAGAGGTTTACCCTAGTGAGGAGTTAGTTTTAGATAAAAATACAAGTAATAAAAAAGGAAAAAAGAGCAAAATTCTCTATGCTGTAGATGGAGTTTCTGCAATGCACTCACAAAAAATAGGAAATGCTTTGCGTAGTATTGATACTTGGTATCCTGAGTTTGGTACAGATTCTGGAAATGGTGCGATAGCTATTGAGCCTTATGGTGCTGTGACCAATATGGGTAAAGCCTTTAGAACCCCAAAAGAGAAGAAAGATTTTTATACTTTCTTTGACAAGTTTGCACAGGGAGAGAAGTTGGATTCTGTAGAAGAAGAACACTATGTTATGGCTGTGCTTGTACGTGGTGGTGTGTTTGGTCAGAGTGATAAGTAGTAAATCATGAACTATTATGTCGATATAAAACTGCTAACAGATACCGAGATAACCCTTGGTTTTGTTTGGAAAAAGCTTTATGCTCAAATTCATTTGGCTCTTGTAGAGGTTCGAGATGAAAATAATTTGGTCTCTATTGGTTTAGGCTTTCCAAAATATTCAGACGATAGATTTTTAGGTGATACTCTACGCATTTTTGCTCCAAGTAAAGAGGAGTTAGAGCAGTTAGATTTAAACCGTTGGGTAGGAAGACTTTTGGACTATTTGACTGTTTCAGAGCTAAAAGAAGTTCCTATTACTACAGAGTTCGTCTCTTTCAGAAGAAAGCAGTTCAAAACAAATGCTGAACGTTTGGCAAGAAGACAAGCTAAACGTAAAGGTATTAGTTATGAAGAGGCTTTGAAGAATTATGAAAATTTTGATGAAGAGGAGAAAAAGAAAAAGAATAGACTTCCTTATATCAATGTAAAGAGTCTCTCTAGCGATAGAGAGCTAAAGATTTTTATAGAAAAAAGCAAAGTTAAAGAGGAGAGTCAAGGATTATTTTCAACTTATGGTTTAAGTAGTGAATCAACTGTTCCTTGGTTTTAGTCTGTTTTGACCTAAAAATACCAAAAAAATTATGCTACTTTTCAAATGCTTATTTTTCGGGCTTTTG
>Ga0256827_10002835_pt1 | contig 11080 bp, 8 predicted proteins | sample CV84metaG_FD_185977 | JGI IMG/M metagenome (GOLD analysis project Ga0256827, IMG submission 185977) | Hydrothermal vent microbial communities from East Pacific Rise, Pacific Ocean - CV84 | ecosystem: Environmental > Aquatic > Marine > Hydrothermal vents | place: Pacific Ocean: East Pacific Rise...
GGCAAGTATTACTAGTTTATATAAACTATCAAATCCTTCAACATCAAATATAGGATTACTTTCAGCAAAGCCTAGTTCTTGTGCTAAGTTAAGGGCTTTTTTATAGTCCATATTATCGTTAAAGATACGTGTTAAAATAAAGTTAGAAGAGCCATTAAGTATACCTGTAATAGATTCTAATAAATCATTATCGTAATACTCTTCTAAATTTCTAATTATTGGGATACTACCACAGGCAGATGCATCATAAAGAAGTGCAGTGTTATATTTTTTTTGTAATGATATGAGTTCAGTTATATTTTCAGCTATCATTTTTTTATTACCTGAAACAACAGATTTTCCACTAATTAATGACTTTTTTACAATTTCATAAGCTTCTTTGTCATCATCTATTAATTCGACAATAAGGTTTATTTCATTATCATTTAATAAATCGTCAACATTTAATGTTATTATACTATTATCTATATTTCTTTTTTTATTAGGGTTTTTTACGCATACTTGTTTTATTTCTGCTCTTGCATTTGGTGATTTTTGAAGAACTTCATATAATCCTTCTCCAACGGTGCCAAATCCTATTAATCCTATTTTTATACGTCTGTCCATATTATTCTATTTCTAAAAACTCTTTATAAATTTTATTTTGTTTTTCAAATTCTAATAAAAACCCATCGTGTCCATAATCAGATTCTAATACAGCTAGTTTGCTGTTAGGTATGTGTTTATGTATTAATTGTTGGTCTTCTGTAGTAAATAGTAAATCGGTGTTAATAGATATTATTAGAGATTTTGCTTTTATTTGAGATAAGGCTTTTTTATATCCTCCACGACTTCTACCTACGTTATGAGAGTCTAGAGCTTTAGTTAAATAATAATAAGAATATGCATTAAACCGTTTAACTAATTTTTCTCCTTGGTAATCTTGATACGAAGCTGATTTAAAATTATCTAATTTTTCATTATTATCTTCGGCTTGTGTTTTATTATATATGTCTCTATTTCTATAGCTTAATAATGCAATACTGCGTGCTGCTTTTAATCCTTTAGCTCCACCTTCGGGAGTATTATTAAAGAAAGATGGGTCAGCTTCTATTGCTAATCTTTGACTTTCGTCAAATGCAGCAACCCAAGGAGTCATTACAGCATTTGTTGCTACGTATATAGCGTGTTTGAAAATAGAAGGATTAGATATCGTCCACTCTAATGCTTGATGTCCACCAATAGAACAGCCTAATATTAAGTAAATATTATTTATGTTTAAGTGTTCTCGTAATATCTCGTGAGCTTTTACTTGATCGCGTACTGTTATTTGTGGAAATGTAAGGTAGTATGGTTTATTAGTTTTTGGATTTATGGATAATGGTCCAGTACTTCCGTAACAAGACCCTAATATATTTGCACAGACAATAAAATATTTTTTTGGGTCAAAGAAAAAACCATCTCCTACCATACCTGGCCACCAGTCAATAGGGTCTGAGTTTGCAGTAAATGCATGGCACATCCAAACAATATTATCTTGAGCTTCATTTATTTCTCCATAAGTTGTATATGCTATATCTATTTCTGGTAAAGATTCTCCATTTTCTAAAATAAATTCTTTTTTGTATTTCAGAAATTTGATATTCTCACCATTATTGTGCGACATATATTTAGTCTTTATTAAACTATTTTCTACCATTTCTACTATTTTTAACAAAATTTAATCAAAAGCTTGTTTGAAATCTGCAATTATATCATCAATGTGTTCTATTCCAACAGATACTCGAACTAGATTAGGTGTTATATTTATTTCTGCTAATTGTTGTTTGGATAATTGTCTGTGTGTCATGCTAGCAGGGTGAACTACTCCTGTGCGTATATCTCCAACGTGAACAACTAGTTTAGCTAATTTTAGTTTATTTATAAATTGTTTTGTTTTATTTAAATCTCCTTTATATCCAAATGTTAATACACCTCCGGCACCATTGGGTAGGTATTTTTTACTTAATTGGTGATATGGATTGTTTTTTAGTCCTGTATATTTTACCCATTCTATGTTGTTTTGACTATCAAGCCATTCTGCAAATTTTTGAGTGTTATAGCTGTGTCTTTCCATACGCAATGCTAATGTTTGACAGCCGTTGTAAGTTAAGAATGCATTAAATGGAGACATACATGGTCCAAAATCACGTAGTAATTGTGTTCGAGCTTTTACTACAAAAGGATTTTCTTTAAAATCTATTGCATAACGAACACCATGGTAACTATCATCAGGGTTTGTAAATTCTGTAAAGTTACTATTATTCCAATTAAAATTACCTCCATCGACAATTACACCACCTAAGCTTGTAGCATGTCCATCAATAAATTTTGTTGTGCTATGTATAATTATGTTTGCTCCATGCTTAAATGGTTGGCAAAGAACAGGTGTTGGAAATGTATTGTCAATAATTAATGGTAATTTATTGTTTTTAGCTAATTCTGAGAATTTATTAAAATCAAGCACTTCCATTCCTGGATTTGTTAAACTTTCTGCAAATATAAGTTTAGAATTAGGTTGTATTGCTTTTTGTAATTCCTCAATAGGTTTATCTTGGTCGATAAAAGTGCAAGTTATACCATATCTTTTCAATGTTGATGAAAATAAATTTATAGTCCCTCCATATAGAGATTTTGTTGCTATAAAATGGTCTCCGGCACTGCATAAATTCAATATAGTTAGAGATACGGCAGCATGCCCTGAGGCTAATGCTAAGGCACCTGTTCCTTCTTCAAGTGCATTTATTTTTTCTTCTAGCTGATTGACTGTAGGATTACTAATGCGAGAATAGATATGTGCAGAATCTTTTAAATCAAAGACATCTCCTATTTGTTCTGCTGTGTCAAATTTATATGTTGTACTTTGAACAATGCTAGGGACACGAGGTTCAGTATTTTTTGGTTCGTATCCTGATTGAACAGCTCTTGTATTTATGTGTAGTTTCATTGTTATTATTTTATAAACGTATAAATATTAAACAAAACCAATAACTATATTGATATGTTTAATTTAACGTACTTTATTATTTGAATTTTATCATTTTGTGTTTGTTTAGTTATAATTGTCCTATTTATTTATAAAATAGGTTAGGTATTAGCACCTTTTCTTTAAGGGAGAAGGTTGCTAGAGCTTCAGTGAGCCTAATCTCTCTGCTCTTCTATATAACATCAACCATAAGATCGCATATTAACACTGCAAATATAATATGTTAATTTTAATTATAAAACCTATAATTAAAGTATTATTAATTAAATATGGTATAGATTACTTTAAAAAGTATTTAATGAAAATGATATAATTAATGTATTTATTTAATTGCAGTAAAATATTTAATTAGGTAAATAAATTTACAATATTATTTCTCGATAATAAAAATTCATTTATATTTGCATCGAAGATGGGATAAATAGAGTAATATTTTTAAATAAAAATGCATATTTATTTTTTTATTTAAAATATATAGTTACTTTTGCAATCCGAAAACAAACTGCTCCGTTCGTCTAGTGGTTAGGACGCCAGGTTTTCATCCTGGTAGCAGGGGTTCAATTCCCCTACGGAGTACTTTTTTAGTTTATACTGATAAAATATAATAATAATGGCAAATCATCAATCAGCAAAGAAGAGAATACGTCAGAGTGAAAAACGTAGATTACATAATAAATATTATGCTAAAACTACTAGAAATGCAGTGAGAGCATTAAGAGCAACAACAGAAAAAGCAGAGGCTACTGAATTATTTCCAAAGGTAGTATCTATGCTTGATAAGTTATCTAAAACAAATGTTATTCATGCAAAAAAAGCTTCAAATTTGAAATCAAGTTTAGCTCTTCATGTAAATAGTTTATAAAATAATTTTATATATTTAAGATATTTCTAAGGTCTATAGTTTATTACTATAGGCTTTTTTTTATTTTAAAATAATTGTAAATTAGTGTATATTGTTGTTTAATTAACCATTAAGCTAATGAAATCATACACTAATTTAACTATTAAGGAGTGGGCAAGTGAAGATAGACCTCGTGAGAAATTACTTACCAAAGGTGTTTCGGTGTTATCTAATGCAGAGCTTATAGCTATATTGCTATCTACCGGAACGAAAAAAATATCTGCTGTAGATTTGGCTAAATATATATTATCATCTGTTGATAATAATTTGTATAAACTAGGAAAATTATCTGTTAGTGATTTAATAAAGATTGATGGTATTGGTGAGGCTAAGGCTATTACAATAATTGCAGCTCTTGAACTTGGCAGAAGGAGAAAGGATACAGTGCAAGATATAAATTACATTAAAGATAGCAAATCTGTTTTTAATATATTTCAACCTAAATTAGGGGATTTATTACATGAGGAATTTTGGGTTTTATATTTAAATAGAGCAAATAAAATAATAGGAGAGGAGCGTATAAGTTCTGGTGGAATATCGGGTACAGTTATTGATGTAAAGATTATTATAAAGTATGGTATAGATAAGTTATCTTCAGGTATTATATTGGTACATAATCATCCTTCCGGAAATATTAATCCAAGTAAAAATGATAAGGAGATAACAAGAAAGATTAGTTCGGCAAGTAAGTTGATGGATATAATAACACTAGACCATATTATTATTGGGGGTGATTTGTATTTTAGTTTTGCTGATGAGGGGATGATAAATTAATTTAATATATTTATATTTTTTGTGTAATCTACTATATATTCTTTTTTCATCCATAGTACATCTGCATTTATAGTTCCTTTTAGTTGTACTTTTATTTTACCTGATTTTATTTTTAAAAGTACATTTTTACCTGCTAACAATAATTTAACTAATTTAATTTTTACTTTAAATTCTCCATTAAATGTATCTTTTGCAGGAATTAATATAGTGTCTGGTATTTGTAATTTGCCAAAATTTACATTTTCTACATAAAAATCTATATCAGCATATTTTACATTTATTTTTAAATTATTAGGATTGTATAATTGAATATTTGCAGTTATATCAACACCTTTTTCTGTATTTTCTTTAATATTAAAACTATTTATATCTTTTAATTCTAAAGGTTTTATAAATGAACAGCTACTTATTATAAAGATACTTGCTAATAATGTATATATATTTAATGATTTCATTTTTATCTATTTTGCTATTATATTATAATATGTTGCACCATATCCACACCATATTCCTAATCCATTTGTTACATTTGATTTTACTCTTAGGTTTGTTGAAGCAAAAGGGTTGCCGACATTAAATTGTTCTTTCTGAAAAGTAAACCAAAAATCAAAAGATGATTTATCTATTGTTGTAAATTTAAGAGAAATAGTATCTCCTATATGGTAATAGTAATCAACATCTTCACCTATAACGAAACTACCTTTATATAATGAAAATTTTATATTTTCACCATTAAAATAGTCATCATTAAAAATAGATATTTTATTAGGGATATATACTTTATCGATATTTTTTATTTTGGATAGTGTGCGATAATAGTTTTTACTTTTAATGTCATCAGAAAATTTTATCCATATTAACCCTAAACTATCTTTTTCTTTAGCAAACCAAATACTATCTAATGTTACTAATTTGGGTATAGTTGTAACAGCAACAGCTTTTTGCCCTCTTGATTCAACTGTTAATGTGTATGTTTTACCTATTTCTCCTTTAATTTCAGTGCTTATATAAACGTAAGGTGGAAAATATGCGCTATTTGGTTTTAAAGTTAAAATCTCTTTTCTTGTACCATTATATAAGGTTACTTTAGCTGTTGTGAGTGCATAATCTCTTAAGCTTGCTGAATCCACATCTGAGAAGTATGGAGCACTTAACGTTAGTAAAACTTTACAATATTTATCTTGTTCTATCCAGCCATCAATAACAATTTTACTTTTATAATTATCTATTTCAAAATTATTTTTTTCGCAACTTGTATTAATAAATATTACAGTTAAGCTTAAAATAAATAGAGATAGATGTTTTATATTATTGTAAATCATTATTGTTTATATGTTTAATTATTTACAAATGATTCGATATTATTAATTATATTTTCCCATAAACACTTTCTACTTTCTAATGAAGTCCATGCCATATGTGGTGTTATTATTATATTGTCTAAAGATAATAATTTATTATTTTTCTCAATAGGTTCTATTTCAGTAACATCTAAAGCTGCACCTTTTATAATATTATTTTTTAGTGCTTTATATAAATCATCTTCATTTATAATTCCTCCACGAGCTGCATTAATAATAATAGATGAACTTTTCATTTTCTCAAATTCATTTATTGTAAATAGATATTTGGTTTGTTTGCTTAATGGTGTATGTATTGTTATTACATCGCACTCTTTTAATATTGTATCAAAATCTACTCTAAAATTATCTTTATATGTAATATCTTTTCTTTTAGATATTAATATTTTCATTCCGAAAACTTTTGCAATTTCCGCCACTCTTTTTCCTATTGTTCCATATCCTATAATACCTATTTTTTTATTTTTAAGTTCATAAAAAGAGTGGTTAAGCATGGTAAATATGGGTTGGTTAGACCAATTGCCTGATTTGCTTTCTTGTGTGTATTTACATAAAGAATTATACATTGCTAATATCATACTAAAAGTATGTTGAGCAACTGATTCTGTAGAATATCCTTTAACATTTAGAACTTTAATGCCTTTAATCTCTGCTTCTTTAAGATTTATATTATTTGTACCTGTAGCAGTTATGCAAATAAGTTTTAAATTAGGAGCATTATCCATCTCTTTTTTATCTATAAATACTTTATTTGTTACAATGATATTTGCAGAGGATATTCTATTTATAGTTTGTTCCGGAGATGTTGTTTTATATGTAGTTAAATTACCAAATCTTGTTAATTCATTAATATCTATATCATCTCCTAATGTTAATGTGTCTAAAAAAACAATATTCATATTTTCAATATTTTATTTATATGTAAATATAAAAAAAAGCCACAGAAATAAATCTGTGACTTTTATATTTATTAATATAAAATATGTACTATTTTACAGAATCCATATATTCTATTAACTCAACAACTTTTGTAGAATATCCCATTTCATTATCATACCAAGAGATAATTTTTACAAAATTGTCATTTAATCCGATACCTGCACCTGCATCAAAAACAGAAGTACAAGACTCACCAACAAAATCGTTAGATACTACTTGATCTTCAGTATATCCTAAAACACCTTTCATAGCACCTTCTGAGGCAGCTTTCATTGCTTTACAGATTTCTGCATAAGGAGCATTTTTTTCTAAACGTACAGTTAAATCAACAACTGATACATCAGGAGTAGGAACACGGAAAGACATACCTGTAAGTTTTCCATTTAATTCAGGAATAACTTTACCAACTGCTTTTGCAGCACCTGTAGATGATGGAATAATATTTTGTCCAGCACCACGACCACCTCTCCAGTCTTTCATAGAAGGACCATCAACAGTTTTTTGAGTAGCAGTAGTTGCGTGTACTGTTGTCATTAATCCTTCAACAACACCAAAGTTATCATGTAATACTTTAGTTATTGGAGCTAAACAGTTTGTTGTACAAGATGCATTTGAAACAAATGTCATGTCGTTAGTGTATTTTTCATTGTTAACACCCATAACAAACATTGGAGTATCATCTTTTGAAGGAGCAGACATTACTACTTTTTTAGCACCAGCGTCGATGTGTCCTTGTGCTGATTCTTTTGTTAAGAATAAACCTGTTGATTCAACAACGTATTCTGCTTCTATATCTCCCCATTTTAAGTCTGCAGGATTTCTTTCAGATGTTACTCTAATAGTTTTTCCGTTAACAATAAGTTGACCATCTTTAACGTCTACAGTACCATTAAAACGACCGTGTGTTGAGTCATATTTCAACATGTAAGCCATATAATCAACGTCTATTAAGTCATTGATTCCTACAACTTCAACATTATCGCTTGCTGCAGCAACACGAAATACAAAACGACCAATACGGCCAAATCCGTTAATACCAATTTTAATTTTTGACATAATGTATAATTTTAATATGTATGTTTTTAAATTTATGCAAATTTATATATTACATAATTCAAAAACAAAAAAACAACACTATTATGTAATATTGTTTTTTATAAATATTTAATTTTTAATAAAACGAATAGTTTTATTAAAATTATTTGTATTTAAATTTAATAAATACACACCTTTTTTAATATCATTTAATTGTATGTTAACGGTGTTTTGCCCAGTGTATATATGCTGTTTGCTTATATTTTTTACTATTTGTCCGGATAGGTTTATTATTTTTAAGGTTATATTTTTATTACTACTTGATGTAATGCGAACCTTTGCATTGGTTGTAACCGGATTTGGAAATATAGATAATTTAATGTCATTATAAACGGCAACTTTTTCATTGTAATTTTCTTTAGGTACACTTTCGTATGTTCTATCTTCAAATATTCCTAATCCGTGTGTTGCAATATAGATTCTACCATAATTGTTAGTGCCTTTATATTCTTTTGTTTGTTGTGTTATTTGAAAAACAGGAACATTACCTATACCTTCTTGTTTTGGGGTCCATTCTACATTTGTATTTGATACTTGTTCAAAAACATTATTACTTGTAAATATCCCCATATCTGTTCCAAGTATTATATTTTTTACTTGTTTACCCATTTCAAATAATGCACAATATGTTGGTATTTTTGGTAAGTTACCTGTAATATCAAAAAAGTTATTGAGAGAATTATTTGAAGTTACTGTTGTTGAAGATGTGCATATATATACATATTTGTTATTCCCATAGTTACCTAAGGTTATTATTATATTATTTATATTGTTAGGGTCAACAGCAATATCAGTAATTACTCTTGAACCGGATGACCCTATTTTAGTTAATTTCGTTATTATATTTTTACCATGGATATAATCTGCATCATCATAAGTTCTTGCATTGTTAAGGTTTGATAGTCTGTATATATCATTATTACTTGTTGAAAAAAATAGATGATTGCCATTATATGAGAATTCCATTTGAGTAATATATTCATTGTTACTTAATGTTCCTCTTTTTATTACTCTCCACCAATCTTTTAATGCTATAGGGCTATGCCAATTTGCTGCTTTTCTGGTTAGCCATATATTTCTTTTCATTCCTAATGCAAACAATGATGAATATGTGTCTTTGTAAAATATTGTATCGTTATTATTATATTCTTTATCTAATGTTAAAGATATATCAGCATTGTATATATTATGGCTTTTAACTATTATTGTTGTATCTGTATGGTAATGTTTTCTAGCAATAAAATAAGCTGTATCAATTGTATTTATATCATTATAGGTTTCCCAGTATGTAATAGGTGTAACAAATGACGCTTGTTGTGTTTCGGGTTCCCATGTTCCAGATGTCCATCCTTGATAATCAGCGATGTCTGAATTATAAAATGTATTCCAATCGCTATAGTTTTTATCATTATTTCGCCATAATCCTCCATAGTATATGGTTGCGAATGCTATTGATGGGTTTATTTGCGACATTGCAGTATGACCACCGTCTCCTCCTAATATTTTACGTCCATTGCTATCTGTATTACCTACTCCATCTATTATTATACTTCCATTATCTTGAGAGCCTCCTAATAAATATCCTTTACTATTGCAAGATACTGCATAAAATTGGGTTGCATTATAGTTTTTATTTAATGTATGAAATTGATATTCTATATTATTCTTATTTAAATAACCACAGCTTATTCCACCATCATTGCCTATAAACATTGTTTGAGGTTCTTTAGGGTCAAAAATTATAGTATGTAAATCGGCATGGATGTAATTAGGGTTACGTTCGTCTAAACTCCAAAGAGATATTTGATTCCATGCAAATAAATTTCCCATTCGTGCTTTTTCCCCAACCCATAAATCGATACCTCCTAAAAATACTTGATTTTTATTTAATGGATTTACAGATATACATAGTTTATAATTACCTTGATCTCCTAGAGGTTGAAAAAGAGATGAGCCTCCTTTACCTATTATTATCCATGTATCTCCTTTATCTTTGGATTTATATATATTTCTTAACTTCCCATCTTCTGTTGCTACTGCACAAAATATAACATTTGGGTCTTGTGGGGAGAAGGCAAACTCTAATCGTCCTACATCTGCTATTGTAATAAGTTTACCTCCATCTTCTTCATCTAACCCCGATTTATTAATAAATTTATCAGCTCCGGCTTTTCTTAGCAGGCATCTATTATTTACACTAGCTACAACAGTACCGTCGGTTGCAACTTTAACATCTGTAGAGAATTTTTTATTAAATATTGAACTTTTCATAGGTGCATCTTGCCAAGAGACTCCTCCATTGGTGGTGATTTTAAGACCTTTTTTTGTTGCAGCATATATAATATTTTTATCAAAAGGGTCTGCCGCTAACTTATTTACAATAGAAAATGTTTCTTTATCGTCTGATGTTGATGATAGTTTAAAGAATGATTGTCCGTTATCTGTTGATTTCCATATTCCTGCTCCCATAATCATAGGAGTATAAAGGTTTGTTCCGTGATTTGGGGAGAATCCTTCACCGGTTCCAAAGTATATATCGCCATTTGATGCTTGGCAAATTGATGATACAACAAGATTTGCAAAATCTTCAGGAGTTGCACCTTCGTATTCTACACGAGACCAATATTGTCCGGCAGTTGTTGATTTCCATATTCCACCACCAACACCACCGGCAAATATTAGATTTGAATTATTTTTATCTATTAACAATGCTCTTGTTCTACCACCTATGTTATCCGGACCTCTTAATATCCATGGAGTATCTTTAGATTTTTTAGATTTTAATTGTGTTATTTCTTTTTCTGCTTTTTTAATATCTAAAATATCTATTGTTTTACTATTTTGATTTGTTCTTATTCTCATTAAATATTCAAAAGCTCCGGTTGCAGAAAATTTTTCTTCGGCTCTTTCCTCTTTTTCATTTTCTTCCTCTTCTTCATTTTCAGAAAACATCTCTTTGTATTCGTATAATACATCTTTAGAGATATGTTTTGTTATAATGAATAT
>Ga0256827_10002836_pt1 | contig 11079 bp, 6 predicted proteins | sample CV84metaG_FD_185977 | JGI IMG/M metagenome (GOLD analysis project Ga0256827, IMG submission 185977) | Hydrothermal vent microbial communities from East Pacific Rise, Pacific Ocean - CV84 | ecosystem: Environmental > Aquatic > Marine > Hydrothermal vents | place: Pacific Ocean: East Pacific Rise...
TTTAGGGAGTCCGTATAAACTTTATGCCAGATATGGATTTAAATATTCTAACAAAGTTCAATTTGGAATAACAGCCGAAAAAGATGCAGGCGAAGAATTTTTTCGTGGTTCGCAGCCCAATGGGTTCGATTTTTATTCAGGCTTTATACAAATTAATAATATTGGGATAGTTAAAAAGATTGTAGTAGGCGATTTTCTTGCACAATTTGGACAAGGATTAACACTTTATAGAGGAATGGCATTTAATAAATCTACCGATGTACTTAATATTATGAAATCGCCACAAGGTTTACGAAAATATTCATCAACAAACGAATTAGAATTTTTTCGTGGCGTAGGAATAAGTCTTGAAAAAAATAATTTTCAGTTTACGAGTTTTTACTCAAATCATAATATTGATGGCAATATTTTAAAAGACACATCAGATTCTTATCACGATTATATTTCCTCTGTTTATAGTGTTGATAATCATGGAACTTTATCAGGCTTAGCCAAAAAAGGACAAATAAACGAACAAGCATTTGGCGGAAATTTAAACTTTTCTAAAGGAAAGGTGAAAATTGGAGCAACAGCAATTTATTCAAAATTTGATTTGGATATTATACCCGATGCACAATTATATAAAACATACAATTTTTCTGGTTCCGATAATTTTAATTATGGAATAAATTATCAAGTAAATCTTAATCGTTATTACTTTTTTGGAGAATTTGCAGGTGATGAAAATATGAATTTTGCTGCATTAACAGGTGTTAATATAAAAGTGGTGGAGCAAATTTATTTATCATCAATATATCGCAATTATGCAAAAGATTATGTTAATCTTTATGCTACAGGATTTTCCGAAGCGTCTAAAACCCAAAACGAATCGGGTTTATATATCGGCACAGTTTATTATCCTTACAAATCGCTAAAATTTTCGGCATATTTCGATAATTTTCAGTTTAACTGGTTAAAATACAGAGTTTCATCTCCATCAAATGGACACGACTATTTTTTGCAATTAGATTATTCGCCAATAAGAGATTTTCAATTTACAACATACTTGCGTCAAGAAATTAAGCAACAAGATATTTCTGATGTAAAAATTGGTGTGAAAAAGCAAAGCGATATTAGCAAATTACGATACCGTTTTCATTTGTCTTATAGGGTTTTAGGAAATGTAAGTTTAAAAAATAGATTTGAACAAATAATATATAACGATGGTATAAATCCTATTTCTAAAGGATATGTAATTTATCAAGATTTGGTTTACAAACCGCAAATAATTCCATTTTCGTTTTATTTTAGATATGCTGTGTTTGATACCGATGATTATAATTCTAGAATTTATGCTTACGAAAATGATGTTTTATATGCATTTTCAGTTCCGGCATACTACGGAAAAGGTAGTAGATTTTACACTATGATTAAAATAAAAATTAGAAAAAATATAGACTTTTGGTTAAGATTTTCGCAAACTTATTATGTTGATAGAAACGTAATTAGTTCGGGTTTGTCGGAAATTGATGGGAATACAAAATCTGAGATTAAAGCTCAAATAAAAATGAAATTTTAATATGTTTTTATTTGCAAAATGTTAAAAAAAAAATGTTTTAAAAAAAAATGTCTAGATATCTTGTATTTCTGTAAAAAAGAATATATTTTTAACAGTGTTATTAATAGAGTAATCGTTTGTATTTGAATGACTGTCAAAAATATTTGTAATACGTGAATTCACGTATTGATTTATAGGGGATTAAATGAATATCTTTGCATCAAATACACATGATATACAGAATACACACTGTTTAATAAAATATGAAAATTAAAATGTTGAATCGAAATATTATACTTTTTGGATTAGCTTTATCGTTATTTTCTTGTACAAGACAAAGCGATTGTTCAAAAATTCATGAAAAAGAAGATGGAAAGGTTTATTTTTTGAATGAAGATTCTCCTTATTCAGGAACGTGTAGTTCCGAATTATATGGAATATCTAAAGAAGTAGAATATAAAGATGGCAGAATTAACGGAAAATATATTACCACAAACGATAAAGGTCAAATTCTGTATGAAGATTTTTTTATAAATGGTCTTCACGAAGGAAAATCTAAAATATGGTATGAAAATGGAACACTTTCGGAAGAAAAGAATTATGTAAAAGGGAAAAAAGAAGGTGTAGCTAAAACATTTTATGCATCTAGTAATAAAAAAAGTTTAGGTACTTACAAGAACGACAAGAAAGATGGCATTTGCAAAGAGTGGTACGAAAGTGGTAAAATCAAAAGTGAAAAAAAATATGTTGAAGGACAAGAACATGGTGTTTGGTTAGTATGGTACGAAAACGGCAAAAAACAAGAAGAAGGAAAATGCGAACATGGAGATCGTGTTGGTGTTTGGCAAACTTGGTACGAAAACGGCAATAATGAATCTAAAGGCTGTTATAAAGACAATATGAAAAGTGGCAAATGGGTTGTTTGGCACGAAAATGATAATATTAAACAAGAGGGTGCATATTCAAATGGTAAAAAAGAAGGAAAATGGATAACTTGGTTTGATAACAAACAAAAAAAGGTAGTTTGCGAATATTATGAAGGTAAAAAAGATGGCAAATTTCTACAATTCTATAGAAATGGAAATAAAAAAGCTGAAGGTGAATTTCAGAAAGGCCTAAAAGAAGGAGCATTCTATATTTGGAAAAAGAATGGAAAAAAGAAAACTATTATTTATAAAAACGGAATGGTAAATTCTGAACATATTGAAAGTAACGACACTTCTGATATTCCTGTTTTTTAAGTTTAATTAAAACTTTTTTTTAGAACTTTCCTAATTAACAAGGCTGTGTTTAAAAAAAAAATATGCAAACAAAAAAACTATAACTCCCAACCAATACCTGCTGTAAAAACAAAATCTTCTGGGTCAATACCAATTATTGGTTTTGTATCATAATTATAGTCGATACCTGTTTTAAAATAAAAATCGTTTATAAATTCATATCTTACATTAGCTTTTAAAACTGAACGTAAACGGCTATTTTCTGTAAAACTAGGAAATAAATAAGCACTTGTAAAAAGATCTAAATCGCCCACATCAAAAATATTAAATTCTAAGCCAACTTTTGCCTCGTAACTTTTTCTTGTTGGCACGGTATCAGTATAAACTTCTTTAGAATATGCTGTTCCTATAAAGAAATTTAAATACATTTGATTTGTTCTTAAAATATATTTACCAACACCAAAACTATAGTTACTTCTTAAATCCATATTTTGTTCATTGTTACTATAATAATCGGCATCTATTGCACCAAACAGACCATAATTAAAAAAATATTTTACACCAAATCCCCCATTATTTCTTACTGTTGGCGACACATCACGTTGAGCATTTTGCACGGTGTTATAAAACATTGAAGCACCCCATCTTTGCTTATTGTAACTAGCTTTAATATCTCCATTTAATTGAGACAACTCATTACTTTTTGTATATGAATAACCAAAATCCATAGAAAGTTTTAGTACATCAAAAATACTACCTTTATCTATTTTTTCGAAATAAACTAAATCGTAAATTTTAACAGATTGATAACCTTTTTCATTATCTCTAATTAATACTTTATCGGTAATTGTATCCATTACTAAAACACCAAAGAACCTAGACCCATTACTTAATACAATTCTAAAAGATGTTGTAGAAATTATCTTTTTTACTTTTAACCATTCAATTAAAAAATCCTTATCACTATACTTGGTCTTCATAGTTAAAACACCTTGCTCCATACTCTTTATTTCGCCAACAAGTACGTTATTATCTATTGATATTAAAGTGTCTTTTTGCGAATACGAATAAAACGAGCTAATCAATAAGAAAAATACAACTATTTTATATAAAAATGTTCTCATATTAATATTAAATATCGACAAAGATAAAAAAACAAATATTAATTATTTGATTTATTGGAAAATTATAAAACCTCTTTGGGAGCAAAAAAATAAACAATTTGTTATTGAGATATTATTTGAAATGACCTGTTATTGCAATAATATTTTTAATTCACATCTTATTTGTTATTTTTGTTTCTCGTAAGAAAATAATTAATAGAAGTTTCCTTGAATGAAAAAAGTTTTTTTATACATCTTATTTATTTTTTCAATTTTTGCTTTTTCTCAAGACAATAAAAATAGTGGGTTTCCACACTCAATAGAAATACAAACAGGATATGGCTATATTGGAAAACATTCTGATATTTTAGATTATTATATTACGGGACATGTTTCAAACATAAATATAAATTTTGGTAAAAAACTAAATGGAAATAAATACTGGCATAAATTATATGCTTTCCCGGAAATTGGTCTGGGATATTATTTTGCATCATTAAATAACGAGTATCTTGGTTCGGCACATGCCATCTATTCGTATATTAAACTTCCGTTTTCAAACAAAAAAATGCGAATAAAACCTACATTCGATTTCTCAATTGGGATAACATATATTACTACTCCTTTTGATATTGAAAGTAATTATCAAAACAGAGTAATTGGTACTCATTTTAATGTATATTTTAAAGCAGGTTTTGGTTTCGATTATAAACTTAACGATAAACTTGTGCTAAATTCTGTAATAGGTGTTAATCATTATTCTAATGCAAAAATTAAAACTCCTAATTTGGGGATAAATGTTTTAAACATTAATTTGGGAATTAAGTATCTTATAAAAGCCCCAGTCATAATAGAAAAAGAATATACAAATACCGATTACAAAAAAAATGAATTCTTAATTGTTTACGGTTCGGGAATAAAAGCTACTCCAAAACCTATGAACAAAAGATATTATGCCTCATCATTAGTTTTTGATTATTATCATCGTATAAGTCAAAAATCTAAATTTGGATTTGGTGTTGATGGTTTTTATGATGGCTCTTTAAGTTATTATTCGTCTGTAGATACAATATGTGAAGTAAAATATGGAACTGATAATTTTTTACTTGGAACTCATCTTTCTTATGCCTTAATATTTAACAAGGTTTCTTATATTTTACAACTAGGTTATTATTTGCACGACAAATTAAACATTAATGGCGAAATATATACACGCATTGGTTTACGAGCTTATGTAACAAAAAGATTATTACTCAATATAACCCTTAAAACTCATTTTGCTAAAGCTGATTTACTTGAAATTGGTGTTGGGTATAAGGTTTTTAGATAAAACAAAAGCGGTTTTTATTAGAAAACCGCTTTTAAATATATATAAAATTGTTTTTATAGGTAACAAATATAGTTAATCTATTTTAAACGAATTGTATTCGTAGAAGTTTATTTCATTAAAGTAACTTTCTTTGTTACAATTGTTCCTCCAAAATCAAATGTTACCATATAAATACCTGACATATTATCAGATAAATCTAGTTCATATTTATTACCATAAGTATGATAATAATTTGCAGAAACTAATCTTCCGGTAATATCATAAACCCTTAAATCTGGATTAATAAACGGCATATCACCTAAGTCTATAGTAATTCTACCTTTTGTTGGATTTGGATATAATTCTATTTTATCTGCATAATTAAATATCTCATCAACTTTAACCAAACAAGCTTTTACTGTAAGGTCTAATGAAATTTCTAAAGGTTCTCCCATCATTTCTGTAGGCGTTTTCCAACCTGTTGAACTTGTAGAACAAACTACTGTGTTAGGACCTGTAGGTCTAGCCCCTGAATAATACACTGCAAATGTATCTTGTGGCTCGCCACTTGTTGCAGAAGGATACTGAATTTTAAATCCTGCATAAAATGATTCGTCAACAGTAACAGGAGGGTCGAAATGTGCAGGAAAAGTAACACCTTGTGTAAAGTCGCTTATATGTTGCACCTTACTTCCTAATACTGCTCCTGGCATACCTGTATTTTCATCAACATCCCAAATATAAAAAACTACTTTATTATAATTGTTAGATGCGTTATAAATTCTACAGTTATTGATATTAATATCTTGCACATTATTAAAAGTATAATTTACAAATTTTTCGGCATAAAATTTTACTTTTTTATAATTATGACCTGGAAAATATCCCCAATTATTTGCTTGAGCACTTAAATGTCGTGCATGATGAGACATTTCTCCTGGTAACATATTTGTTATATCATCACAATAACCATCTTCATCATATGGCCATTGCGAAACAACAACAACATATTGTGTTTTATTTAAAGAATCGGTTGAACCAGCATCATTCCATACTTTTAATGCAACATCGTAATATCCGGGTGTGCTATAAAAAATCTCTGGTGGATATTGACCTGTATAAGTTGCAGGATTTCCTCCTTCAAAAGTCCATTCAAAATACTGTGCATCACCTATTTCCTCGTCAATTGTTTCAAAAGAAACTGAAGAACCTTGTGGTATTAATCTATCTGTTGTAGCTCTAAATATTGCATGAACATCGGCTAAATTATTTGTGTCTAAAATATGAATATAATCATCTTTAAACATTGTATCTGTACCAAAAGAACTAAAAATTACTAATGTTGCATCGTAATAACCTGGGGCAGCATTATACATTACATTTGCCAAATTACCTGCTCCTGATACATAAATATTATCGTTTGGTACATCAGCACTTTCTAGTATCCATTGAGATGAATCTATCATTGTAGGTAAAGTAGATAAATTTGTATAATTTATTACATCACCGGGTATAATGTTTGTTTGACTTGCAACAAAATCTGCTTTAGGTGTTTCGTCTTCGCCAAGCACATGTATATATTCAACTTTTTCTTCTGTATCTGTTTGACTTGCATCATCATTTACAATAAGTTTAACATTATAATAACCTGCTGTGCTATATGTTATACCTAAAGGATTTTGATCGGTTGATGTTGTTACATCTGCTCCTGTAAATGTCCAATTCCACGATGTTATTGTTCCGCTTGGGCTATTAGATAAATCGGTAAAATCAACCGATTGTCCTATTGCAATTGTTGTAGGTGTTCCCGAAAAATCGGCAACCAATATATTTGTATCAACAACAGTGATATAAGCTGGTTTTGTTTCTGTATCGGAACCATCGGCATTTGTACAAGTTAAAGAAACCTCATATGTTCCGGCGTTTGAATATGTTATTGCAGGTGGTGTTTGTATGTTTGATGATGTTACATCTGCTCCTGTAAATGTCCAATCCCAAGATGTTGGACTTTCTGTGGATAAATCAGTAAATGTTACTGAACTTCCTACGTTTATAGTTGTAGGTGTTCCCGAAAAATCGCAATTTATAGAACCTTCTTCAACAACAGTAATATAAGCTGGTTTTGTTTCTGTATCGGAACCATCGGCATTTGCACAAGTTAAAGAAACTTCGTATGTTCCAACAGTTGAATATGTTATTGCAGGTGGTGTTTGTATGTTTGATGATGTTACATCTGCTCCTGTAAATGTCCAGTTCCATGATGTTGGATTACCTGCGGATAAATCTGTAAATGTTACCGACCCTCCTACGTTTACAGTTGTTGGTGTTCCTGAAAAATCACATTCTAAAGGTGCAACTCCGCCAATAGGTACTTCTTGTTGATATGTCACTCTGTTGTAAGCTGTTACTGTTACGAGTATAGATCCTGAACTTGGTAAAGCAGGGCTTAAACTTACATTAGCAGAGCCTCCACTTGCATATTCTGTTCCGTATATTACATTGTTTATTGTAATTGAAACTAAAGCTCCCTCTTCGTTACAGTTTACTAAAAAACTTGTAGCTCCACCAGAAGCAGAACTTGCATGTGTAATTGTCATTGATGCAGGTTTTTTTGTTCTAACCATAACCGAAGGGTCACCAAAACAAACCCAAGTGTCAGCCATGTTTTCGCCATCATTATTATATTCATCAATCATTTGACCCCATCCATTTGCAGAAATACCTCCAAATGTTCTTTTTATATTATTAGAATAGCTTTCTACAAGTATGTCATCCATTTCGTCTTGAGCACACATAGGTGCTGCCCATGTTTGATTTATTGTTGATGCAATAATAGCAATTGCTCCTGTTGGATTACCTGAGTTTGTAGCTCTTTGCCATGCTTCGCCAAAACAAGTATGTGAAACAAAATCTCCTGCAACACAAGCAACACTAAATATAAAAGGTAAATGATTATCGTTTGTTAATTGATTAACATGATTATTTGTATATCCGTTAGGGTCAACACTAAACCACATTTGAGTATCTCCATGACCACAGTAATTTATTACTCCAACACCGTCATTATTTAAATGTGCCGAAATATCATCTGCATCTGCAGCATCTTGATAAACACTATAAGTATTATTATATCCGTATGTATTTAAGTCTGTTTTTATATTATCTATGTGTTGAATATCTGTTTCGCTATCGTCGCCGCCGCCGCCGCCATCTTCATTAGAAGCTATACCTAATGCGTTTTGCATCCAAGTTTCTGCTTCTGTTACATCTTTTTCGTAATGAATTGTTCTATCAACCTGTGTGGTAACATCGGCTTCTGTTTCTGCAGAAAATCTTCCTACAAAAATATCTATTCTATGGTCATCTCCGGCTAAATAACCGTACATATTATCAGAATCGCCTGATGCTCCATTTGAATGGTCGCTTGCTACTTGACTTGCATCACCAACTAATAGTAGATAACAAAATTCGGGATTGTTACTGTAATAATCTTGTACATAAGTTTTTATTGCAGAAGCTGTGTTGCCCACTGTTGCAACATCTACAATTTTTGTGGCTATACCTTTTTGATTTTTCCAATCAACAAATGGCTGCATTGCCGACATAAATCCAGCATCAGAAATTATTAGCATTTTACCTGGGTGTCCTTCTTCTATTGGAGTATATTTTTCTGAGCTTCCGTAGTTTAAAAAACTTCGTTTATATATTTGAGCAAACTCATCATTTATTTGTTTTTTTTCTGATTTTTGAGTTATAATATTTATGTTGTCAATTTCTCCGTTTGTAAATACACGTACTTTTAAATGTGTGTAAACTCTTAATACTCTAGTTATTGGATTGTATTGAAATGGGTTTATTTTAACAGTTATCCCTCTAATGTCTCTTTGAATAAAAGGTTTGTCTAAACTAAAAAGTTTTTTTGGAAAAAACTCGTTGTTGGAATATTGTTCTCCATAAGTATAAGCAACTGTATTGGGATTAATATTTCTTGTTATAATTCCTTTTGATGGTGCAATATTTATATCTTGAATTTCAATATATTCTTCATCAGATATTTCTACTTGCATTTTTTTATTGTTAGGAATAACAAGTGTGGCTGTAAATTTAGGCACATTAGGAGCTCCTTTAATTTGTAATGTTGTAGCATCTGGGGCTATTAAAATATTTTCTATTCCGTTAGGTGTTTCAACCTCTTTAAAAGAATAATTGTTAACTCGAAGTTCTATAACTGTTTCTAAATTATTAGAACTTAATAAATCAATTTTATTTACTTTTGTCTCAAAATTTGACTGTATTTGAGCATTAACAAAACTTGCAAATAAAAGAACTAATACTAAAAATGTAAATCTCTTCATAACCATATATTTTTTTGATAAATTTACGATATTTTTATGAAAAATGCAAAATTGTAGTGTTACAAACAATAATTACGAGTATAACTATTTGATTTAATTCCGATTAAGTGCGTCTTCTGTGTGTATAGTTTTTATTCTAATTTTTAGTAAAATTTCCTTTTAATAAATAATCAATATTTTCGTAATTGTACGTAAGCTCACAAAAGGATATTGTAAAAGAATCTGTATTGTTATTATTAATATAAACAGATTCGTAATTATTTGTAGGAAACATATATGTCCAACCTGTAAGTGATGAGTGAGCTACATAAACTTTAACCATTTTATTAAGATTATAGCTAAAATCCTGAACTGTTGTGTAAATACCGGATACAGGCATTTCTTTAAAAACAAATTTTAATTTTAAATTAGTTGAACATATTATAGTTTTTTCAAATTCATTATTGTTATTAATATTAGATGTGTTTGATGTAATATTATATGTTATACCATTTTTAATAACGGTGTTATTGTTTATTGTACATGGAACTGTAGTATTATTAAAAGGTACTGTGTATTTAAAATCAACACTTTTAGTATATCCATATTTATTTGAAATAAATGCTTTGAAATATAATACTGTATTTGCCTTTAGATTTGATACTTGTATTTTTTTGCTTTCGCCTTCGATTAAAACTTGATTTGTTAGTATATCCGGATTTTTTAAAGTGTCGTAACAAATACCAGTATATTCAATTATTTCGTTTTCAACTCCAATAATATTTAGATTTATACTCGAAATTTCGTTATTGGTTTCTATTGAAGTAATTGTAATTTTAGGTAAATAAGTATCTTTTTTGCAAGAATAAATAAATATTAACAACAATGAAACGATAAGTATTATTTTATTTTTTTTCATATTAATAGTTATAATAAGTTAAACCAATTGATAAAACAACATGTGTAAATTTACCTAATTCTATATCTTTTGCGTATTTGTATCCTAATTTAGTTGTTATTTCAAAAGATTTATTTAATTTATACACGCTACCTACATACAAAGAAAATCCATAATCAAAACTGTATCCTTCAAATGATCTTTCTGATACTGTTGCAATATTATCGGTGTATTTTATGCTATTAACGCCCGCAAGTAGTTCAATTCCTGCAACAGGGCTAAGTTTTACTGTGTTTAAAAATTTATATTCAAAAATAATGCCTATTGGTATAGAATTAAATTTTTCTATGTGATATTCAGAAGGCAATGCAGTAATAGAGGTTAGGTCTGTTCTAATTGTAAGATAATGCATAGGTTCATCGGTAATATTATAATGAATATAGCCAATTTTTGCAAAAGCTCTAAATTTACTGTATTTATCTAAATATTGATAAGTATAATTTATACCAAATGAAGTATGTGCTGCATATGCAGTTTCGCTAGTAGGGAAATATGTATTTATCTGCAATCCATGTTGTGAAAAAGAGCTAAGACTGAAGCACATTATTAATATTAAAAAGTTTCTTTTCATTATTTTTTTTTAGTTTGTAGAATAATACCAATTATATCACTAAATAG
>Ga0256827_10002837_pt1 | contig 11079 bp, 7 predicted proteins | sample CV84metaG_FD_185977 | JGI IMG/M metagenome (GOLD analysis project Ga0256827, IMG submission 185977) | Hydrothermal vent microbial communities from East Pacific Rise, Pacific Ocean - CV84 | ecosystem: Environmental > Aquatic > Marine > Hydrothermal vents | place: Pacific Ocean: East Pacific Rise...
GTGCTGATGTTCTTGATAGAGCCTTAGTTCGCGCAGGTCGTTTTGACAGACAAATTCATGTTGAACTACCTGATTTAACAGAAAGAGAAGAAATTTTCAAGGTACATACTAAAGAAATAAAAATTGGTAAGCAAATAGATTTAGCATTACTTGCTAAACAAACTCCTGGCTTCTCTGGTGCTGATATAGCTAACGTATGTAATGAATCAGCCCTTATTGCTGCTCGTAACAATAAGAAAGAAGTTGACAAGCAAGATTTCATGGATGCAATTGATAGAATTGTTGGAGGACTTGAAAAACGTAGTAAAATTATTACTCCTCTTGAGAAAAGTACAATTGCTCATCATGAAGCTGGTCACGCATCAGTTAGTTGGCTTTTAGAGCATGCACATCCTTTGGTTAAAGTAACTATTATACCTAGAGGAAAAGCATTAGGTGCTGCTTGGTATTTACCTGAAGAAAGGCAAATTACTACTTTCGATCAAATGTTTGATGAAATGACTGCTGCATTGGGAGGTAGAGCTGCTGAGGAAATTATTTTTGGAAAAGTATCTACTGGAGCTCTTAATGACCTTGAGAAAGTTACCAAACAAGCTTTTGCTATGGTAGCTTATTATGGCCTTGATTCTAAAATTGGTAATATTAGTTATTACGATTCTACAGGACAACAAGAATATTCATTCCAAAAACCATATTCCGACAAAACTGCTGAGCTAATTGATGAAGAAGTTCATAAACTAGCAGAAAAAGCATATAAAAGAGCCATTGATATATTATCTGACAACAAAGATAAACTTAAACTTCTTGCTGAAAAACTGTTAGAAGCTGAAGTTATTTTCTCAGAAGATGTAGAAGATATTTTTGGCCCTCGTCCTTTCACAAGTACGAATATGGATGCTGCTAATGCTGTAAGTGCTGATTATAGAAAAAGCAAAAAGGATAAGCAAAATGGAATTATTGCTAAGGAATTAAAAGACAGTATTGATAATGCTGACTCTAATAATAGCAATAATAAGAATGAAAAAGTAGTTACAGGAAATGAAACTCCTGAAGACACAAATGATAAAGCTTAATAATGAAGGACACTACTTCTAAAGAACAGATTTTAAAGCGCATTAGGAATGCTAATATGCAAGAAGCTGTTAATCCATATACTGATGTGGATTTGAAATCTAGTATCTATCATGAAGTAGAGGATGATTTAGAAGTAGTATTTGCTGAAGAACTTAATAAAGTAGGTGGCCATTTTGTTTATTGTGTAGATAAAAATGAGTTGGAGCTAAACCTCAAAAGGCTTATTGAGAGTCAAAAATGGGATAAAGTTTATACTAAAAACCATAAGATTAAAGAAATTCTCAGCGATATTGAATGCAAAGCTCATTCAAATACTAGCGATATGAGTGAAATAAAGGTTAGTATTACTAGCTGTGAAGCCTTGGTTGCCCGACTTGGAAGTGTAATAGTTAGTGCAAAACAAGAGTCTGGCAGAAGGTTAAATTTTATTCCTGACACACATGTAGTTATAGCAAATAGGAACCAAATAAAAGCAAATATTAAAGAAGCTCTTAATAGTGTTAAAGATAAATACGAAGGTAAAATCCCTAGCATGATTACAATGGTTACTGGTCCAAGTAGAACTGCTGATATTGAAAAAACTCTTGTAATGGGGGCTCATGGACCTAGAAGTTTGATTGTATTTTTAACTGAAGATGATTTACTAAATTAAAAGAACTGTATGAAAGAAATATATGTTAGAAGTATTACTGGAGCTGTATTGGTATCAATTATTGTTGGTAGCATTATATTTAGTAAATTTAGTCTAGCAGCTGTATTTCTATTGATAACAATACTTGGTACTTACGAGTTTTACAGAATGCTTGAGAACTCAAAATATCATCCTCAAATAAACTTTGGTACTTTAATATCAGCAACACTTTATACTTTACTTGCATTAGTTGCTCATAATATAATTTCACCATTATACCTTACTATAGTAGTAGTTCTTCTTTTTATTATTCCCATTAGAGAACTCTATAGAACAGATAATGATTCCCCTATTCCTAATATTTCTCAAACTGTATTTGGGATAATATATGTCGGATTAACCTTTGGTTTGATGAATTTTCTATTCTACCATGGATATAAAGGGGAAGAAACTTACCACTTTATTCTTGCTTTCTTTGTAATAATTTGGGCATCAGACTCTTTTGCTTATTTAACAGGTGTAAGTATTGGTAAACACAAGCTATTTGAGAGAATATCTCCAAAGAAATCATGGGAAGGTTTTTTTGGCGGTTTTTTTGCTGCTCTAATCGTTGGATACATCTTTTCAACATTTTATAACGATTTCTCAATCTTATCTTGGATAGGATATGCTGCTATTATAAATATTAGTGGAGTCTATGGAGACCTGATACAGAGCATGTTCAAGCGAAGTCTTGGGCTTAAAGACTCAGGAACTATTCTTCCAGGCCATGGAGGTATTCTTGATAGGTTTGATGCAGCATTTGTTGCATTGCCATTTGCTATTGCATATGTAATGCTTATTTCTTAGTTTTGCATTATAAATATTAAATATGGGATTACATAAAGAAGGTTATAGTGTCATTTTAGTTTTTCTTATTATTATTGCTGCTATTGTTGGGGTGTTTCATTACCTAATTCCCAATGAAGGTATTGCACACTACTTTCTTATATCACTAGATGTAATTGCTGTAATATTTTGGGGGTTAGTTATTTCTTTCTTTAGATACCCAATATTTGATGTAAAGAGAAATGACACACAAATTCTTTCCCCTGCTGATGGTAAAATTGTAGTTATTGAGAAAACTATGGAGACTGAATATTTGAATGAAAAAAGAACTCAAGTTTCTATCTTTATGTCGCCTCTAAATACTCACATGAACCGCTACCCTATTTCAGGTAAAATGAGTTATCATAAATATCATAAAGGTAAATTTCTTGTAGCTTGGGATCCTAAATCTTCCACTGATAACGAAAGAAATACTCTTGTTATTGAAAATGACAAACTAAAACTTCTTGTTCGTCAAATTGCAGGAGCTGTAGCTAGAAGAATTAAATGGTATGGAAAAGTAGGAGAAGAAGTAACTCAGGGTGAACAACTTGGTTTTATTAAATTTGGCTCAAGACTTGACCTTTTTATTCCGCTCGACGCAGAGATTAATGTTAATCTTGATGAGCATGTTCGTGCTGGAAAAACTGTTATTGCTACTATTAAATAGTTGGGAGTTAGAAGTTGGAAGTTATAAGTTATAAGTTAGGAGTTGGGAGTTAGAAATAGCCTTTTAAATCTTCAATTAAATGTTTATTTGGTGATTTGTGGATTTGTTTATCTGAATAGAGTAACCAATAATTATTTCAACATTCATAATTACACATTCCTTAAATCGTTAATCTTCAATCCAAAAAATTTCCCTTGTCATTTTCTTCCCCGCCCTAAAATACCAATAAAAGTTTTTTTACCTCTAAAATCTTAAATCGTTAATCTTAAATCTTAAATCCCTACTCCTTCCAAAAAAACTTACCTTGCCATTTTTTGCCCCAACCCTTAAGGGAGAAATGCCAAAGAAAGTTTTTTTACTTTTTACTTTATACCTTATCCTTTAGCCTTTCTACTTCTTAAATCGTTAATCTTAAATCTAAAATCGTTAATCCCTACTCCTTCACAAACTTCCCTCTCCCCACAATCTCCCCATCCGCTTCCATACTAACAAAGTAAATTCCTGTACTAAGCTCTCCAATATTTACTCTATACTCAAAGTCGAACTCATTAAGTTTTTGTTGTTTAACCAAAGTGCCAGATGCTGAATAAATACTTAGTTTAATATTTTTATTTAGATTTCGAGAAAAGCGAAAATTAATATTATCTCTTGCGGGGTTAGGAAATACACTAAGTTTGTTCTTAGATATTATAAGCTCATTATGTTCTATTCCAACGGTATAAGCATAAGGACAATATCCCATACTATCAGTCTTTACCAGCCATGCATCAAGAAATTGGGCATTATATGCTCTATCGCCACCAAAAAGCAGACCTCCATCGGGGCAAACTACCATATCATTAAACTGCATATCCTCTGCCCCCATGCTATTATCATTATAAGTATAATAGCGGCTCCAGAGACTATCTCCATTTCTATTAAGCATTAGTATTTGGGCTCTAAAATCGGCAGTAAAATTATTGCTTGTATTTTTCCTTCCAACTGAACCTATTGCTATATTACCATTTGGTGTTATTTCTATATCTAGGGTTTCTTGGTTTAACCAGTTGGATGTTACTGATATTGAATAAAACTTTTTTGACCATTTTAACATATGGCTTTGACGGTTAATACAAGAAACAGATAGACGAGGTATAGATTGATTAGTAAAAGGAGGTATAACAAAATAACATACAATAAATATATCGTTTAATGTTGCTTTAATATCTGTTAAAGTAAATGTTAAGGGAGTGGTTGTGTATAGGTTTGACCATAATAGAAAACCATTAGTATCATATTTATTCAAATATGATTTTCCATTATTTTTTGAGGTAAAATAAAAACCTGAATCAATACTATCAATCTCAAAGTTTTTAATAATACCTTGATAAACATCCATATCCAAAAACCTATACCACACAATCACTCCTTCACTATCCATTTTAATAATAAAAGAGCGATTTCTATTACCTTGGCAGTGGTAATTATAATTACCAACAATAATATAATCGCCGGAGGGAGTAACTTTTACATCACGCAATGCCACCCATGGTGTAGCTGAAGTATCAGCATAAGTAGTATCTGGATGGGGAATTTGTAAGGTCCATAAGGTATCAAGGTTTTTATCGAATTTTACTAGATAACCGTTTTCTTTTGTGTTTGCATAACGTATTAAACCAGCAAAAATAAAACTAGTATCTAATTTGTTTATATCAAATCCATGTCCTCTATTAGATATAATATATTTACCAGTATGTATAATTGATGTATCTGTAATATTAAATAAGCTATCTAATTTTAATATACCATAAGTTGAAATTAAAATATTTGGAGTATCAATATTTGCTATTGACATATAATATAAATTGTTTAATTTAACTATAGATGTAATAGATGTTGTTCCTTGTATTGGGAATACTGTTGTATTAAAAGTAGTATCCTGAGCATTAGAACCAACGGATAACACTATGATTAGGCTTAATATTAGAGTTAGTTTTTTCATTGGTATTGCTAAAGTAGGGAATTTTAATTAATAATTAGAAATTAAGAATTATGAATTAATGAAACTTAAATCTTAATTCTTTTTTATGCTCGTTTTTGTCTTGAAACAATTTATTTATTCTTTACTTTTTTGGTGCAAAAAAGTAACAAAAAAACATCCGCTGTCGAAAAATAGCTAAAAATATCATCAATATTCCGGAAACATATAATCCAGATAGCTATCGGGACCTTTTAGCCCTCCTTCGTCGGTCTAACGTTCGTCGAACAGGATATGTTTCTTTCGAAATATTAATGACATTTTCTTTACGCTATTTCCCTAAGGCGGGACTTGCTTTGTTCCAAAGCAATTTGGACTGGTGCAGAGGTTTTACTATTGACTTTAAACTTTAGCCTAGCCTTAAACAAGCTTTAGTAGCGGCCTTTGCGGCGGCAAAACCTCTAAAATCTTAAATCGTTAATCTTAAATCTTCAATCGTTTTTTCCTTTTCCTACCTTCTTTCTCGTTCCAAAAAACTTCCCTTGCCATTTTTTGCCCCGCCCTGAAGCCTGCCTGCTGGTAAGTAGGGGTGAAATGCCAATTGGAGTTTTTACCTCTAAAATCTTAAATCGTTAATCTTAAATCTTCAATCGTTTTTTCCTTTCTCCTTTTCCTCCCTCCTTTTCCTCCTTCCTACATCTCCTTCAAAATACTCTCAACATCTTCCTCGGTACTTTTCAATTTCTTTTTGCAGAAATCAATTAGAAAAGCAGAACGTTTTATCTTAATAGACAGTTCATCAACAGATATTTCTCCATATTCCATCTCCTTCACAATCTGCTCTAATTCTGCAATTGCTTCATCGTATTTTAGTTTCTCTTTGCTCATTACTTCTTTGTTTTAATAATTTTACTCTCAATTTCTCCCTTAAATAGCTTAGTTATTAATACATCACCTTCTTTAATACTATTGACATCAGATATGATTCTTCCATTAATATAACTCAAACTATATCCTTTTTTCAATAAGTTTTCTGGCTTCAATAGCTCAATCTTTTCAGAAATATGATTTAAACTTGAGAATTCTTCTGAAATCCTATTTCTAAATAAAGGTAATTGCCTGTTTTTTATACCATTCAATTTCTGATTTTGAATATTAATAATATTCTTAGACAAATAATGCACTGACCTAACACTATTCTTAATTAGATTCTTATTTTCAATTAGTACATTTTTAGAATAACTCTTCAAATTATTGGAGATACTATTAATAATATGTTCCTCCGACTGTAAAGTAATTGCTGACTTATTCTTTATATAATCTGTAATACCTTTTAAGCTCTCTTTATTTGCATTTATAATGGCACTACTAACATCCTTAATTGAGCTCTCCATTTCTTGTATTCTCACAGCATTATTATCAAATCTTTGCTGAAGAAAATATGCTAAATCTGTTGGTGTTATTGGATTGTAATTCGCTACCATTTCTACCACCGTTTCGTTAGTAGAATGGCCAATACCACTTATTACTGGCAAAGGAAAACTAGCAACTTTAGCAGCCAAGTCATAATTATCATAACAAGATAATCCAACATCGCCACCACCACCTCTAATAATTGCAACAATATCAAAATGATGCTTTACTCTTTCAATTATTTCAAGTTGATCAATAATTGAAGCTACAGCTGCATCACCCTGCAAGAGTGCTGGAAACAACATATAGAAGAACTTATAAGCTCTAGTATTATTCTCTATAATATTTACAAAATCGTGATAACCTTTGCTTGTATTTACTGAAATTATTGCAATACGCTTTGGTAATAAAGGAAATTGCAAAGACTTATTCCTTAAAAATAATCCGTTGTTTTTTAACTTTGCTATGCAGTCGTTCTTTGCTTTTGCCAACTGTCCAATTTCATAATCAGCATCTATATCAAGTATATTAAGTGAGAGACCATGTAGAGCATCAAATTTAACTTCTGCTAAAAATAGGATATTCATTCCATCTCCTAAAGTTCTTCCTGTCTTCTTTAAAAAATTGGCATTTATTCTAAAATATGTCGAGGACCATAATGTAGTTCTAATTTGTGCTTTTATTTTTGATCCTGACTTCTCTACCATATCAGGATAGCAATGATTACTTTTTGTATAATAGTTCAGCTTTATCATTTCTGCTTTTATCCAATACGGACGCGAATAGGTTCTAGTAATTACAGAACTTATACTCTCCAAAATCTGGCTTAAACTATATGGTTTTATATCAGAAATACCCAACGATTTTACTTATTATTATATACAAAAGTAAACAAAACAAATTCACATTATTATAAATATTTACATTTTCAAAAATTCAAATAATTTTACAAAAAGTATAAAAATAAAACAAATATTAGGTTTCTAATTAATCTGAACTGTTTTTTTATTACTTTTGGAGTCTAAGATAAATACCGTTAATTGTAAACATTATATTCTAAATCCAATTACTACGCCAATGGTGTAAAATATTCATAAAATGAAAAAGAAGAATTTACTATCTATCTATTTAATTATTACTCTAATGTTTTTGGGAAATAATTTATTTAGTATTGATCAAAAGAATGATTCTTTATACGACTACTTTGATTTAACCATACAAAAAGCATGGCAATTAAGTAATATATGTCCAGATTCTTCAATGCTTATAACTCAACAAGCATTAGCAAATCCAAATATTGAAAATTACCAATTGGAAAAAGCAGAACTACTAAGAATTAAAGGGTTAATATATTTCTATAAAGTAGATTTCGTTAATTCATTAGACTATTTTATACAAAGTAAGGAACTATTTATAAAATTAGATAATAAAAGTGGAATTGCAGCATCATTAAATAGTATATCTCTGATTTATAGAGAGCAAGGTTTTATGCAAAAAAGTCTGGAGATGGATTTAGAGATACTCAAGATGCAACTAGAAATTGGAGACACCATTGAAATAGCAGGATCTTTGAATAATGTTGCAGTTTCTTACCAGGATCTTAAAGATTTTAAGCTTGCACTTTTATATTTCCAAAAAGCAGTTCAATATATTAGTCAATCAAATAATAAAAAAAATTTAGATCTATACTATAATAATATAGGAAATATATATATGCTAGAAGACAAACTAGACAGTGCTTTATACTTTTTCAAAAAAAGTTATAAAATAAGTAAAAAGTCAAATGACAAACAAATGATATGTAATTCTTTAGCTTATTTTGGAGAATACTATTCTAAGAAAAAAGATTTTAAAAAATCTGTTTCATACTATGAAAAAAGTATAAAAATAGCACATGAAATAGGTATTGTTTATGAAATATCAGATGTCGCTGAAAAATTGCATGTTGCATATTCTAAAATTGGAAATTATGAGAATGCTTATAAAACACTTTTAATTGCGAAAACATTAGCTGATAGTGCCAATAATAGTGAAACATTAAAAAAACTTACTGAAATTGAAGCTTCAATAAAATTCAAAAAGGAAAACGACCTTAAAAAACTAATCCAAGAAAAGAAAGATATTCAAAATAGATTAGAACTAAATAGAGAAAAACAATACAGAAATATTGCTCTTATTGTTGGTAGCACATTCATTATTTTAACAATAGTGTTCTTTATTAATTCTAGAAGAAAAACTATCTATAATCGTAAACTGATTGAACAAAAGACTGAAATACTATCTCAAAAAGAAGAAATTGAGACTCAGAGAGATAATATTGAAGACCTTAATAAAACTAAAGATAAATTCTTTACAATAATAGCGCACGATTTAAGAAATCCAATAAGTGGAATTTATAAATTAACCGATACCATTAATATAGATTTTGAATCGTTTACTAAATCGGAGTTAAAAACCTATATTTCTCTGGTACACAATTCAACTCAACAAGCACATAGTCTTCTTGAGAATCTACTTCATTGGGCAATGATGCAGACTAGTTCTATTAAAACTACTCCTAGCAAATTTAATTTAAATGATGTTATAAAACAGAATATAGAATTACTAAACAATAATGCCCATCAGAAAAACCTTACTATTGTCTATGATAGTAATGAAGAAAACATAGTATTTGCCGACAAAGAGATGATTGCAACTACTATTAGAAACATCTATACTAATGCAATAAAATTCTCCAATAACAATGGTACTATTACTTTTAGCACTAGTATAGACAATAACTTTTGTAAGTTATCAATTAGTGATAATGGAATAGGTATATCAGCTGAAGACCAAAAGCTACTTTTTAATATCAGAAATAATACTAAGAAAATTGGAGATTCTAAGGAAAAAGGAACAGGTCTTGGATTAATTCTATGTAAGGAATTTGTAGAGTATAATAATGGTGAAATTGGAATTACTAGTGAACTTGGTAATGGCACAACATTCTTCTTCACAGTACCATTGCTAAAAGAATCATAAACACTATTAATTATTAAATCACTTTCCGACCCAAAACCTATAAAGCCTATCTTTGCCACAAATTATATATTAATATGGGAAGAAGAAATCTGCCAATTTTTAAGGAAGTAGAAATAGTTGCAACAGCTAGTGAGGGTAAATCTATTGCAAAAGTAGATGGAAAAGTAATCTTTGTTCAATTTGCAGCACCAGGTGATATTGTTGACATTAAAGTTGTAAAAAAGAAGAAAGCCTATTTAGAAGCAAAAATTGTTAAAATCCATAAACTTTCTGATAAAAGAATAGAACCAAAATGTAGTCATTTTACAGTATGTGGTGGTTGTAAATGGCAACACTTACCCTATGCTGAGCAAACTAAATTTAAACATCAACAAGTAAAAGACCAACTTGAGAGAATTGGCAAAATAGATACCTCAAGTATGAGCCCTATTCTTGCTGCACCTGATGATTATTATTATAGAAATAAACTAGAATATACATTCTCAAACTTAGCTTGGCTTACAGAATTCTCCAAAGACATTGAGTTCTCAGAACGAAATATGAATGCACTAGGATTTCATATTCCCGGCATGTTCGATAGAATATTAAATATAGATCACTGCTATCTTCAAGCTGAACCTAGTAATGAAATAAGACTTGCTGTAAAGAAATATGCTGATGATAATAATCTTAGTTTCTTTGATATCAGAAAACAGGTAGGTTTTTTAAGAAATCTCATTATTCGTACTGCTTCCACTGGTGAATTAATGGTAATAGTAGTTTTCTATCATGAAGATGAGAACAATAGAAATAAATTGCTGAAATATTTAGCAGAGTCATTTCCAAATATCACTTCCCTAATGTATATTATCAACGAAAAGAAGAATGATAGTATAACAGATCAAGAAGTTTTGCTTTTTAGCGGTAAAGATCACTTAATGGAAGAAATGGAAAATCTTAAATTCAAAGTTGGTCCAAAATCTTTCTATCAAACTAATAATAAACAAGCTTATGAGCTGTATAAGGTAGCACGTAGCTTTGCTGGCTTAACAGGAAATGAATTGGTTTATGATTTATATACAGGAACTGGTACAATTGCAAATTTTGTAGCTACTAAAGCAGAAAAGGTAATTGGAATTGAGTATGTTGAAGATGCTATTAAAGATGCAAAAGTTAATTCAGAACTGAATAATATTACTAACACTGATTTTTATGCTGGTGATATGGTGAAGGTTCTTGATGATCTTTTTGTTGATACTCATGGAAAACCAGATGTAATAATAACAGATCCTCCAAGAGCAGGAATGCATCCAAAAGTTTGTGATTTGCTTAATAGAATTGAAGCAAAACGTATTGTTTATGTTAGCTGCAATGCTGCTACTCAAGCTAGAGATATTGAAATGTTATCTGAAAAATATAACGTAAGTAAAATTCAACCAGTCGATATGTTTCCTCAGACTCATCATG
>Ga0256827_10002838_pt1 | contig 11077 bp, 12 predicted proteins | sample CV84metaG_FD_185977 | JGI IMG/M metagenome (GOLD analysis project Ga0256827, IMG submission 185977) | Hydrothermal vent microbial communities from East Pacific Rise, Pacific Ocean - CV84 | ecosystem: Environmental > Aquatic > Marine > Hydrothermal vents | place: Pacific Ocean: East Pacific Rise...
GTTTTTTCCCTTCTCCTGTATCTCTCTATTGCCTTCTGTTTCAAAGTATCCGCGTCTTTCCCAGATTTTATAGTAGTTTTCTTCTATCTCTTTGGGATTGTATACTGCTTTTTTTTCTGTTTTACCCATGACGATCCTTCTTTGGAGCGTGACACAGATTGTCACGCTCTGTTTATATATTGCCGCGATTATAGCGTAATGGTGCTTTTTCTTTTATGGGAGGTAAAAGAGGAAGCCAAAGAGACTGCTTCAGTGAAATTATTTATTTTTCAAAAGAGGTGTTTTGTTTTTCTTATGCCATTTTAAAATCGTTTTCCAGGCTTCCTCCGCAGTTTCGGCAAAAGTAAAGATGTCAAGGTCTTTTTTTGCTATGACCCCTTCTTCATACAGGAAGTCAAAATCGACAATACGGTTCCAGAAGGATCTACATATGAGAACAACGGGAATAGCCGGGCTTTTTCCTGTCTGAATAAGGGTGAGCAGATCAAAAAGTTCATCAAGTGTGCCAAATCCGCCGGGAAAGACAACCAGTGCTTTTGCACGCTGCATAAAATGCAGTTTGCGTATCGCAAAATAACGGAACTGAAAACTCAGTTCCGGTGTAATATAAGGGTTGGGGCGCTGTTCATGAGGCAATTGAATATTGAGTCCGATCGATAGGGCACCTGCTTCAAAAGCACCTCTGTTGGCAGCTTCCATGATTCCCGGCCCTCCGCCTGTCATCAGTGTCACTCTGCTGTTATCCGGGCATTTCCCGCTTTTGCCGATAAGCATGCCGAATTTGCGGGCTTCTTCGTAGTAATGACTCTTTTCAACAATACGTTCCGCCCTGCGAAGTTGTTCGAGAAGATTATCCGATTTGGGATCAGCTTCAAATTTTGTTTTGATTTTGTCCAGCTCTTTAAGTGCCATATCAAAATCTATGACTCTGGCACTTCCAAAAACCACAATCGTATGGTGAATACCATATGCTTTCAGTTTTGTTTCAGCCTTAAGGTAGTCAAGCTGTAACCTGATACCCCGTGCATCGTCTCCATAGAGAAATTCTTTATCTTCTTTTATATATTTATGGGGTGCAATCAGATTATTACTCTGCTTTTTAATATTATTTTTTTTCATGAGAATATTATACAGTCAATCATGTTATAATAATCCAAAAATCAGGCTTGCCTCTCAAAAGAAAAAAAATGAAAAATATTGCAATACTCTGTTCAGGTGGAGATGTTTCCGGTATGAATGCGGCATTAAAGCGGTTTGTCGACTATGCTTTCGATCAGGGATTAAAACCTTTTTTTGTCGAAAATGGATATGAAGGCCTTATTGACGACAAGATAACAATGGCAGGCTACAGGGATGTTGCCGGTATCATTTCTATTGGAGGTACCAAGATAAAAACGTCAAGATCCAAGCGTTTCAAAGAGGTATCCTATAGAAAAAAAGCGCTGGAAAATCTGAGAAAACACAAAATAGACGGCTTAGTGGTTCTTGGCGGTGACGGCTCTTTTAAGGGTATGCAGAAGCTTTCGGATGAATGTGACGATATCGGTTTCATTGGAATTCCGTCAACAATCGATAATGATATTGCCGGTACACAATACTGTCTTGGCGTTGATACGGCACTAAATGCTATCAGAGTATCGATTGATGCCATTCGTGATACCGCTTCTTCCTTCGGCCGTGCTTTTGTTATTGAAGTCATGGGTAGAGAGTGTGGATATCTTGCTTTGGTTTCAGCACTGACATCCGGAGCGGAGATGTGTCTCATTCCTGAAATACCTTATAGACTTTCAGGCTATAAAGAGGTGTTTCTCAAGGAAAAAGAGCAGGGGCGTTCCTACTTTATTGCTATTGTTTCTGAAGCATTGAACAATACGAAACAGATTGCACAGTGGTTTGAAGAGGAGATTGCCGTTGAGTCACGTATTACTGTACTGGGACATATTCAGCGGGGAGGGATCCCTACGGTATATGACCGGCTGATGGCTTTTCATTTTGTAACCAGTGCCATAGATGCACTGAGAGATGGCAACAGAAGCAAAGTAGTCTGTTACGATAATGGTATGTTTCTTTGTAAAAACATACAGGAAGTTGCTTTTCAGCAGTATCATATAGATGAGTCTTTGCTGAGATTGGGAAGGGCATTTGAATCTCAACAGTATAAACAGGTATAATTCCGGTAAACAATTATTAAAAAGGATTTCAGTATGAAAGAAAAAATTGAAAAAGCAATAGAAAAAGTAGAAAAATCTGAAAAAGTTTCAGAAGAGAGTAAACCGTTAATCATTCAAAAGCTCAAAGAGTGGAGAGAAGAAGATGATGCCATCAATGATATTGCCGTACGTTTTGAAAACTGGTGGATGGAAGTAGAACCGATCTTTGCCGAAATGGGACTTGTCTGAGAAAAGGCTGTTCCCTTGAAACTCTATACCCAATACACCTATGAAAAAAAGTGGGTACCTACCTCTGCCATAGACGCACTTCGTATGATTCGGGAAGAGATGCCTGAAACCGATGCAGAGGCGACGCTTCAATATATATATTCTGAACTTACAAAGGGTAAAACCGTTACATTGGGTACCTGCCGTTTTCGCCAGAAATCTTAAGATACTGTTTTGAAAGACTATTGTTGTTTTTTAATATGTAGTATACAAAACTTGATAAAAATGGACTAAAGGTTAAAAAACGGTTAAACTTTATTTTTTATAATTTGAAAAATAATTATAAGGAGTATCCCATGTTAAAGAAAAAATTATTACTTTTAACCTTGCCGGTGGTTACTGCATTATCTCTACATGCCAGTGACCCGTTTAATGATCCTTTTTTCAATGATCCCTTTGGAGATGACATCTTTAAAGAGATGATGCAAATGCAGAAGAATATGGATAAAATGTTTGAAAGGATGCAGCAGCGTATGCATCAACGCTCCTCAGGAATTGTAAGTCCCCTGGGAACTTATAAAATGACTGTTCAGAACCAGTTGGTAGACAAAGGCGACCATTATGAATTGGCAACCAATATTCCCGAAAGCAAAGAAAATCATATTGATATCAATACAATCAATGGTATGATGAACATCACAGCAAAAATCGTTCAGGAAAAAGAAGAAAAAAGCCAATATGGTGTCAGTCAGTCACGTGCTGTAAGAATGTATCAGCAGAGTACTGCTCTTCCTGCGGATGCAGATGAATCAGCCATTTCAACCAGATATAAAAATGGCAAACTGATTATCCGTATAGGGAAGAAGCAGGGGGCTTCAAAGGGAGCGGCTGTTACTCCGCCTGTAACGAAGCCTGCCATCAAAACCAAAGTGAAAAAAAGTACTGAAAAAATAGTAGTCCCCAAAGCAGAAGATAAAAGCAAAAAAAGTAAAGATGAGAAAAAAGAGCAGCAGAATATTCCTGAGCAAAAGAGTACAGCTAGTGTCAATTCTATAACATGACCCTACCTATCTCAAAATAGCCGGCTGTCCAGAAGGGCGGCTCTATTTTCAGATTGTTTAGATGCAGATTGCCTGTTTCATCTTTTCCTGATTGAGTTTTTTGACAAGTTTGGCAGAAAGCTCTCCATAATGTATTTCATCCAGGTTCAGTTTTGACTGTATCTCTTCGGCAGGTATCTTCTCTGCCCAGGCTTTAAGCAGTTTCAACTCTTTCTTAGTCAGTTTTACTTTTAAAACGTTAAGAAGTTCCTCTTCTTCTTTGAGAGGATGTATCAGTTTCTTAATATGTTTTTCTATCTCTTGTTGTATATGATTCATTATATTGTTCCTATATATGTAATTTCTATGAGGCTGAAATACTATTTTGCCAGTTGCAGTACCAAAAGATAGCCGATACCGGCCATGAAAATGGTTCCAAAGACATTAAATGCCATATTGGCAAAGGCATGGCCGTAGTGTCCTGACTCAAGAAGAAAGAAACTTTCTATGGCAAAAGTGGAGTAGGTGGTTAGTGCCCCAAGTATTCCTGTGATCATAAAACTTTTCAAATGAGGAGAGAGTGAAGTATTCAGATGGAAATAGGCAAACAGTACACCGATAATAAAACTTCCAAGCAGATTTACACCCAGCGTTCCCAATGGCAGGGGATGGATAAAATGTTTGTTGATCGCTCCATTGATCAGTAATCTGAGTGTTGCACCTACGGCACCGCCGCTAGCGACTGCGATGATGGTTGTTAAATTCATTTTCTATCTCTTCCTGCATCTGTTTATGGAGGTCGTTAAACCACTCTTGATTCTTTTTATCGGCAGTAACAGTCGGTAAAAATTTATAATGTACCGTACCGCTGTGACCGGTTTTTTCATGTTCGTTTACTACCCATTTGCTTCCGGTTATCACAATGGGCTGTATCTTAAGATTGAGTTTCTCTGCGATCATTTTTGTTCCCTGTTTGAATGGAAGCAGTGTCTGGTCCTTTGCCCTTGTACCTTCAGGGAAAATGGCAACGGCACGGTGTTTTTCCCCAATGGATTCTTTCACATCTTTCATGAGCTTGATAAGCCCGGCTTTGTTTCCTCTGTCAAGAGAGATCATATCTCCGTGACGCAGAAGATGTCCGTAAACAGGCATAGAGAAAAGTTCTTTTTTGGCTACCCATCTGAGATGATGATTTTGCAGTGCTTCCATACCAATAATATCTACAATACCCTGATGGTTCATTACATACATATCGGCCTCTGTATCCATTGTACCTTCCTGTGTAACTTTCGCACCCATAAGCAAAATCGTGAGACGATTGAGATGATGTATGATTGCCCCCTTGTACTTTGGGAACATAACAATTGCTGGAATCATGATCACACCGGTATTTACCGCAATGACAAAGGCATTCCATCCAAATCTAATTTTTGCAAATATCTTCATTTTTGACCCATCCTACTATTCCGTTTTTGTATTCTATTTTGAGAAACTCTTCACGTTTCCCCAGCAAAGGTGTTTTCAAGTCTTCATCTATCTTTGTTCCTATGGTACTTGTCTGTGTTGGCAAAAGGTAGAGAGGTGCCCCCTGTTTAACACATATTTTTTTGTGAGGGATGTAGAATGTTAAAAGGGTAATCAGTGCAACAACACCCAGTACCAGATAGAAAAAATCTCTTTTAACGAGAAACATCAGCAGGAAAAAACTTGCAAGAAAGATAAATGTATATTTTTTCAGTTTTGCATAACTGTCCTCTTTGGGGTTAAGATCAGACTGTGTCACCACCGTATCGTCAGCAAGTTCTGCAGAAGCTTCAAGAAAAACATATTGGTTTTTGATCGTGTTGAAGTAGGTAAATCGAATGTTTTTCTGTGTGAGAGGTACAACAACATAAAATTCTGCTTTTACTTTGGCAAATTTTCTTTTTAAATCTTCAACTCCAGACTCTTCAACACTTTTGAGATGCATATCTTCCAAGTTTGCTTCAAATGCTTCTATAGAGAGTGTAACAAGATGATTTTTTTCATCGTAGTTGGAAACCTGTGAATTTTTGATCTTCATATCTGCAGCAAGGACCCCGCAAAAATCTTCTCTGGTTTTCAGATGTGCCATAGCGATTGTCTGTGGGGCCAAAGAGGTATCGACAGAAGGGGAGACAATGAAAAGCCTTGGGATTTTAACGTCAACCTGATCTGCTTTAAAATAAAAAGTATAAAAACTGTCATTCCCGTTATGCACGATCAACGGATCTTCAAAAACAGGTTGGACTGGGCTTAGCGGATCAAATTGAAACTGGGGATTGTCATCTCTCTCACTGGCTACATCAATAACTGTTACAGGAAAGAGTTGATGTGCATAAACCTTTTTGGGAATATAACTATACTTATATTCAGCCTGGGCGTTCAACAGGGCAGTAAAGAAAAATAGTGCCGGGAGTATAACACCCAATGAACGACGCAGTAACGGCATCAGGCTTCAAAACCTTTAAGCATGCGTATACCGTCTTCACTGCCAAGTATCGCTTCAAGTGCACGTTCAGGATGCGGCATAAGCCCAAAAACATTTTTGGACTCATTGCAGACACCGGCAATGGAAGTTACTGAACCATTTACAACCACTCTGTTCCCTTCTGTATCGGAGTATCGCAGTAAAATCTGTCCATTTGCTTCAAGTATTTTCAACTTCTCTTCATCAATATAATAGTTTCCGTCTGCATGTGCAATAGGAATATTAAGGATTTCACCTTTTTCACACTGGTTCAGAAAAGCATTATCATTATTGATGACACAAAGATGCTGGTGTTTGGAAATAAAGTGAAGATCATTGTTTCGCTTCAGTGCACCGGGCAGCATACCCGCTTCTGTCAAGATTTGGAATCCGTTACAGATCCCAAGTACTTTTCCACCGTTTTCAGCATATGTTTTCACTGCTTTCATTACCGGAGAAAATCTTGCTATGGAACCGGAGCGAAGATAGTCTCCGTAAGAGAATCCTCCGGGTACGACGACAAGGTCTATTGCTTCAGGTAATGTCTCTTCTTCATGCCATACAAGCTCTGTCTCGTGCCCCAGTTTTTCAAATGCATACTGGGTATCGAACTCACAGTTTGTTCCCGGAAATCGTAATACTGCTACTTTCATCTTATTTGATCTCTATAGTATAATCTTCGATTACTGTGTTGGCAAGCAGTGTTTCGCACATCTCTTTCACTTCTGCTTCCGCCTTTTCTTTTTCTACATCAAGCTGCAGTACAACCTGTTTTCCGATACGTACATCTTTGACCCCTTCAAAACCAAGTGAATCCAATGCATGGTGGGCAGCTTTTCCCTGTGGGTCAAGTACACCTTCTTTTAAAAATACGTTTACAATTGCTGTTGTCATTATTCATTTCCCCCTAATATTCTGTTAAGTACTTCTTCGTACGCTACTTTAAGCCCGCCAAGCCCCTGTCTGAAACGGTCTTTATCCATACTCTCTCCACTCTCGCTGTCCCAAAGTCTGAAGTTATCGGGACTGAGTTCATCAATAAGGATAATATTGCCATCCATGTCACGGCCAAATTCAAGTTTGAAGTCTACCAGTGTCAAGTTGCGCTCTGCATAGAATGCTTTGAGAAGGCTGTTGATACGTCTTGCCATATAGCGGATATAATCCAATTCGGAAGTATCGCTGACCAGGTTCAAAATAAGACAGTGCTGGTCATTGAGTTTCGGGTCGCCAAGTTCATCGTTCTTGTAGTCAAATTCTACCAGAGTAAAAGGAAGTACTTTCCCGTCTTCAATTCCAAGGTTTCGGCTAAGGCTTCCTGTTGCAATATTTCTTACGATCACTTCAATGAGAATAACATCCGCTTTTTTGTGAAGCATATGGTTCTCGTCCAGCATCTCCACGAAATGGGTAGGGATTCCTTTTTGATTGAGATATTTGAAAAGTTCTGTAGAGATCTTGTTGTTCAGTGCCCCTTTGCCCTCTTCACTCGATTTTTTTTCACCGTTAAATGCCGTCAAATCATCTTTAAACTCAGAAATATAGAGATCTTCATATTCCGTTGACCAGATTTTTTTTGCTTTGCCTTCATATACAAGTGTTTCTTTGACCACCGAATCAGTTACCATTATTTCTTTCCTTTATGTGTAATTACCAATGCTTTGAGAATATCTACACCGATTTTCAGCTGTGCATCTTTGTAAAGCATTTTGTCTGTAATAATTGTTTTGTTGTCTTCCTTTGAAACTGTTATGTTGCTGTCACTGGCATTAAGGTCTACTCTGACAGATTTTGTAGTTGCATTTGCATCAATCTTTTCCAACTCTTCTTCAAGGTGTTTTTTGAGATCTGCCTCTTTCAGAAAAAGCGAATCTTCTTTCTGTGGTATCTCTCCTGCATGTACAATAATATCTGGCGTTACACCTTTGGCCTGAATCGTACGGCCGCTTGGAAGATAGTAGCGTGCTACGGTCAGTTTGAGCGCTTCTTTGTCTCCTACCGGCATCACTACCTGTACGGAACCTTTTCCAAAAGTTTTTTCTCCTACCACAATAGAGCGGTTGAAGTCCTGCAGCGCACCGGAAACAATTTCACTGGCACTGGCTGAACCACCGTTGACAAGGACAACCATAGGTGTGCTACTGTCGGTATGGGCCTTGGTCGCTTTATATTCTACATTTTCTGTTTTGATACGGCCTTTCTGGCTGACAATAACCCCTTCTTCAACGAACATGTCTACAAGGCCGACTGCCTGGTCAAGCAAACCTCCCGGGTTGTTTCTTAGGTCAAGGATGATGCCTTTTGTGTTGTTGTGTTCTTTGATCGCCTTTTTGGTATCTTCTACGACCTTCTGGTCAAAAGAGGTTACATAAAGGTAAAGAAGATCTTTATTTGTTTTAAACTTTTTGGCATATACAGACTGTATTTTGATGATATCACGGGTAATTTTGATCGTAAGCGGCTTGGGAACATCTTTTCTGACTACGGTCAGTACAATATCTGTTTTGGGTTTTCCCCTCATCAGTTTGACTGATTCGTCTATACTCATACCGATCGTTGCTTTATTGTCGATCTTGAGAATAATATCTCCGGCTTTGACTCCGGCTCTCATTGCAGGAGTACCCTCAAGAGGAGCAATGACTGTCAACGCACCATCTTTCATTCCCACAGAGATACCGAGACCTCCGAATTCACCTTTGGTTTGAACAGTAAGGTCCTTGTAGGATTTACTGTCCATAAAGGTTGAATGGGCATCAAGGTTGGTCATCAGGCCTTTGAGCGCCTTGTCTATGAGCTCTGTTGTATTGGTTTCATCCACATACTCTTTCTCTATTACGTTGAGGATCTGTGTGAATTTAATATAAGCTTCAAGTTTGTCTTTGGCAGTAGATTCTGTCGTAGTACTCTTTGCCTGGGCAAAGCTGCCAAAAAGGTAGGCAGCTGTCAGGGTAGAAATTAAACCGGTAGCAATGATTTTTTTACTTTTTTTGATCATGGGTGAATTGTCTCCATTAATTGAGGTATTATTTTATAGAAATCTCTCTAAGAGGTTGCTGTTTATCATAATAATAGAGAAGAGTAAATAGGAGTTAAACATCATATTTGAGTATTTTAATTAAAGAAACTTGACAATAAGTGACTAAAGTTGTATAATACATCAAATTAATGAATGATTAGGAGAGTGTTATGAGTATTTTAGAGAAATTAACCAACCAAATGCAAGGAACTATCGAATCGGGTGTTTCGCTTGCACTGCACAATAAAAATCAGGAAGTAGAGCCGATTCACCTTATCTGGGCATTGTTGACCAATAGCAATTCCATTTTGAATCAGGCACTGAACAAGATGAATGTCGATAAAGCGGCTATAGAACTGGAGGCAAAATCGGTAGCCAATAAACTGCCGGCTGTCTCTACCGTCACCAAAGAGAATATCAAGTTGGGACAGAACTTGGTACGTTCACTACAGCATGCTGAAGGGATTATGGCAGCGAACGGAGACCAGTACCTGGCAGTCGATGCCTGGCTGCTTGCCAATGCCGATGAGCATTTTATGAAAGATATTCTCGGCAAATATGTAGATATTTCAGAATTCAAGAAAACCCTTGAGTCCATTCGCGGCGGAAAGCAGATCGATTCCCAAAGCGGTGATGAAACACTTGAAGCGTTGGCACAATACGGGATTGACCTGAACCAAAAAGCGCTGGATGGTGAGCTTGACCCTGTCATTGGCAGAGATGAAGAGGTACAGAGAATGATGCAGATCCTCATTCGTAAGACCAAGAACAATCCTATTCTTATTGGTGAACCGGGAACCGGTAAAACTGCCATTGTTGAAGGGCTTGCACAGCGTATCGTCAATAAAGAGGTCCCGTTGAGCCTTCAAAATATGCGTGTCATATCGCTTGATATGAACAGGCTGATCGCCGGTGCGAAGTACAGAGGTGAATTTGAAGACAGACTAAAGGCCGTTATTGATGAAGTCAAAGAGTCAGCCAATATCATTTTGTTCATCGATGAGATCCATACGATCGTCGGTGCAGGTGCTTCCGAAGGCGGAAATGATGCTGCGAACATTCTAAAGCCTGCTTTGGCACGTGGTGAACTCCATACCATTGGTGCGACAACACTTAAAGAGTATAGAAAGTACTTTGAAAAAGATGCGGCACTTCAGAGGCGTTTCCAGCCGGTCAAGGTGGATGAACCAAGCATCAATGAAGCGTTGCAGATACTCAGAGGTATCAAAGACAGACTGGAAGCGCACCATAATGTAACTATTACCGATGCTGCATTGGTAGCGGCAGCAAAGCTGTCAGACAGATACATTACGGACAGGTTCCTTCCGGACAAAGCGATCGACCTTATTGATGAGGCAGCTGCCGAGTTAAAGATGCAGATAGAGAGCGAACCGACCGATCTTTCCAAAGCAAAACGCGAGATCTCTACACTACAGGTAGAGAAAGAAGCACTCAAGATGGAAGAGGGCAGCAAGAATGATGCCCGCCTTGAAGAGATAGAGAAAGAGTTGGCAGATCTTGAAGAGAAGCGTATTTCATTACAGAACCAATTTGACAATGAAAAAGAGGTCTTTAACCAGATTGCTGAGATCAAGTCGACGATAGAGTCTCTGAAAACACAGGCTGAAGCGGTCAAACGTGAAGGTGACTTTAACAAAGCTGCCGAGATAGAGTACGGACAGATCCCTGCAAAACAGGAAGAGCTCAAAGCACTTGAAGAGAAATGGAACCAGATGATGGCAGAGGGAACACTGCTGAAGAATTCGGTGGATGAAGAGATGATCGCCAGTATCGTAAGCCGCTGGACGGGTATTTCGGTTAACAAAATGCTTCAGGGGGAAAAAGAGAAAATCCTTGCCATTGAAAGTATCCTTAAAGAAGAGGTAGTAGGTCAGGAAGAGGCACTTAAAGCTGTGGCACGTGCCATCAAGCGTAATAAAGCTGGACTGAGTGATATCAACCGTCCTATTGGCAGTTTCATGTTCCTCGGACCGACAGGGGTCGGTAAAACACAGGTAGCCAAGACACTTGCAAAGTTCCTGTTCGACAGTGAAAAATCACTGATCCGTATCGATATGTCTGAATATATGGAGAAACATGCGGCCAGCAGACTGGTCGGTGCACCTCCGGGATATGTCGGATACGAGGAGGGTGG
>Ga0256827_10002839_pt1 | contig 11077 bp, 15 predicted proteins | sample CV84metaG_FD_185977 | JGI IMG/M metagenome (GOLD analysis project Ga0256827, IMG submission 185977) | Hydrothermal vent microbial communities from East Pacific Rise, Pacific Ocean - CV84 | ecosystem: Environmental > Aquatic > Marine > Hydrothermal vents | place: Pacific Ocean: East Pacific Rise...
TCTACTAAAAAGTTATTGAAAAAGTTAATGCCTGTAATACCACCTTTATCTGCTAAGGTTTTTAGCATCTTGTCACTTAGGTTTCTTGGATTATTTGTCATGGCCCTACTGTTTGAGTGGGTGGCGATGATAGGTACTTTCGAGTGGGTAATGACATCTTCAAAACCTGCATCGGATAGATGAGAGACATCTATGAGCATCTTTAAGTCATTCATCTCTTCTACGACCTCAAAACCTTTTTTCTTTAGACCTTTATGTTGGTCTCTCCACTCAAAGTTTGAATAGCCCAAAGCATTCTCATAGTTCCAAGTTAACGTAATAAGTGATATACCCTGCTCTTTAAAATAGCGTAATTTCTCTATCTCAGCCTCTATAGCATCACCCTCTTCTATGGTTAGAAATGCTGCTATTTTATTCTCTTTTTGAGCCGATATAAGGTCATCATAGTTTTTACAAAGTGTAATAGTATCAGTATTAACAGCCAACTCTTTTTTAAAGTTTTCTAGCATAGATACACAATAGTCATAAGAACTCTCTACTTTTTTACTGTCTATATACATAGCAAAAAACTGAGCCATAGCCTCACCCTTTTGCAGTCGTTCTATATCTACTTTTAAACTGTTTTTTTTTAGCAGTTCATTACTCTCTAAAAGTAGCGATGCTGTGTCACAATGTAGGTCGATAACGTTCATTTTTTCCTATCTTTTATACAATATTTTAAATTTTCTCTATTATATCAGATTTGTGAATATTATTTTAACCATTCTAGCACTTATTTTCTGTATAATTCCAACAATAAAAACTTTAAAATAATAGGAAAAACATATGATAAACGCACTTCGTGGCATGAAAGACTTAACTTTTGAGGAGAGTGAACGATTTGTGCATATTGTTACTACTGCCGTAAATATTTCTAAAAAATACGGTTATAACTACATAGAGACTCCTATACTAGAAGAGACCAAGCTTTTTAAACGTTCTGTTGGTGAGAGTTCAGACATAGTCGGAAAAGAGATGTACCAGTTTGAAGACAAAGGTGGAAACGATGTCTGTATGCGTCCTGAAGGTACAGCTGGTGTGGTACGTTCTTTTGTTCAAGCCAAACTAGACAGAAGACAAAATGAGAAGTTTAAATTCTACTACTATGGACCTATGTTTCGTTATGAGCGACCACAAAAGGGACGTTTAAGAGAGTTTCACCAGTTTGGTTGTGAGAGTTTTGGAGAAGCTTCCGTATATGAAGACTTTACCATTATTCAGATGATAGGTGACATTTTTAAAGCTTTAGGAATCGGTTATGATTTACAAATTAACTCACTAGGTTGTCCTGAGTGTATGCCTCCTTACCGAGAAAAGCTCATAGGCTTTTTAACAGAGTGTAAAGATGAACTCTGTGAAGATTGTAACAGACGTATAGATACCAACCCTATTCGTGTACTAGACTGTAAAAATGAGAAGTGTCAGTCACTACTAACCAACTCACCTAAACTGCTAGAGAATCTTTGTGAAAGCTGTGAGAGTGATTTTGAAAAACTTGTTAAATTACTTAAAAGTGAAAATATAAGTTATATTATAGATACCAACTTGGTAAGAGGTTTGGACTACTACTCAAAAACAGCCTTTGAATTTGTCAGTAACAACATCGGAAGCCAATCAGCCATAGCTGGAGGTGGACGCTATGACAGACTTGTAGAGTTTCTCGATGGTAAACCAACACCTGCTGTTGGTTTTGCTTTAGGAATAGAGCGTATTATGGAGCTGGTTCAAATGCCAGAAGTTGAGCGTGAAGGTTACTACTTGGGTGCGATGGAAGAGTCATCTGTTGATGCACTTTTTCCTTTGGCTTCTAAAAAAAGAGCTACAGAGAAAGTAACTTTAGAGTACAGTGCCAAGAAGTTAAAAGCACACCTCAAAGGTGCCGACAAAGTAAATGCTAGATATTGTGCTGTTATTGGTGAAGATGAGATGCAAAATGGTACCATTTGGGTAAAAGATTTGGTAGAGAAAAAGGAAACAACCATTCCACAGAGTGAATTTTAAAGGAGTTAACATATGAAATTAGGTGTAAACATAGACCACATAGCAACGTTAAGAGAAGCAAGAATGATAGCTGATCCCAACCCTTTAGATGCTCTAAGCATTGTAAAAAGAGCTGGTGGAGAGCAGATAACCATTCACCTAAGAGAAGATAGACGACATATTCAAGACATAGATGCTCTGAACATTATCTATCACTCTGCCTTACCTATTAACCTAGAGTGTTCTATGGCACCTGAAATGATAAACATCGCCTGTGAGCTACGCCCACACCGTGTAACACTGGTTCCTGAGAATCGTGAAGAGATTACTACTGAGGGTGGTCTGGACATTATAAGTAATGATGATATGTTACGTCTAACCATTGAACGTTTACATTTTAAAGAGATAGAAGTTTCTCTCTTTATTGACCCAACATTGGAAAATGTTGAAAGAGCCAAAGATTTGGAAGTAGAATGGATAGAGTTTCATACAGGTAAATATGCCAATGCATATGCCATGCTCTACAGCCATCTACCAAATACCCACCACAACATACCAGAGCTTGAACTTCCTAGAAAAGAACTTGCAGCCATGATAGAACATGAGCTTGTTAACTTACGAACACTAAGTTGTGATGCCAAAGAGCTGGGCATTAAAGTGGCAGCTGGTCATGGACTAAACTACCAAAATGTAGTAGATATTGCAGAAATAGATACCATAGAAGAGTTAAACATCGGACAGAGTATTATTGCTCAGTCTATATTTACAGGATTGGAACAAGCCATTATCGATATGAGAAAGCTCATTCAAAAATAATGAAAAAAATTGCAATCTCTATAGGTGACCTCAATGGTATAGGCATTCAACTCGCCCTTGAAAACCATGATACCATTAAAAAAATAGTTGAACCTCTCTACTGTATAGATGAGGTGATGCTAAAACAAGCCTCTGAACTTTTAAACATATCTATTCCTCCTGATTTTAATCATGTTAAAAAAATAGCCAAACCCTTTAGCATAGAAGCAGGAAAAGTAACTAAGGCGAGTGGTGTTTACAGTTTTGCTTCATTTTTAAAAGCAGTAGAACTGGTAAAAAATATGGAAGTAGATGGTATTATGACCCTACCTATTCATAAAAAAGCATGGGAGCTAGGAGGCGTAAGCTTTAAAGGTCACACCGATGCCCTTAGAGAGTTTTTCTTTGCCCCTGCTATTATGATGTTGGGTTGTCCTAAAATGTATGTGGCACTCTATACAGAGCATATTCCTTTGGCTCAAGTTGCTGATGAGGTAAAAGATGTAGAGAAGCTTTCTAATTTCCTTATTGATTTTTACTATAGCATAGAAGAGCATTTAAAGGAAGATGAAAGCATAGGAGTTCTCGGACTCAATCCACATGCTGGAGATGATGGTGTTTTAGGGGATGAAGAAAAATATATAGTAGAAGCCAGAGCAATAGCCCATAAAAAAATAGGTAGAGAAGTGTTTACTTTACCTCTCGTTCCTGATGTTGCCTTTACACCAAACAGCCGTAAAAACTACCGATACTTTGTAGCCATGTATCATGACCAAGGCTTGGCACCACTGAAAGCACTCTATTTTGATGAGGGAATAAATATTTCTTTAAATCTTCCTATTATTAGAACCTCAGTTGACCATGGTACTGCGTTTGATATAGCCTATAAAAATGTAGAGTTAAATAATCTTAGCTATATCAATGCCATCAACTATTTTGTAACGACTTGATTTCGTCCATTATGTTTTGCTTCATATAGGGCTTTATCGACCCGTTCAAAAAGAAGCATTTGGCTGTCACCTATTTTATACTCTGTTACCCCAAAACTACAGGTTACTTTCCCAACTTCTGTAAATGAATATTCATTAATAATATTTCGTAATCGTAATGCGAACATACTTGTATGTTTAATATGTTTTGATTCAGATAAAATAACAAACTCTTCTCCACCCCAACGAGCAAAAATATCACTATCTCTAAGATACATATTGACAAGACGAGAAAGCTCTATGAGTACTTTATCTCCTACATTATGTCCATAAGTATCATTGATAGACTTAAAGTGGTCAATATCTATAAGAATAATAGAAAATTTAAAGTCATACCTATTGGCTTTATAAATCATATCTTGAAGGACTTTGTTAAACTTAACTCTATTGTATATTTCTGTTAAAGGGTCATACTCTGCCTCTTTTTTAATAATCACTCTTTCGCTCTCAAGCTTAGTTATATCGTTAAATGACAATAAATAGCTATTACTTTTGAGTTTAGATATATTAATACTAAAGTAGTAGTTCATCTTATCTCGTTTTGAAAGAAGCTTAACTTTTATATACTCACTGTTATTATTTTTTACAATATCAAACCATTTTTTACCATAAGTATGTTTGTCTATACAGTTTTCATCAGGAAGAAAGAGTTGACTTATATCAGCATATGATTTATTAAACTCTTTAAAAGAAGAGACAGAAAAAAACTCCAAACCTATACTGTTGATAAAGCTTATTTTATTGTTTTCATAAAGTATGGTTATGTTGGTATTTGCATTTAAAAATGATTTTATAAAACTTGTGTAGCGTTTACTGTAGTAGAGTTCTAGAAAAATCCAAAAAACCATAGTAGCAATAAACAGTAGTATAACATAGTATATTTCCATGATTAAGTATACTTTATTGTTTAATGAAATAAAGAACTATTAGAAGTTAAAGGTTCACAGTTCTCATCAAGACTCGCTTGGTATTTTTCTTGACAAAGGTCACAAAGGTAACGACAATTCTGCATATCATAATAAACTGTTTCATCCTTGCTAATTTCATTATAGCATTCAGAACAAAAACTTGCTACATTTGAAATAAGCTCTGATGTAGCCAACTGCTTTACAAAACAGTTTCCACTCATGAAAGTTCTTTTATCATCTTTTCTGCTGCTTCTATTGAACTATCCAGTTCAAATGCACGTTTGTAGAAACGTAAAGCTTCTTCTCTATTTTCCATATCATAAAGTGTATTTGCATAATTAAAGTAATGAGAAGCATAATTTCCATCAAGCTCAATAGCACGGATATGATGCTCAACTGCTTTTTCATTTTCATCAAGTTTATGTAAAACATTTGCCAAAGATACATGTGCTATATCTTCATGTTCATCAAGCTCAAGTATGATCATGTAGTTATCTTTTGCATCTTCTAGTCTATCCAACTGAATTAAAACAAAACCATACTGTAGTAAAATTCCTACATTTTCTGGTTCAAGTATTAATGCTGAAGAGAGAGCTTTGTCTGCTTCTGAAAAATCTTCTTTTTCTATCGCTTTATCTGCCATATTTAATAGCTGCTCTACTCTAGAAGGTTTTGGTGTAGGACGAGAAAAGGATTTATCCATTTGTGTTATGGATCCGATCTGTTCATTTTCATTGGTAGCTTCAAAATCAATACCACGTTTTGGAAAAGAACCAGAGAGCAACTGTTTAAAGAAAAGATAAAATACTGCAACTGAAATTATTAAAAGTAAAATTTGAAATGTGCTCATTGTGTCTCCATATTAGTTAATCATATAATAGGCTAATATTACTTATAAAGTACCATTAATTATATAAAGCGATATAAATCTAAATAAAAAGTATTCATATTAATTACTATTAGGCTTTAACTACTTCTTATTTTAATTGTTTTGCAAGATTTGCAATCTTATTATCTAACTCTTCTCTAGTCTCATATATAAATGAGTACTTTTCATCTTCATTTATACGTATAAAAAGCCCGTATCCTGCTATCTCAACACGACCTTTTGACTCTATGTCTATCCACTCTAAACTCATCTCTGTGGTCTCATCACCATGTCCAGTTTTCACTAGGACTGCTGGGTAGAGTTGTTTAATATCTTTTAATTTGAATGTTTTATCTTCTATTGTTATTTGCTTCATGATGAGATTATAGTATAATCCTCTAAAAATTAGGAGATTATCTAAATGAATTTAAATGCACAAATAAAATCTGATATAAAAGATGCAATGAGAGCCAAAGATATTTTAAAAAGAGATACTTTACGAAATATTCAAGCTGTTGTAAAACAGATAGAAGTAGATGAGCGTAGAGAAGTAACCGATGCAGATATGGAAGCTATTTTAATGAAATATGCAAAGCAACGTGAAGATGCTATGGCTCAGTTTAAAGATGCAGGTCGTGATGATTTGGTAGAAAATGAGAAAGCAGAACTTGCTATAGTAAAAGCCTATTTGCCAGAGCAAATGAGTGATGAAGAGCTAGAAGCTACTATAAAAGATATTGTTGCTCAGACAGGTGCAACGACCATGAAAGATATGGGAAAAGTTATGGGTGCAGCCAAAGCAGCTATTGGTTCTAAAGCAGATGGTGGACGAATTAACATTTGTGTTAAAAAGCTACTAGCCTAAAGGATTGTCTGAACGATTTTTAACTTTTCGTTCTTCACCTTTATCAAATGTAGGTGTGTTCTCTTGAGTAAATGTAAATTTTCCATAGAGAACACACCCATTACAACCAGGGTCACACTTATGTTTAAGCAGTCTACACCACTCTTTGTTCTCTTCAAATGTTGTTAAATGCTGACATCCCCATCCACTACTCATATCGTTCCTTTAAATCTTTTAAGAAAGCTATAACTCGTTGCTGATAAATTTTATCCTCTTCATCTTCTAAACACTCTTGAAATTTCATTAAACTCTCTATATCAATTTTTTCAGAAAAACGTTTAACTGCTTTTGTCTCTTTTTCTACTTTATGAACTAGGTGTTCAAAGTTTAACCCATTATTTGTCTCTATTTTTATAAAATACTCTTTAACAGTCTCGACTAATATCTCTGCACGCTCTTCATCGTTGTTGTAAATTTCAAGAGCCATTTTATGAAGTAATTTCTCTTCACATTCAGATATTTCATTATTTACAGCCACTACAAGTGTCATTACTTTTGCTCTGTATTCTAATGAACTGTTATGATAAACCAAAAATTCTCTAAAAATCTTTTTTACTTTTTTTCTTAATTTTTTATACATTACTTTAGTAAATCCTGTACACACTTTAAAGGGTCTTTACCCTCTAACATTTTATAAACCTCATCAGCTATGGGTAGATATATATCCTCTTTTTTTGCTATAAAGTAGAGTGCCTCTGTAGTTGGAATCCCCTCTGCTACTTCACCCAACTCTTCTAGTATATCTTCTAAGCTTTTACCTTTAGCCAAACCAAAACCAACACGATAGTTACGTGATAGCTCAGAAGAGGCTGTTAAAAAGAGGTCACCTGCTCCACCTAAAGAGAGAAAAGTTTCAGTTTTAGCTCCAAAGTGTTCACCAAAGCGTGTCATCTCTACCAATCCACGAGAGATGAGAGCTGCACGAGCATTATTTCCAAGCTCTAAGCCATCACAAACACCACCTGCTATAGCAATAACATTTTTATAAGCACCAGCAACTTCGGCTCCTACTACATCATCATCTACATAACCTTTTATAAACAAAGGTAGGGCATCTGCATACAGCTCTGCTAACTCCGTATTGGTTGATGAGATTTTTAGTGCTGTGGGCAGAGACTTCTGAACTTCTGCTGCAAATGAGGGTCCTGATATAAATGCCAATCTATCGTCATTTACATATTTTCCATATACCTCATTTAGAAAACTTCCTGTTGAGGTCTCTATCCCCTTAGCTGCTACCAAAAGACTTTGTCCTTTGTCTACAAAGTTCTCTTCCATCCAAGAGCGTACAGCCTGTGCTGGTATCGCCATAATTAGGTGCTCGTAAGAGAGTGCCTCTTCTAAGCTTACAAAGTTTTCAATATCTTTAACTGAACGAGAATTAATAACCACATCATTGTCTTGACTATAAGCATGGTAAAGTGCTTGACCCCACTTCCCTGCTCCTATGATAGCTATTTTCATACTATTCTCCTTTGATATACGTTTCAAATTTTTCCAAGTCATTATTATACCCTATACAGACCAAGGTATCACCCTCATCAAAACGGTTTTCTAACCCTGATGTAATAAAAATAAACTGATTACTTAGCCGTTTATCTATCATTCCTACCAAAATAATACCATACTTAGAAAAATCAAAATCATCTGCCATCACACCATCAAGTATAGAATTTTCAGGAATTAACATCTCCTTAAAAGAGAAATCTTCCTCAGGGGAAAAAAGTCTTTCTATCAGTTTTGTCGCAACAGGTTTGGTTAAAATATTATGAATACGATTGGCACTTACCTGATAGAGGTCTATAATTCTCGTGGCTCCTGCCATCTTAAGCTTTTGAGTGGCATGATAAGAGTCAGAAAGTGCAATAATAGTCGTTTTAGGAAACAGTGAATGTAACGAAAGTGTCAAAAAAACATTGATATAATGGTCTTTCATAACACAGATTAAATAATCGTTCTCTTCAACATCCAGCTCTTCCAATACATCATCATCAGTTATATCCAAAAGTTTAACTCTATAGCCTGCTTTTTTAGCTGCTTGATATGACTCCTCATCATCCACAATAATAACAAGGTAATGCAGCTCCCTCGTTAAATTTTCTGCTAAAAATCTGGTGGTATTGCTGTATCCAAACATTAAAGCTTTATGATTAAACATACTTAACCTTTTTGTAAATATTTCTAAAGTGTTCGATGCTCACTCTTCGTCCCATAAGCAAAAGTGTATCGGACTCCTCTAAAATTGTCTCTAAAGGTGGATTAAAAAGAAACTCTCCCCCCTCTCCTGCACGTTGAAGACCTATACAAAGTAACTTTTGCTTTTTAAACTCTAGCTCTTCTATGGTTTTACCAACAAGTAACTCTGAATCATCCAGATTAACCTCATCGAGTAGTGCCATATTTTTACCTATTAAAATAGCATAAATAGCTTTATACATAACAGGCTGAGTAATGGCTGTATAGAGCATTCTATCTGCTATAACATTTGGTCTAACGATACTGTCTGCACCTGCTAACTGATATTTTTTAACCATCTTATCTGTTCTTGCTCTGGCAATAACTTTAATTTTTCGTGAGAGTGACTTTGCATTAAGCGTAATATAGATATTTGCTATATCATTACCAGTTAGTGCCAAAAGTGTAATATTTGAGTATTGCAGATTAAAGCGTTTAATTACATCATGTTTACTGGCATCTTCATGAATTGCTTTATAGCCCTCTTTAATCGCTTTTTCTACTTTCTCTTTGTCATTTTCTATAACTATGTATCGTTTATCATACTCTTCAGCATAATACCGTAAAAACATCCTTGTCATCTGTCCATACCCACAGATAATCATAAACTCATCTTTTTTATTGAGTTCTTCTATGATTCTGTTCTCTTTAAGTTCATCAAGCTTTTCAGAAAATGAAGAGACTATCACCGAGGTAACAAATGAAATCATGGCTATACCACTGACAATAACCAGCATGGAAACCACACGTCCTTCAGGTGTAACAGGAGAAATATCTCCATATCCTACTGTAGATATAGTAATTAATGCCCAATAGAGTGCATCGAAAATAGACTCTATGTTCTCATTTGCGTTTTGTTCAAATACATAAATAGCAATTCCAGCAGTCACGGTAATAAAAACCAAAAGAAACAGGAGTGTATAAAGCTCAAACTTTTTACTTGCCAAAACACCTAAAAACTGATTAATACTTTTGGTATAACGTAGCAATTTAAAAACCCTAAAAAGTACAAAAATACGTAATACTCTTAAAGGACGATAAGCAGGTAAAATCGCCAATAAATCAATAATAGCTGTAGGGCTTAAAAGGTATTTAATTTTTCCTTTAAGTGTCTCTTTTGTAGGTGTCCATATCGAAACTTCACGGTTGAGAAACTGTGCCTCTCCAATCTCTTTTACTACCTGTTTGTGCCAATCATTATGTACCCAAACACGACCTATATACTCTATAAGAAAAATTGCTGTGACTATATATATATCAAAAAAGTCAACCCACTCAGGCACAGGATTTTTAACCTCATAAACCAAAATAGTAATAGAGACAACAATAAGTGAAATCATAAAGATATCAAAATATTTTTTATACTCATAGTCAGCATTTAATAAGAAGTTTGAGAAAGTAGTTTTTATGGTTTTATAACGTTTAGAGCCATGCAAAAAATATGCAAATTTTGTTAGTAGTTCTTTAAACATTCTGTAGACTCCTTTATAGCTGATATTATAAAGGAGTTGTGCTTTTAGTTAGTTGGTAGAAGTTTTAAAAGCACTATCTAAGATAAGATTTCTTTAACTCTTCCCACTTCACGGCTCATAAGACGTACTTTTATACCATGTGGATGGGTTGATGACTTTGTCAATATATCTCGAACCACACCCCATGTCAATAAACCTGTATCTTGGTCTTCTTTTAAAACTATGTTTACCTCTTTACCACTCTTAATATTTGCTCTTATTTTTCCATCTTTACTGTTTGCCATTTTAATTCCTACTTTATTCTATTTTATTACTTTGGATTATACATTAAAAAATAAAATATTTAATTGATATTCTATTTATTTCTACCAATCAATCTACTTTCTCAACGTAGCCACCAAACGTTTTTCATGGAGCAGAAGCATCAATGCATCCTCTATGGAGTTGGTGCTTATGTCACTCTGTAACAGCGTAGCCGTGGCACACCCTTCATCACCCACTACAGCAATACCGAGTATGGCATTTTTAAGCATCTCACTGTCGTTGTTTCCATTGCCTATGGCGACACTCTCTGCTTTTCCAAGTTTTTCGATATAGCTAGCTTTCTCTTGGGTATGGTCATCGGTGGTCAAAACAGTAACCGTCACTTCAAACCCTTTTAGCTCTGCTTTGACACTTCCAAAGGTATCGGCTGTAATAACATGAACGGTGTAACGTTCACAGAGTTGAGGAAGTAATGCTTTTACCTCCTCTTTAAGTTGACCATCTTTGGCAATGGTTCCATTATAATCAAGAACAATATGTTCTAACTCAATGGTTTTATAATTTGGAATCTCTATCTTTATCATCATAAACCTTTTTAGGTGACAGTATACTCTTAACCTCCT
>Ga0256827_10002840_pt1 | contig 11077 bp, 17 predicted proteins | sample CV84metaG_FD_185977 | JGI IMG/M metagenome (GOLD analysis project Ga0256827, IMG submission 185977) | Hydrothermal vent microbial communities from East Pacific Rise, Pacific Ocean - CV84 | ecosystem: Environmental > Aquatic > Marine > Hydrothermal vents | place: Pacific Ocean: East Pacific Rise...
CATTAATGAAAAATGGTTTGGGGATTTAGATATACCTCAAAGACTTGCTGTTTTAAAACACGAGGCATTTCACATTATTTATAGTCATATAGGAAGAAGTTCTGAGTTAGACCATAAAAGATTTAATATTGCAAGTGATTGTGCAATCAACCAGCAAATTAACAGAGACCATTTACCTGATAAACCTGTTCTGCCTGATTCAATGGCAAAAGAATTAGGTATTGATGTTCCTGAAAATAAGGACTCTGAATTTTACTATGAGTTGCTTCAAGACAAAATGGGCGAAGATGAAGATCAACCTCAGAATGGAAGCGGTTCTTGTGATGGAGGGGATGGCGATGGTGAACCTCAAGATGGTGACGGAAAAGACGGAATGGGTAGTCATTCACTTTGGGAAGATTCAGATAATGATGAAGCATCAAAAGAACTTCAAAAAACAAAGTCAAAACAATTATTTGATAATGCAGTTGAACGAAGTAAAGGAAATTTACCTCAAGAAATTTCAACTCTTATAGAGTTCTTTGAAACTAAAAAAGTTGTTGATTGGAGAAAAGTTTTAAGAAGAATAACTTCTAATAAAGTAGCATTAAAAGAACCTACTATTAAAAAACAATCTAGAAGAATTAGACAACTTGGATTTAAGGGAAATAAAAAATCTCACAAATTTGATATTGTAGTTTTATTAGATGTTTCAGGAAGTATGTCTGATGATGATATAGTATATGGATTAAATGAGATAAAAAATATCTCAAAAAATGTGTCTGCTGATATTTGCATTATTCAAATTGACACAAAGGTTTATACTGTTGAAGATTTTAAACCAAATCAACTTCAAAGAAATGGTTGTGGTGGTACTGAGATGGGTCCAGGATATGACTATATACATAAAAATAAAATCCCTTGCGATTGCTCTGTACTTATTACTGACGGGTGTGTGGAAGATTCAGCAAGATGGAAATTACCAAAATGTAAAAATATAGTTTTAACAGTTGCTCAAGAGGTTCGCGACCCAAGAATTCAAAACTTTAAATTGAGAGAAAATCAATAAAAGGAGAATAAATTAAGATACCTAAATTAAATAGATATACTATATATCATCTAAGATGGCAGTTATCGGCATGGATTATGTTACCATTCATGCTTATCCTTGAGACTTTTTTACCATTGTGGTTAAATCTAATGGTTGGTCAATTCATAGGAGCAGTTATATTCTGGAAAATAGATTCAAGAATATTCAAAAAAAGTTAAATTCTTTTTAACAAATGAAGAAAATTATAGTATAATATTACTATAACTATGGTTTTTAAGATTACATATTTTATTGTAAATCCATAAAAATAAAATTTAAACAAACAAAGGTTAATTATGACAAAAATAGAAATGGAAAAAATCGTACAAGATTTAATTATGGGAACATCAGGTGTTAAAGCAGTAAATGGCGAAGTAAAAGTTACAGCAGTTGCGGCGAAATCAATCGTTAATGAGTTATTCTTAAAAATCACAAATGAACTTAAAGATGGTAATGAAGTTGTTCTTCCTTCAATCGGTAAACTAAAAGTTGGTATTAAACCAGCGAAAAAAGGTACTGCTGTTCTAAATGGCGTCGAGACTCCATATGATACTCCTGAAGCACTTAAAGCAGTGTTCACACAAGCAGATGCTATCAAAAAAGCACTAAACTCATAAGTTCTTTGAACTTATGATTAAATAGGAGTAAGGAAGTGGATTCAAATACGGAAATTGTAGATACTGATATATCTTTTGATATTTTATCAAATCTAAAGTTAGACGAACTAATCGACACACCGTTTGAAATACAACAAGATATTTTTGATGCTGTGAAAAAATTCTCAGTACGATATAGAATTGAAGAGGACGACCAAAAATATCTCCCTGATGAAAGAACATTAGTTGATGTTTTAAATCAATTAGTTATTAAATCAATGAACTTGGAATTACAAGAATTTGAGAGTTTAATAGGTTATTCAATTGCACATTCAATTATAATCTCAAACAACATTCATAATTATAAGTTTTTTGCATCTGAGAACTTTTGTTTTAATCACGACGAAGCAAACTTTCATAGGAGAAATATTTTAACTAATATAAATGAAATTTTATATTCAGAGACTCCTTTGATGTTCTGTCAATCAATCATTAATAGCATAAATGAATTAACTCCTGACCCAATTGAATACTATTTTGCGAATTTTTTATATCAAGAAATTCAAGATTTAAAGGGTATTCAAGCACTTCAAGAATTTCAAAAGTCTGAAGACAATTAAGTAACCTTTAAGGGAAATTTCAGTATAATACTGTTATAAATTAAAAGGATATATTATGAAAAAATCAAAAATGTCTATGAATCAGATTATGAAAAGTTTACAAGAACCCTCAGTAGGAAGAGATTTGAATATCCTTCTTCTTGCAAAGGGTGAAGTGAACATGAAACAAAAGTCTATCAAGAGTAAAAAAGCATACACTCGTAAACAAAAACACAAAAACAAGGAATACTAATGTCAAAAGGATTATCTAACACAAATCCAAAGTTTTATCCATTAGGTGACAATGTTTTGGTTCTTATGGAAACTTCAAAAGAAGAAACAACAAATTCAGGTATTATCATCAATACTTCAACTTCTCATAGCGATAAAGCAACAGGAAAGGTAGTAGCGATTTCAGGAACTTGTTCTGTAGAAGTAACTGAATTAATGGGCAGAAATGTTATGTTCCATAATGGTAAAAGAATAAATCTCGATAAAGAATATTTATTAGTAAATGTTAGGGATATATTTGGTCAAATGGACGAAAAAGAACCTAAATCAGAAGAATCAGAAGAATCTAAGGATTAAAAAATGAAATTTATGTTATTACTTTGTATTGGATTAAGTTTATTCGCAAAAGATTATCGCTCTATATTATCAAAACAACAAATTGAAAACTTGAGATTTGCTGAAAAGATAGGTAGAGAATATAAAATCGCTGGATTTGGAAATTTTGCTAAAACACTTCCTGCAATAGTTTTAACTGAATCTTCAGGTGGAAAAAAGATGATAGGGGATTCTTACTTTACTAATCGTAAAGAAAAGAATTTCTTACTTAGAAGTCTTGGATTATGTCATGTCAAATTAGCAACTGCTTATGAAACTATCAAGAAAACAGGTTTAAAAGATAATCCTGAATACAGTAGATTTCTTCATAAAGATCAGTTTGCATTCAAAAAATATACTGTCTTATTATCAAAAATAACTTTTTATCAACTTATGCTTGATAAAAATAGAGGACATAAATATTATAAAAAATTCAAGAAGAGACTAATTACTTATAGTCATCAAATGAACAAGTACGAGAAAATGTATCATTCAGACACTGAAATGGCACAAGCATTATTACTTAATAGAGAAGTGAATTTAAGAATAACAATGGAATATTTCATTAGAAATTATAAACTAGCGAAATGTCGTCATTACAAAAATCCTTATCGCTCTGCTATTTCAATGCATAATGGTGGATGGACAAATGTAGCATATATAAATGCAGTAAGAAAGAATATGAAGTACCTAAAGAAAATTAAATTCTACAAATAGTTCTGCTTTCAACTGCTTCTTGCTCAGGAGTTAGACCCTTAACTGATATTTTTGATTCGTTTTTGAATTTATCAGGATTCAAATAACTAATGTTTTGTAAAGGTTTAGTTGGTATTTTTTCAATATGTTCTTTCATAGAATTACTAAATCCTTCTAAAAACACATCATCATCAATAAATATCAACTCTCTGTGGTCTTTATACTCTTTCAGCAAAGAATGTAAAATATAAAACAAGTCCACGAAAGTACCCTCAACAACATCAAGAATCTTTACTGGAGTTCTAAAGTATTTGAACTTCATTTCATCTTGAATGACAAATCCAACCTTATCATCAATCTCAAAAAAGAATAAATACATAACTTGATGTCGTACTCCGAAACTTTCTTGTATGTTAAAAATATTCTTTTTTAACTTAGTTATATAATTAGAATAAATATTCTTATACGATTCTCCGAATGCCTCATATAAAATAGTCTCAAATTTAGTTTTGAATTTAGGTTTTTCAGGTTGCTCGGTTTTTTCAGGAACTTCTTGAGTCTCAATCGGTTTTTTAATTTCTGTTTTAACTTCTGGAATTTTAGGTTGCTCTTTTTTAGTGATATTTTTAACTGACTTTTTTAGTTCAGATAAGGTTACTGATGAATTTTTCAACTCATCAAATAAATCAGAAACCAATTCTGAAGTATAATCATTGTCAATGTCAACTGACAATTCTGAAACTAAAAAATCAATAAACTCATCAAATGAAAATATATCTGTGATTTTTCCTCTGCTTCTTATAATCATAGTTAATCCTTTTTTAGAAATATTTAATTCTTTTGAAATTTAAGAAAGGTTTAAGTAAAATTTAGTTATAATATATGTATATAACTTAAAGGAGATATTATGAGTTATGAAGAAAATCCTGGATTGGAACTAATAGACATTATTATATGTAATAAATTAGAACTTCAACCTTACCAGATAGAAAATTTTATGTTGTTACTTTCAAACAATACATCAGAGTTAGAAATTCAAGATGTGATTATGAATTTACCAAATGACTATACATTTTATGATATAGTAAATGCTTTATACACAAAATATGTTCCTGATGCTTATCAAGCAGATATAGTTGCTGAGACAGTTATAGGGTCTACTTTTTTATGTGAACTAAATGCTAGAGGTGAATCTTTTGAGAAAAATTTAAAAACTTACTTACAGGACGATTAATGACTTTTAAAAAGTGCTTGAAGGAATATATTTTCTTCAAGAAAGGCAAAACAATTTTATACAATAGAAAGACTTTAAATAATTTTTTATCAAGACTAAGATATTTATTTGGTTTTAAACTGAAGAATCCAGAAACTATTCAATTAGAAGTTCTTCATTCTATAGACTCCTGCACAGTCAATATATACTTATGTATTGAGTCAAAGGCAGATAGGAAGTTTTATGTATATACAGATAATGAAATTCCACTATCAAAAAGAATAGTTTTAATAAACTATTATAGAAATCAAAACAAAATAATAATCTAGGATAAAATAAAATGAATTTAACTCAAACAATTAGTGCTGAAAATGGTGAAATAACAAAAGAAGATTTATGTGTGATATTTGATTCAATGGGTTTATCCAAAAAAGAAAGAGAAAGTCAATTATGTCAAATAGTTGATTCAGGTCTTATGGAATCAAGAGAATATACTAACAAAGAAATCGCAGATATGATGGGTATGACAGAAGTGGGGGTATTTTATATCTTCAAAAATGCTATCAGAAAATTGAAGCGAATCGCAGACCCTCAAGAGTTACAAGTTGAACCTCGATGGGAAGAACATTTAAGTTTATTATAAGGAGATTATATGGCAAAGAAGAAAGGTGCAATATCAATTGATATTGGATATGGTGATGTAAAAGTTGACTGGATGGACAAAATTATAAAATTTCCAACAGCAATTAGTTTTTATACAAATAATGGTATAACTTATGGAGACTCTCAGGTTTATGACTTTGAAGGAGAAAAATACTTAGTTGGAAGCGAAACAACAGGAAGCGAAACTTTCTCAACAACTGATTATAAATTCTTATCAAAATTCGCTCCACTGATTATTTATCATATTTTGAAAAAGTTTGAAATTGCAGGTAAAGATATTCCTGTGAGACTAAACACTGGACTTGCTCTAGTAGATTGGGACAAAAAAGAGGAATTCGTAAAAAGAATTTCAAAGTTTAAAATCAATGATGAGACAATAACTACTGATGTGAAAATCGTTCCTCAGGGAGTTGGTATTTTTATGAACAATGCCAAGAAAGATGCTGATATCAGAGAACAAAATGCGACTATAATTGATATTGGGAATAACACAATCAACTTAATATCAATGAAGAAAGGTAAATTTCAACCACATTTATCGAAATCTTATCCAGGTCACGGGGTATCAAGTATAATCAAACCATTTAGAAGTTACCTTGAGAATAAATTCAAAATGCCATTTAGTGAACAAGAAGCATCTGAAATAGCATCAGATGAAAGATTTACATTTAATGGTGAAGTACAAGAAGAAGTTACTGATTTCATAAAAGATGAAAAAAGAAAATTCGTTTTAAAACTTTTTAATTCCGTTCTAGTAGATGATAAAAAAGTTATTGGAATGTCAGAAACAGTTATTCTATCAGGCGGTGGAAGTTACCTATTACAAAAAGCAAAACTTCCTAAAAACTTCAGAGTTGATTCTGCTCCTATGGAATTCAGCAATGTAAAGGGATACAGTCTTCTTTAGACTGTAAAGGTATTCAAATGGAAAAAGTGGAAAAAGTTACAAAAGATATAAAGGTTACTTTTGATGAAGTGTCATTAGATATTTTAAAGAAAGTTGATCCAATTCATAGACAATCTATGATAAATTATGCTATAAGATTGGTGGACGAAACTCCAGTTTATAAAGTATTATCAGGCGAAATAGCAGTTGCTCCTGAATTAGTTCAATCGCAAGAAAGTCCTACTGAGGATGAAACAGAACCCGAAGTTGAACCTAAAAAAGAAGAGGAATCGTTTGTAGATATGAGCGATTTTAATTTCTAGATCTATTTAAGTGCCTTTTAAGGTACTTTATAGTATAATACATAAAAATATAAAAGGAATGATTATGAGTTTAGTTGTTAAGAAACTAAAACCCACACCACAGTATGTGTTACATGTGAACGACCATGTTTTAGAAAGAAGTGTTGAAAGACATGATTTTCTAATAAGTCCAAAGGAATTTTTTAAAGTCAAATATGCTGACTTATTCTATGGACTTGAAAGTAAAGAGGGCGGACCAGATTTTGTGAAACCTATGATTATGTATAAGAATAAGATATTTGCTGTTAGAATATTTGAAGTAGAGGGAACTTTACATATGAAGATACTCACATCATTAAGTGATGTTCAATTCTTTAGTTCTTTTAACCTAAATTTTGGAATGCACACTGATGCAGTTACAGTGAAATTTAAAGATGTTCAATTTCACGATGCTCATTTTCCAGTTGAAGCATCTATCAACCAAGATTTTAGAGAGTTAGAATGGAAGTATAATATAAGAAAAGATTATAAAAAAGGTTATGATAAAGAGATTGTAATTTCAGGCAGAAAGAAGACAAATTACTTCTTGAGAGAAAAAATGACTTTCCCTTTCTATGTTTTCACATTTTGGGGAAAGCGACTTAAAATTGCAAGACCTTTCAAGAAGAAAAGGTCTTAAAAGCAGGAAATTTTATAACAAATTGAGTGCCTATACCTTTCTCAGAAGATTTGAGTCGTATATCACCACCAAACATTTTTATCAATGATTGGTTAATATACATTCCATTTCCTCTAATACCAAGAGTATCTTCAGCAGAAGATTTATTTGGTGAGAATAAATCAGGCAAAATATATTCAGGAATACCATTACCATTATCTCTGATATTTAGTAGAATTTCATTTCCTCTTATATTTTCAATAGTTACCCAGATATCACTTGCATTAGCAGTAACTGAATTCTTAAAATGGTTCATTAAAATATTGATTAAATCAGCATTCTTCATTCCAGTTTTATGGTCTATTTTAAAATGCTTTAATGCTTCATCTATATTGAAAAGTAAAGGTGTCTCTACTGTAGATTTCAATAATTTTGATGCTCCATCTATCAAATCAAAAATAGTTTTATTTCCATTAGAATGTTTTAATGACTTAAACGAAGATAAATTTATAACTATACCTTTGACTTGTTCAATTGCAGTTTCAAGCATATCCATTTCTTCAATAATATCATTAGTTTTATATGATTTACCAGCAACCTTGAAGAATTCTTCAGGAGGTAAGTCATTTCCATCGTACTTTATTTTCTCATTTATTAATTGAATCAAAAGTTTATGGTGTTTTTTATTCTTTCCGTTTATTACTCTTTGTGGCGATGCAAGTTCGTGACTAATATTTTCAGATAATACAATCATAGTTGATTGTCCTGCTAAACTTTCAAGATTAGAGGTTTTAAGTAAATATTTATCTTTCTCTGCTTGTCTAATAATTGATGATATATAAACCATCCAAAGAATTGAAAAGAAAACAACTATACAAATTGAACCTAAAAGAAAAATATTAGTAACTTCAATTTCCTTCACGAAAAAATAATTATCAACTTTGAGTCCGATTTCAGTTCCTCCAAAATAAACTTTGTGAGCAATTAATGGATAATCTTTCTCATTAGATAATTTTATTTTTTCAATAGAGAATTCACTTGAAGTATTATAATAGATTTCATAATAGTTATAATAAACAATTAATATATTAACTAAAATAAAGAAAAAGAAAATACTGCTAAGAATATATCTAAAGAAAGCAGAATCAATTTTTCTAAATTTCAATCCAATATCGTCTATTTTAGTTTTCATTATTTTACTAAAACTTTTATTCTGTCTTTTATTTCATCATCGTCAGAAGACAATTTTGAAACTATATAATCGGAAATTGGTTTTTTCTTAGTGCTAAAGAAAAACTCTCTTAGTTCTTTTTTAGATGTGATATATTCATTTAATGGATTTCCAGTATAAAACATAAATTTTAAATCAGTATTTCGTTCATATAAAAAATAGAAAATATGAACACCGTTAATTTTAATATTCTTGTTGAATATTCTTAAGATACTTCCAAATGTGATGTCAATTATTGCAACATCTATTTTGAAATTTTCGTCCCTTAGAGATTTTAAGAACATTATTCCTGCTTGTTTAGTAGTAAAAACTAAAATGTTCCATTCTTCTCTTCTCATTTCACCCTCGTCAATTAGTTCATTGATAATATCATTTATCGTTGAAATAACACCAGGATCGTCGTCAATTAGTAGCATATTCTTTTTCTTGTTTTCGTCAAAATTGACTGACCAACTTTTACAAGGTTCTATACCACTCTTTGAATAAAATTCTTTACAGTTTCCTGCGAGCACACAACTACTACATAAATCATCAAATTGAAACTTTGATAAAAGTTCAATGTCTTCTTCATATTCAGTTTTTGGTCTTAAAACTTTTTTGTGCTCGTCAGGAGATTTGTTTCTAAATTTATTCATTATTTTGTCAAATAAACTCACTTCAATACTCCTTTTGGTTTTATTGTATTGAAAGTATTTAACACAGAATCTGATTTTTCTGGATGTACAAACATAAATGTTACTAGACCCATCATACAAACACCTATAAATAAAGCAATTATTTGAGTAGGAGTTATTTTTTGAAAGAATGTCGGAACTGAACTTTTTGATGTTGATTTAGATTTCAGTTTAGTATCTTCTTCAACTAAGTAGTTTAATATTCCAAGCATATCTTTCTTTGTTTCAATAAGTTCGTTTATCACAGTTACGAACAATTCATCTGAATCAGATTTTAAAGTATTCTGATTGTCATTTAACTTTTTTATGAATCTGATGATGTCACCATGAGTCCCTCCATATTTTTCTGAAATATCCATCATAAGGTTAGTTATTTCAGGGGTGTTGGGATCTAGTTGGTTAATGTCAATTATTAATTGATTTCTAATCTTCTCTAATTTTGAAGTGTTGTTTGATATTTTATCTTTCATCATTTCTTCCTTAAATATCTTTAAAAGTATTTAAAATAAACACAAAAAGGACAAAAATATGAAAATATTGTTGGTATTACTGTTATCTCTAGGATTACAAGCACAAATCTTAGAATTACAAAAAACTTGTTTCAAAGTTTACTTTGACACTGAAAAGATGATTCCTGTTGGAAGTAGATATACTCTAATGGACGAAAACATGGAAAAACCTCCATTGAAAAGACCTGGATTTAAAGGCGACAAACAGTTACCTAAAGAATACAGAATTTATTCAAGTCAATTAACAAACTCAGGGTTCCAAAGAGGACATGTCATAGGCAATAATGCATTTAATGATGATAAAAAATGTCAAGAAGAAACTTTCTTAATGTCAAATATTGTTCCGCAATTTAGAAGTTCAAATGTTGGAGTTTGGTATGACCTCGAAAATTTAGAAATTGATATCGCAAAACACGAGGGAATCGTTGAAGTTATATCAGGGACTGGAGGATGTCAATCTTATGTTTATAAAAAGAAAAGAAATAGAACAGTCAAAATGTGTGTTCCTGGATTTTTATTCAAAGGGTATAAACACTCAAATGGACAAATAGAATATTATAGAGTAACTAATAATAGAAAAAATAATTCTTATAGATTAGTTAGTAAACAAGATTTGATTACGGAAGGGGTTAAACCTTTCTTATTAGAATTCAAATAAAAATTTATCTGATTTAACCTTATTTTAAGGTTAAATTCAGTATAATTATACCATAACAATTAAGGACTGAATTATGAGCACCGATTTTTTATTTGAAGAAGTATTTTTCTATTTAGGATTATTACTAACAATTATATCAATTATAATATGACATTTTTAATGATTGATGAAATAGACCACGGTCTTCAACCTGATATAGTTGATGGTAGAACTTCAAAAATTGGAGTTACTTTAAAGAAAGAGTGGATTCTAACAGAACATGAGTGGAGATTAAGAAAAGAGTATAATTCTTTTACTACTTTTGAACGAGTATTTGGAGATAGAGTATATTATGCTTTCCAGTATAGTTCACAAGAAGATTTTGAAGAAGCATACCCTGAATTATTTATAGGATAAAATATGAAAATTTTTGTATATGGAACTCTTAAACGAGGGTATTCAAACAACTGGATGATGGAAAATTATAAGTACATCAAGGACACAACTACAATCAAGAAATTTAAAATGATTGATTATAAAGGGTTGTATCCATATTTATATAACGAGACAGGAGACCATAAAATCAAAGGTGAAATTTGGGAGATAAACAATCCAAATGAACTTGATAGATTTGAGGGGTGTCCTGACTTTTATTATAGAGGAACTATTGAAACTGAAGACGGAGACTTGTCCTGTTACTTTATCAACGAAAAATATAAATCAGGTAAACAAATATCC
>Ga0256827_10002841_pt1 | contig 11074 bp, 12 predicted proteins | sample CV84metaG_FD_185977 | JGI IMG/M metagenome (GOLD analysis project Ga0256827, IMG submission 185977) | Hydrothermal vent microbial communities from East Pacific Rise, Pacific Ocean - CV84 | ecosystem: Environmental > Aquatic > Marine > Hydrothermal vents | place: Pacific Ocean: East Pacific Rise...
AAAGCTAATGGAATAAGACCAGCTAAACAACCAAGAACAATACCAATAGTTTGTGAAGTAATTAATACAGTTTGACTATATTTTTCTTCATCTACTTCTCCGAACATTCTAACAACCATTAAAGCCATAATAGAACCCCCTAAAACTCCCACAGCATCGCTAATAGTATATAGATAGTAATTACTATACTTTAAAATATAAATAGGTTTTAAAGTAAGTAATATAGGTGTGTAGTGTTGATTTATTTAAAGTAATTTAAAAGTATATATACTTTTACTATTTTTTATCACCTTTTGGTTTAATTTTTTCTGTTGTTGAAGAAGTTTTTTTAACCTCTTTTATCTCACTTGCACGTTTTATTATCTTTTTAGATAATGACATTTTATCATTTTCAAATGATTTTAATGTTAAATTAGATTTTAATGAAGTAATAGCACTTCTTAAAGAAGTGTCTGAAACTTTCTTATCTTGATATAATTCTTTTATTCCTAGAGCCAAAATTTCAATAAATTTTTTATAATTAAGAACACCTAGTTTGAAAGATTTAGATAAAAGTGAATTGAATAATTCTTTAACATCTTCTCTTTCAATTTCTATTCTATCTTCTATGCTAAATATTAGTGTAAAATTATTAAATATTTTAATGATATTCTCAACATCTGCTTTAACATCTTCTCCTACAGATATTGGTATTTCACCAACCTCTTCCATTATTTCTAAAAAATCTAAATGGTGTAATTCTGATTTATCAAATTCAACTAATAAACTTTTTGTGAAATTTTCTTTTTTCTTTTCCTGAATTTCTGGCTTGTCATCGTTATTAGGAAAAGAATTTATAATATTTTTTATTCTATCTTCTTTTAATGTCTTTTTATCTATTTCTTTTTCTAATTTACCTTCTTTACTATCTGCTAACAATTCGTTTATGAATTCTTCAAATAAACCATTTTGACGTGATAATTCTAAAATTTCTTTGTGATTATCTTCTATGTATTGCTTAATAACAATATTTTCCTGTTTTAATTTAAGTAAGTCGAAAAAAGCACGTTTGTCTATATTTTTTAAAGTAATAAGAAGTTCGTTTATATATTCTTTTTGTTCCTTTATTTGTTCTTCTTGTTCTTTATGATTTTCTGAAAGGTTGTTGTAATCTTCTTTAAGACTAATATTTATTAAATGTAATGTATTAGTCTCTAATATTTCTGTTATTTGTTCTTCTTTTCCATTTAATAAAATAGGATACGACATTTTAATAAAAGACATTAGGCTTAAAAAATTATTTATAACTAAATTACTATTAAAAATATTTTGTATTTTACCATCATATTCTTTATTAGAATATTCCATAAGATATTGTATCAGCTTCTCTATTCGTTCTTCATTTGATATATTTTTATTGAATTCAGATTGTGTAACACCTGTATCCGTTACCTCTGTATAGGTCATATTATCTAACATGGTTTCTATTTTTTTAAGAAATATTTTAGCTAATTCTTTTTTTTGTTTTTTGTTTAAATTAACTTCTTCAATTTTTGGTAATATATTTGATAACTGTGCTCCTATTGCCATCCATTGACTTAGTTCATTAATTTCTTGTTTATTATATTTTAAAACATTTTCATCTTTAAGATTATTTAAATCTTCTACAATACGATTTTGTGGTTTTTTTCCTTTATCATTATCTTTTAAAAATAATAATGACGGGTCTGAATATGTTCCATTTATTAAAACATTGTCAATACTTATATCTTCTTCCAATATATGTTCAAAAAACTTTGTAGGTTTTTCAGAGTTAAAATCGTATTTATCTGTAATTTTTTTATATTCTAATTTTATTTGGTTGGATAGTTCTTCTAATTGTATGTCTTTTAATTCTTCTAATGATATATCTTTTATTTTTTTTAATGGTATTCCTGTTAAAAATGAAATAGATTGATTATAAGCCATTTGTAATTTGGTAGTGTGAATATATAATTGTAAGCCCTCAAAATCACTTTTCCCCGTATTACTTGCAGCAGAAAAGTCAATTACCCATTTATCATCTATATAATTTAAGATAGCTGTATCTGGTTCCCCTGGTCCGCTTGTGCTAGTTTTTAATAGATTATCTTCATCTTCTTCGTATTCTTTTGTATCTGAATTTTTAATTTGTCCAATATGCTTATCAAAAGTTGAAGCTTTATTAAATACAGATATCAATGTTTTAATATCTCTTTTAGAATCTTTATTTGTAAATTCTTCCACTAACAAATTTCTAAGTTTATTTTCTTTACCTTTTAATGCTGAATTTAAAAATATATTTATATTGTCAAATAATTCTAATGTATCTTTAATATGAAGTGGTTTTGTTTTATTACCTTCTGTCTCACCATTTATTTTTGTTTTTTCAAAAACTTTAGTGAATTCGTCTTTTATATCTTTAAATTCTTGCTTTGTAAAATTTATACCTTTATTTGATAACATACCTAAATTTAATATTATATTATTATAAATACCTTCAATCATATTTGTAGTTATTTCAGTATCTATTTTTTCTTCATTATTTTGCATTATAGACCTTTTTATTGTATTATAACATATACTATTTTTTAATCATTTAACTACATTCTAAGGTTAAAAATGTTATAATATTTTAAAATAAGGAATAACATATGAAAAAAGAAACAATTATCAATATAATTAAAGAAGATGATACTTTGCATTTAATGAATGATTTAAAAAACAATTCAAAAGAAGAATTAAATGAATTATCAAATGATGAAGAAACTTTTCCATTATTATTTGCAATAAAAAATAGAGAATATCGACATTTTATTTTTTCTCCAGAAGTTTTAAAAAAATTAGACTTAAATATGACAAATAAACATGGAACAACTGCTTTAATAGAATTAGCAAAACGTGGCATGGCTAATGAAATGGCAATATTGGTTAAAGCTGGTGCTGATTGGACGCTTAAAGATGAAAAAGGTAAAACAGCTCACGAATATGCTTATGAATATGCTCATGATTTTGATGTTGATACAGTACAAGAAGGGTGTGAACATACTTTGGAAGCTTTTCATATTTTAGAAGAATTGCGAGATACAAAATCGAAAACAGAATTAGCTCTTTCTAATGGAACGAATACTGACGAATATTTAGATTAAAATATAAGAGAAGAAATCTCTTATAAAAACTATATATAAATTTAACTCATGAAAGCCAAAGGAACAAGTCCAGCTAGACAACCTAAAACAATACCAATACTTTGAGAAGTAATAAGCACTGTTTGACTATATTGTGTTTCATCAACTTCACCAAACATTTTTACTACAATTAACGCCATCAAACTACCTGCGACGACGCCAAAAAAATCTGAGATGGTATTTCCAATTCCAGCCGAGAACATAGTAGAAAACCCGAAAGTAGCGGCAATAGTGTTATCTATAATATCACCAGCAATAACTAAAATAAAGTTGTCAATAAATCCGAAGAAAAACATACCTACCATGACAGCAGTGAAATCTCGCATAAATACTTTTGAGAATAGGTTGAATGATTGTTTTTTGTTAGGTGTTTCCATATTATAGAGCCTTTGTGTTAAGTTGAATTTGGTTTAAAGGATTAGCAAAGATATTAAACATATTACTAAGGTATTTAGAGATGTTATCTTTATAAGTATAAAGAACAAAAGAAAAGTATATAAAGGATACTATATATATAATAGTGTTACCTATACCAGCTGAGAACATAGTAGAAAATCCAAAAGCTGCAGCAATGGTGTTATCCACAATATCACCTGCAATAACTAAAATAAAATTGTCAATAAAACCGAAAAAGAACATTCCGACCATAACTGCTACGAAATCTCGCATAAACATTCTATTAAATAAATTAAAACCTTGTTTTTTTGTTTCATTACTCATTTGTAAATCCTTTGTTTTTTTGTAAGTGTATTATACTATATAGTATATTAAACGCTGCTTAATATTAAGCGCTTAACAAACTAATTAAGTGTGTAGATTTTGAAATATATGGTTTTGCTTTTTCACGTGCTTCTCTTGAAGAACCACCAAATTGTTCAGAAGCCATATTATCAAAAAATCTAATTGTATTTCTTTTATCTGTAAAGTCCATACTAATAAATTGTTCATCCGAAATTTCTAAGCAAACTTCTTTAATTTGCAATAATCTATCTATCATAGATATACAATTAGCTTTTGTTGTGTCATATGCTGGAATGGTAATCATTATAAGTCCTTTAATTTTTATATAATATAGTATATCAATTTACACCTTATAAACTGCTTAAATACCATATAAAAAAGACATTTATCATATATTAAAGAATTAAGTAATATCAAAGGTTAAACAGTATATACTTCGGTAAATACAAAACAAAGGTTCTACACATGAAACATTATTTAAAAGTTTTATCTCTCCTTCTTATTACTATGCTATTCACAGCTTGTGGTTTAGATGATAAAGTTGTCAAGCAAGGTGCTGACTTAGTTAAGTCTAGTAAATCAATCGTTACCGGTTTAGAAAAAGTTGAAAGTAAAGCAAAATCTGATGCTTCTTTTAATACGTTCTTATCTTATAATGAGTTTAATTCAGCAGCAGCAATTAAAGGTCTTAATAATACTCAATCTGAATTATCTAAATTACTAGATAACGATTCTTCAAGTGATGAAAAGAAAGTAAAAATGTTAATTCAGAAGTTACAATCTACATTATCCGCTGATACTATGAAAAAACGTGTAAATAGTATTAAAGAATTTGAACAAATGAAAAAAGATTCTGGTAAATATATTACAATGCTTGAAAATTTAATTGAAAAAGCAAAAAACCAAACTTCTAATGGAACTAGTGAAAGAAATAAGGCTTTAAAAACTATTTCATTAATGAATAAGAAATATGCAAATAAAAGTGGTTATTTTGATAATAAAAAATCAGAAATCGATTCTACTGTTCCTGAATTAGAAGCCTACTTAGTAATTGCAAAAAATGCAGACGAAAATAAAGATAAAGATATTGAGGCACTAATTGCTTTAAAAAATATCTATGATAATGCTAATGCTGTTTATAATAATAGCGTAGATACAATTAATAGTGTATTTGCAGATTCGAAAGAATTAAAAACTGTATATAAAAAGTCTGTAATTGATAAAAAAATCATTCCTACATATTATGTTTATTACATTCCTACATATATGCTAGATAGTTATAGTAACCCTTCACCATCAAGCACACGTATCAATAATAGAGATTATAATCGTTATAAAAGAGATTTAAGAATGGGTATGGATGTCCAATATATCAATGGAAATGAATCTGTTGTTGTTGGTTTTGATTCTGTAAATAAATATTCACTAAAATTTCAAGAAACAGTAAATGGTAAAGTTACTTCTAGTAATTGGGAAACAGTTGATGAAACTACTTTTAATGAAATGAACGGGCATATGAAAAAGTTCAATTCTAATAATATTGTAGTTGAATATAAGGGTGAAGGTCAATTTAAAACTGAATCAAGCACTATTCCTTATCCTGATGAATATGGTGCTGCATATACTTATATTGGAAATCCAGCTTACGGACATTGGAGTGGGACAGGTAGTAATTCGCATTGGACATTTACAGATGCTGTAATGGCTGGGGTAGTAGGTAATATGTTATTTGGAAATAACAATAGAGATTATTATTCGCGTTCTAGTTATAACAGAAATAGTCGTTATTATAGGGGTAATGGTTATGGAAATCATTATGACCGTTACAATGATAGAAGTTACAATCGTTCAAATGGTAACTATACTAGAAAATCAACTATGTATAAAGATGTAAAGAAAACACAAGCAGCTAATAGTGTTAAAGATAAAGTGCAGGTAGTTAAAAAATCTACTGGTTTTACTGGTTCTACAAAAAGAACAAGTGCAACTTCTTCTAAATCAAAAGTAAGTTATAAGTCATTTGCTAAACCAAAAGCAAAACCAACGGCTAGACGTTCTGGCTCTCAAATGGGTGTTTCTACAAAGTCAACTGTTAAGAAAACAAGTGGCTTTAATATGCCTACTAGTCGTGTTAGAAGTAGTAGAACAACTGGTAGTGGTGGAACTTATTCTTCTAAGGCTAAACGTATCAAACCGGTGGCTAAAAGTGGTTCTAATTCAACACCTAAGTATGATATGAAGAAAAGAATGTCTGGTAATAAAGCACTTCAATCACGTATTGCAAAACAAACTAAAAAGCGTATTAATCATGTTAAACACAGCGATAAATATAAAAAAGCTAAAACAGCGCGTATTCAAAAAGAAAAAGCGAGAAAAGCTAAAGTTGCAAAACAAAAAGCAGCTAAGGCTCGTATGCAAAAAGAAAAAGCAAGAAAAGCAAAAATTGAGAGAGAGCGTAAAAGAAAAAGTGATATGCGTAAAGCAGCAGCGAAACGTAAATCATATAAATCACGTTCTTCATCTTCGAGAAAACGTCGTTAATTCTAACTAAGTATAATTTTAAAACCTAAGTTTATATTTAGGTTTTAAACTATATAATATATCTCCAAAAATAAATATAAATACAAAACAAAGGAACTTAAATGTCTTATAATCCATTAAATATTAAAATAAATACAGAGGGTAATTTTATTGAATTTCCAATGATTCTAGAATTGTCAGGTAAATTATTTTATTGTCAAAATATTCAAACTTATACCTCGCATGAAAATGGAATTTCTAAAGAGGTTGCGCGTTACACAGTTGTAGATAGACAAAATGAAAATCACATTTTTTTAATTGAATGCATTAAAGAAAGTGCTAATGATTTTAATATTCGTTATTTTGAAAAATTAGAAGAAATGGAATATGACCCAGAATTTATGGGATTAGTAGGAACCTCACCGTTCGGTTATACTCATCCTAGTAATAATGATGACTATTATGAATACGATAAAGTCGTTCAAGAGGGTGAAGAATATATCGAACAAGAATTTTCAATTAACTTAGAAGACGAAGAAGATGACTCTTACAAAGACTATGCTATAGAAGATGAGAATGGTTGGTATTACATCGCGGACCGTTCTACGGGTATTCTTCGTGAGTTTAACGATGGGAAAGAAGTGTATGCTTGGATTTATGATAGAAAACCTGTGCCAGAATTACCAATTTATATGCTAATAGAATTAAAAGCGTTAGATGGTGAAGAATATGAAACACAACGACCTAAGATTTCAGTATATGAGGGTAAGAAAATCCTTATTAACGATATTAAAATAGTTTAGCAGTATTTTAAGTGGCTTTTAAGCATAGCTGCTATATAATAACAGAATAAAAAATAAAGGACCAAAATGGAACGTCAAGATAAAATTATGCAAATCCGTTCTCATATCGCAGATATGGGAATGGTTATTGAAAAAGAATTACCGGAGCAAGAAGTATTCATTGTTAGCGCAAGTGAATTAGGTTTAAAGAATTTAGTAATTGATTTAGAAGATGAACAAATTCTTTTTAAACTTTCGTTGGGAACTCTGAAAGATACATTTGAAGATATTGATGGTAAGCCGGTATCACGTCAAGATATTGAACGTGAATTTTTCAAACTGAATAACCCTTTTTATGAAGGTGGTATGAAGACTGGTCAATTCACATTAGATGAATTAGATGAAAATGTTTTGGTTTTTGCAGAACAAGAATTTTTAAATTCTATGGATTTAGAAAGTTTTAAAAACGTAGTAACTGGTTTTTCGGAAGTTTTAGTAGAAAAAATTGATTTTATTCAATATGCAACAGAAAGTAAAGGGGTATAATTATGGGTTTATTTGGAACATTTAAAAAAGCACTAGGTATTGCTGAAATGAAAGCAGACGAAGCATTAGACGATAGCTTAAATCCGGTTGATAAAGCGAAATACAATATCAAGCAAAAAAAAGATAAACTAGCTTCTGCACAAAAAAGTTTTGATAAAGCAAACACTACTTATTACACAGAGCGTAATAAACTAAACAAACTTGTAGATACAGGTAAAGTACTTGCTGCAAAAAAAGACGAAATCATTGTTGCGATGAAAGGTTTTCAGGCACAGGGTATGGACGCAGACGCTGTAAGAGCTAAAGTTGGTCCGGCATTTACGGAAATTACTTCTCAAATTGATGAGAATGCTGGTTTAGTAAATACACAAACTTCAATTAAACAGGGTCATGAAAAAACTGTTTCTAAGTTTAAAGAAATGATTGCAATTTATCGTAAAGAAATTCTTAAAGATGAAAATGAAGTTAAGCTTTTAGAAAGTCAATATAATATGGCTGATACAACTTCTGCTATTGCTGACGCAATGAATGAATTAAATGCTGATGGAAGTTCAGATGATATTGCACAACTTCGTGCAAAACAAGAAGCAAAACAAGCGAAAGCAGATGCACTTATGGATAATATCCAATCAAATACAAATGTTGTTGATTCTATCGATGCATTACTTATGGAAAGTAAAGCTATTAATCCCTCAAGTGAATTAGATATGTTACTTGCTGGAACTACACCGGTAATTGAATCTAAATAACGATTACTTTTTAAATATCTAATCTAATTTTTCTTAATTGAATAAATTAGGTTAATATTTAATATTTAGAAAATATTTGAGCGTAATAATTTAGTTAAATTCTATACTATTTATTCTCAACTATTTTTTAATCATTTTAAATTACATTAACTTTCTATATATAATTATGATTATTAACTTAAAACAAAAGGAAACGTATGCCGTTTTTATTTTTACTTAAAAAGAAATTTTTAAAATACAAACATTTATTAGAATCAAATAAATTAGTATTTTTATTTACATTCTTAATAATTTCATTTATGATTTATGTTTATTACGGAACTGGTAGAACAGTTGTTGATACACTTTATTATACAACTATGATTATGACAACTATTGGTTTTGGTGATATTACTCCACAATCAGATATAGAAAAATTAGTTATTGTTGGTTTTATGGGTGTAGGTATCACTAGTGTAGGTTATTTATTTGGTTCAGTTTCTAATAAAGTAACTGTGCTTTCTAATATGAAAAGAAAAGGATTGAAAAGTATGAAAAAAGAAGTAGGATTATTGATTATCGGTTACCCATCAGAACAAAAGGTTCGTGAAATTGTAGAACATGTTAGAAATGATGATAGAGAGCAAGAAAATATTGTTTGTCTGAATAATATCTTGAATGAAAGACCACAATGGATGGAAAAAGAAAATATTACGTTTATTAAGGGTATTGGAAGTGATAAAGAGGCTTTAATGAAAGCTAACGTATTAACAGCTGACACTTGCCTTATCTTGGCTAATAAGACAGATGACTACGCATCTGACGACTATTCGAGTTCAGCTGCAACTGTATTTTTGAAACTAAAAAAAGAAAGTGCTAAATTATTGGTTGAAGTAGTTCGTTCTGATAATATGTTATTTGAAGATTATGATGACGAAATCGTTACTACTTTTAGAGTTGATAACGCGGAAGTTATTAGTCAAGAAATTCTTGACCCTGGTGCTTTTCAACTTAAAAGTGCCACTTTTTCTACAAAAACGTTAGGAACACAATATAATATGGATATTGTTTTTCAAAAAGATACGCAATGGTCAGAAATTGCTTATACTTTAATTATGGCAGGTGCGGTTCCGGAAGGGTTTAAGTTAAATAAAAATAACAATTTTAATTTGTTACCATCTCCGGATGAAGTCTTATCGGCATATGATACATATAATATCAAATATAGAGCTGCTGAACGTATTAATGTTACAGAAATTTTATCTTCTTTTATCGAAAATCCAGAAACGATTGAAAAAGATACAAATTATAATGGCCATATTGCGCAAAAACTTACTTTGGATAAACAACGACACGCTTAAAATACACCTTTATAGTATGAACTTTTTTTGTTCATGCTACACTGCTTAATATTTTTTTAAAATAAAAAATGCTATCATTACTACTACGAATAAATAATCAAAATAAAATATAAAACTAAACAAATAGGAAATAAAAAATGAAAGAAATTATGACAAAAAACGGTTTTCAAAAGATAACTGACGAACTAAGACATTTACGTGAAGTAGCTATTCCAGAAGTAGCTGTTGAAATTGATATAGCTACCGATATGGGTGATTTAAAAGAAAATGCTGAATATCACGCTTATATACCTAATACTAACTATACTATATAACTAATATATTTATAATTTTAAATTATTTATTTTTTATCTAGCATTAAAATATCAGTTTTAAATATTTCTTTTGTTTTTGCACCTTCTAGTAAATCTGCCCCATTCTTTGATAATAGTTATTTATAGGTTTTGTTTGGGGATTTATTTTTTTTAGAAATAGCTACAAGTATATTTATAGTTTCTACTTATTTAAGAAAATAAAATAGGTAGAAAAATTATTAGTATAACTTAGCTAAAAGTTGAGTTTTATAAACTATTAAAATTATCAATGACTTCCAATGTTACTTTTTTAATTAGTTGTATTTGGTCTGAAGTATAATTTTCAGAAACTAAATGTGGTTTATGCATTAATATATAAAATATTCCCATAAAATTTTCCAAAGTTGCTATTTCTATAGTAACCATATTACTAATATCTTCTTTTGTAAAATTCATATCTTTATTATTACCTATATTTTGAGTTCTAATTAAATCTTTATATTTTTTTTCTTCCCACTCTTCTCTGTTCTCTATAATATAATCTAAAATTTTTTTAACTTCTTCGTTATTGTTTATAAATGCTTTTTTTTGCGCAATACCGCCTAGAAAGAGTACTCCGAAAATAATTGCTATAATTGCTATAATTGATAAAAATATCATCATTTTCAATTCCTTGTAATATTAAATATATTATAAACTTAAAAATATTAAAAATTAAGTTATTCGTAATCTTTCGTAATATCTGAATTAGAATTTTTAAGTTTATTGTCTATTTCATCTAAACCTTGAGCAATGACTCTTAAAACTTCAAATAACCTCGATTGATTTTGAGATACTACATGTATCTCGAAAATTAATATAAAAAATCCTATTAAATATAACCATTCCATTGACAATCCTTTTTTTTTATATAAAGAT
>Ga0256827_10002842_pt1 | contig 11070 bp, 7 predicted proteins | sample CV84metaG_FD_185977 | JGI IMG/M metagenome (GOLD analysis project Ga0256827, IMG submission 185977) | Hydrothermal vent microbial communities from East Pacific Rise, Pacific Ocean - CV84 | ecosystem: Environmental > Aquatic > Marine > Hydrothermal vents | place: Pacific Ocean: East Pacific Rise...
CTTCAAAACGTTTGAATCCTTCATCTATCTCTTCTATACTAATAGTCAATGCAGGTAAAAAACGAACTGTATTTCGCCCAGCAGGAAGTACAATCAGTTTTTTCTCCATAGACTTAGTTAAAACTGCTTTCATGGTATCGTTATCTTTGGCACGAAGTCCACGCATTAACCCTAACCCAACCTCTTCTGTAAACAGGTTGGGATAATTAGCTAAAATCTCTTTTAACTTTACCGTAAAGTAAGCCAAAGTTTCAGTCAGTTTTCCTTGCTCATCTAAAGCGTGTAAAACTTCAAGAACAGCTAAACCTGCTGTAGTACTAAGATAGTTACCACCAAAAGTACTACCATGGTCACCTGCTACCAAGACATCTTTATGTTTGGTTAGAACAGCACCAATAGGTACGCCCCCACCAAGACCTTTTGCTAAAGTAATAATATCTGGTTCTATCTCATAAACATTTGAAGCCAACATTTTACCTGTTCGGAAAATTCCTGTTTGAACCTCATCTACTATAAGTAAAATATCTTTCTCTTTCAAATGCTTTGCTAGTTTTTGAATCTCTGATTTTTCAAAAGGTTGTACTCCACCTTCACCTTGAACGAGCTCTATCATTACTGCTACGGTTTCATCATCTATACCTTCGTAAACGGCATCTAAGCCATCTACATAAGAGAAGCCATCAGGATATGGCGAGAAGTTAGGTGTATGAAAACTCTCTTGACCTGTTGCCTTTACAGTGGTAATGGTTCGTCCATGAAATGAGTGTTCTAACGTAATCACTTTATAACGCTTTTTATCAAACTTGGTCTCACCATATTTACGAGCTATTTTAATAGCACCTTCATTTGCTTCTGCTCCAGAGTTGGCAAAGAAAATAGCTCCATCATAGTCAGAAAGTTTACAGATTTGCTCTGCCAGTTTTGCTTGGGGTTCTATCACTTGTAAATTAGAAATATGTATAATCTTCTCTACTTGGTTTTGAAGTGCTGCTACCAGTACAGGGTTGTTATGTCCTACAGAGTTAACTGCAATTCCTGATGCAAAGTCTATATAGTCATCACCATTCTCTGCGAAAAGAGTTGAACCTTCTCCTTTTACAAAGTTGGTATAGTTTCGGTTGTATGTTTGAAGTACATACTGTTTATCTAGTTCTTCTAGTGTCATTTTATATATTTTCCTTCATAATAGTCAGAAGCCGTAGGATTGGCTTCAGCCGACGATATTTTATATTTGATGCAAGTAGCTGTCGGCTAAAGCCAACCCTACATCCAAATATTTAAATTTTACAAGCTTTTATGTGGGTCATCTGTTAGGTGGTCAAATTTTAACTTTGCTCCACCTAAAACGTGAAAATGCAAGTGGTGGACCTCTTGCCCCCCATCGTCTCCATTGTTGGTGATAAGCCTATAACCTGTCTTATCTATACCTGTTATTGTTGCCACCTCTTGAACAAATGGTGTCATAGCAGCCATGGTTTCAGCTGATACTTCTTGAAAACAATCTACATGTTTTTTAGGAATAACTAAAATATGAACGGGAGCTTTAGGATATAGGTCATGAAACGCGATGAAATCATCATTTTCTAAAATCTTATTACTGGGTATCTCACCCTCAACTATTTTGCAAAAAATACACATAATTTATCCTTTATTATTTTAATGTCTTAAAAAATTATGAAAAATTATATCACATTCAATCCCACTATTAGCATATTTTGGATAAAATCGCACAATAATTAATTGAATTACAGATAAATTGAACAGAGGTTATTTTGGAAAATTTAGAAGAACGAATTGAACAGGCGAATACGCTTGAAGTACTAGAGAAAGTTCGTGTTGAACTTTTTGGAAAAAAAGGTGCTTTATCTGCTGAGTTTGCAAAACTTAAAGATGTACCCGGTCCAGAGAAGAAAGCATTTGCTGAAGGTCTGAACAAAAACAAAGCCAAGCTTCAAGCGATTTATGACAAACGCTACGAGTTGCTTAAAAAAGAAGAGATAGAGCGTCTGTTAAAAGCAGAAGCTATAGATGTCTCACTCTACAACAACTTAAATGAAAAAGGTGCTTTACATCCAGTAATGGCAACTATGGATAAAATTATAGACTACTTTGTAGCACTAAACTTCTCCATAGAAGATGGTCCAAAAGTAGAAGATGACTTCCATAACTTTGAAGCTCTTAACCTACCTAAGAACCACCCTGCACGTGATATGCAAGACACTTTTTTCTTTAAAGATGGAGCCGTTTTACGTACCCATACATCACCTGTACAGATACGTACCATGTTGGCACAAAAACCACCTATTCGTATGATTGCACCGGGTGCTGTGTTTAGGAAAGATTATGACATTACCCATACACCAATGTTTCATCAGATAGAAGGTTTGGTTGTAGGCGAAGTTGGAGAAGTTAGTTTTGCTAACCTCAAGTCTGTTATGTCGGACTTTTTACACTACATGTTTGGTGATGTTGAGATTCGATTTAGACCAAGCTTCTTCCCGTTTACGGAACCATCTGCTGAGGTTGATATATCTTGTATCTTCTGTGAAGGAGAAGGGTGTCGTGTCTGCTCTCATACAGGTTGGTTAGAGGTTCTTGGCTGTGGTATTGTCGACGAAAACGTCTTCAAAGCCGTTAAATATGAAAATGTAAGTGGATATGCCTTTGGATTGGGTATTGAGCGATTTGCAATGTTGTTACACAAAATCCCAGACCTTCGAATGTTATTTGAAGGCGATACACGTTTATTGGAGCAGTTTAGATGATAGTTACAAGATCTTGGTTAAACAATTTTATAGACCTAAGTGAAGTGAGTGATGATACTCTATTTAAGAGTTTGAACGCCATTGGCTTAGAGGTTGATTCTATTACTAACTATAATATTCCCCAAAAAGTGGTGGTAGGAAAGATTCTCTCATGTGAGAAACACCCTGATGCAGACAAACTTAATGTTTGTCAAATAGACATCGGTTCAGGTGTACGCCAAATAGTTTGTGGTGCAGCCAACGTTGTAGATGCAGAGTATGTTGCAGTAGCTACCATAGGTGCAAAATTGGGTGAAGACTTTGAGATAAAGCATGCAAAACTTCGTGGTGTAGAGAGCGAAGGAATGGTATGTTCTGCTTCTGAGCTGGGGCTACCAGATATAGGTGACGGCATCATGATACTTGACAAGAGTATCGGTGAGATGGTTACAGGTAAAGATTTAAATGAATATAACAAACTAGCAGATACAGTAATAGAGATAGAACTTACAGCAAATCGTGGTGACTGTCTATCAGTACATGGTGTGGCTAGAGATTTATCAGCTGTTCTAAACCTTCCATTAAAAGAGTTTGACTACGAGAGTCAAAGTCATGAGAAACTTGGTCTAGCACGTGTCGCAAAAATTGTGACCGATGGAATCATAGATGCTTCTGTTCAATATGTCATGGCAAATATGGAAGAGTTACACACTTCTCTACTTTTTGCTGTACGTTTAGCATTTGTAGATGAGTTAAAATCTGATGCATTGGCAAATATATTAAGTTATATTACCCATACAACAGGTGTAATACTTCGTGCTTATGACGTAAGTAACATAGAGATAGAAGATGAAGGAAAGGTTATAATTAACCTATCTAATGACAAAGAGGTTATTAATGTTTTCATTAACGACAAACCTTGTTCTCAAATAGGAATCAATCAAATTGAAGAGAGTAAAGCAGATGAGAACTCAGCCAGAGTTCTTTTTGAGACTTCATATATTCACTCTGCACAATTGGTAGACTCTGTATCTGAACAAAAACTAAAGACAGATGAACTTTACTACAACACATCAAGAGGGTCTGAACCTCAACTCTCTTTTGGTATTGACTATCTTACTTATCTATTTGAAGGGTACAACAGCTGTAAACTTTACAACGGAACCATCTCTTTAGACCAAGAGAGAGAAGATAAAATCATTACCATCGGAACCGATGAAGTTTCACAATTAATTGGTAACGACATTGATAAGTCTGACATAACAAGAATTTTAACTTCTTTAGGATTTACAGTTCAGAACTCTAGTGAAAACAACTTTGGTGTCACTGTACCAAACTTTAGACATGATATGGAGAACATTCAAGATATTACAGAAGAGATTGTACGTATCTTAGGTATTGACAACATAGAAGCAAAACCATTGTACTTTAAAGAAGCTCAACAGATTAACAATACGACACATAGATACTATGCTAAAAAAGAGCTACGTTCACGTGCTGTTGCTGCTGGTTTTGATGAGAGTATCTCTTTTGCTTTTTCAGATAGAAAGCTTCTTGAAAAATATAACTTTCCTGTTATAAAAGAAGAGTTAGACATCATCAACCCAATTACTACTGACTTTAACACTTTGAGAACAACAGTAAGTATAAACCTTTTACAAGCTGCCCAGAGAAACTTAAGCTACTCACAACGTTCAACAGCACTTTTTGAAATAGGAACTATTTTTGATGAGAACCGTGAAGAGAAAGAGGTTCTTTCATTTATCTACTCTGGTCAAAAAGAGAGTGAATATGTAGGGAACAATGGTAAACCAGATGTCATAGACTTTGATACTTTTGTAAGAAAACTCTCTGCTGTTATTGGTAATTTTGAGCTTAGAACTTCTGTAAAAGACAATGCCCTACTACACCCTTACCAATCTGCTGATATTATTATCAACGATGAAGTTTGTGGGTACTTAACAAAAGTACATCCTGTAGCCAGAGATGACTTTGACTTAGCAGAGAGTTTTATAGCTGAAATAGAGTTTGATGCTCTTATACCTCAACATATTAATGCTAAACCTATCTCTAAATTTCAAGGTGTTTATAAAGATTTGAGTTTGGTAGTCAACAAAACCATACCTTATTCTCAAGTTTCAACAACTATTAAATCGTTAGAGCTTCCTCTTTTGAGTAAATACTATCCTATAGATGTTTATGAAGATGAGAAGCTTGGTGAAGAGAAGAGTTTAACCCTTCGTCTCTTTATTCAAGCAGCAGATAGAACTCTTGATGAGAAGGACATTGACTCAACAGTAAACACCATTATAGAGAATCTTAAAAGTGAATATGGAGCAACATTAAGATGAGAAGTGTAAACATTGAAAAATGTTCTAAAGCATTCTCTTTAGAGTGTGCTGACATAGCTCCCGATAAGTCTATATCTCATCGTTGTGCCATGTTTTCACTTTTGAGTGATAAACCCTCTTTTATCAAAAATTTTCTTTTAGGTGAAGACACGTTAGCTTCTCTCTCTATTGCAGAACAATTAGGTGCTGAGGTAGTAAGAGATAATGCCTATATATCCATAACACCTCCTATAAAACTAACAGAGCCTGATAACATTTTAGACTGTGGTAATGCAGGAACAGGAATGAGACTCTATGCTGGTCTTCTAGCAGGAATAGAAGGTTCATTTGTTTTAACAGGTGACAAGTATTTACGTTCAAGACCTATGAACAGAGTTACTGTTCCTTTAAGAGACATCGGTGCTAAAATAGATGGAAGAGAAAATGGAAACCTGGCTCCACTTAGCATTCGTGGTGGTACACTAAAGTCATTTCATTATAACTCACCTATTGACTCAGCACAGGTAAAGTCTGCTCTTATTTTAGCAGCACTTCAAGCTGATAAAAACTCTTTTTATAAAGAGGAGCTACTCTCACGAGACCACACGGAGCGAATGTTACGTGGAATGGGTGCAAACATTAGTACAAATGAAGATGGATGGATAGAGATAGAACCTCTTACAAAACCATTAAGACCACTCAATATTACTGTACCTGCTGATCCATCATCTGCATTCTTTTTTGCTGTAGCAGCTGCCATTACTCCTAATGCAAAAGTTGTTATTAAAAACGTGACACTTAACCCAACTAGAATTGAAGCCTATAAAATACTGCTTAATATGGGTGCTGATTTATCTTTTATAGAGAGAGAAAATATCTATGAGCCTATTGGTGATATAGAGGTCTCATATAACGGTAAGCTACAAGCTGTAACTGTTGAAGAAAATATTGCATGGCTTATAGATGAACTCCCTGCTCTAGCCATAGCAATGGCTGTAGCAAATGGAAAAAGCAGTGTTAAAAATGCTAAAGAGTTAAGAGTTAAAGAGAGTGATAGAATCTCAACTGTTATCAATGGACTAAATCTTTGTAATATTCAAACTATTGAACATCATGATGGTTATGAGATTATTGGTGAAGAGCTGAAAGAGGCTACTATTAACAGTCACGGAGACCATAGAGTGGCTATGAGTTTTGCAATAGCTGGATTACAATGTGGAATGAAAATTGAAGATACAGCTTGTATCGAAACCTCTTTTCCAAACTTCTTCAATATACTCTCTCAAATCACAACCATAGAGGAATAAACATGAAAATAGAACTTGCTTCAAGCTATGGCTTCTGCTATGGTGTTAAACGTGCCATAGAAATAGCAGAAAAACATCAAAACAGCTTCACCTATGGACCACTCATTCATAATAAAGATGAAATTAATCGACTTAAAACTGGTTTTAACATCGGATTAGTAGAACAGATGGAAGAGATAAATAGTGATAATACTATAGTTATTAGAACTCATGGAATTCCAAAAGATGAACTTTCAACACTTAAAAAGCAAGACAATAAAATAATTGATGCAACCTGTCCCTATGTTACTACACCACAAAATATTGTAGAGAAAATGAGCTCAGAAGGCTACTCAGTTGTTATATTTGGTGATAAAGAACACCCAGAAATAAAAGGTGTGGTCTCTTATGCAGAACATCAACAACATACTTTTATTGTTCTAACCCCTGAAGAGCTAAATGTCCTACCATTAAAAAACAAAGTTGCTGTAGTTTCACAAACTACAAAAAAACCTGAAGATTTTACAAAAATAGTTGATGCCCTTATTACCACTCATAAAGAGGTTAGAGTTTTTAATACCATCTGTAATGCAACTTTTGAAAATCAAGATGCAGCATCTGCTTTGGCAAAAAGAGCTGATGTGATGATTGTCATTGGAGGTAAACACTCTTCCAATACGAAAATGCTGCACAGCATCTCTCAAAATGATTGTCAAGACAGTTATCTTATAGAAAATGAGAGTGAACTTCAAGCATCTTGGTTTCAAAACAAAGAGTTGTGTGGAATTTCAGCTGGTGCATCAACCCCTGATTGGATTGTTCAAAATGTTATTAACAAAATTCAAAAAATAGTAGAGTAACTTTTAAATAATTGGTATATCTTCTCAGATTAATCACTTTTCAATCTCTATTAAAAAAAAAAGAGTATAATAGCGCAAAATTAGGCACAAGCAAGGATTAGTAAGTATGAAATTCGAAGATATCGAAATAGAAGATGTAGATTTTGGAGCGATGCTCGAGGAGTCGTTTAAAAAAGCTGATACAAAGAGTGATTTAGTAGATGGTGTTGTTGTAAAGATAATTGAAGATGAGAATCAAGCTATTATTGATGTTGGTCGTAAAAATGAAGCAATTATGTCATTGGATCAAATCAGAGATGAAGATGGTGAAATTATGTTTGAAGAGGGTGAAGCAATTACAGTTGTTATCACTGGATTTAGAGGTGAAAGACCAAATGTTTCTTATGAATTAGCAGAAAAAAGAGCAGCACTTGCAGAGTTTATCGAAGAGTACGATGATGAGCAAGAGTATGTTATTGAAGGTGAAATCACTAAGAAAAACAAAGGTGGTTTTGTAGTAGATGTTTCTGGATTAGAATTTTTTATGCCAAGAACACTTTCGTACATCTCTTATAAAGTTGATCCAATTGGTAAAAAGATCAAAGCACTTATCGTTAAAGTTGACAAAGAGAAAGGTTCAGTTGTTATCTCTAGAAAAGAGTTAATTGAGCGTGAAAAAGCTGAAACACAAGAGATTGTTGATAAATTACTAGAGAACAGAGCTGTTGTTCTTGGTGTTGTTAAAAAAATCACATCTTACGGTATGTTTGTAGATGTTGGTGGTATGGACGGTCTTGTTCACTACTCACAAATTTCTCATAAAGGTCCAGTTAACCCATCTAAATACTACAAAGAAGGTGATGAAGTTAATGTTATGGCTATTGATTATGATAAAAAGAAAAGACACCTTTCTCTTTCTATTAAAGAAGCAACTCTTGATCCTTGGAAAGATATTGACAACACATTAAGAGCTGGTGATACAGTTTCTGTAACTGTTTCAAATATTGAACCATATGGTGCATTTGTTGATTTAGGTGAAGATTTAGAAGCATTCTTACATGTATCTGAAATCTCTTGGAACAAAAATGTTAAACATCCTAAAGATTATATTGAAATCGGTCAAGTTATTGATGTTGAAATTATCGAAATTGATAAACAACAGAGAAGACTTAGAGTTTCAAGAAAAACTTTACTTCCGAAACCAATTGATCAATTTGCATCTGCAAACAGAACTGGTGACATCATTACAGGTACAGTTTCATCTGTAACTGACTTTGGAGCATTCCTTAAAATTGGTGCTGTTGAAGGTCTTCTTCATAACCAAGAACTTTCATGGGAAAAATCAGAATCAGCTAAAGAGCTTTACAAAGCTGGTGATGAGATTGAAGTTAAAATCATCAAAATTGACAGAGAAAATGGTAAAGTTTCTTTAAGTAGAAAAGCAATGGAAGAGTCTCCTGTTGCAGCATTCGCAAAATCACACAAAAATGGTGACATTGTAGAAGGTACAGTTAAAGACAAAAAAGACTTTGGTGTATTTATCTCTCTTGAAGCTGGTGTTGATGCACTTATTAGACTTGATGACTTAGCTCCAATTAAAGAAGATGAGATTGAAAAAGGTCAAACTATTAGAGCTGTAATCTCTTTCATTGATGCTAAAAATGATAGAATTAGAGTTTCTGTTAGAAGATTAGAGCGTCAAGAAGAGAGAGAAGCTATGGATAAGTTAAATGAAGAACAAGATGACAGCATGACTCTTGGTGATGTTTTCGATAACTTTAAGAACAAATAGGGTCTACTTAGATGTCTAAAATTACTATTGTAGTTTGTGATCATATCCACCAAAAAGGGTTGGATATCCTCACAAATGATGCCGATATAAATCTTATTAATGCAGCAGATGAGCCTAAAGATAAGCTCATCTCTGAAATTATTCCTCTTGCAGATGTAGCCATTACTCGTTCTTCTACTGATGTTGATCAAGCATTTCTTGATAATGCAGACAATATAAAAGCTATTGTTCGTGCAGGTGTAGGTGTTGACAACGTTGATATAGAAGGTTGTAGTAAAAAAGGTATCGTTGTTATGAACGTACCAACTGCAAATACTATAGCTGCTGTTGAACTTACTATGACACATATGCTCTCTTGTGTACGTCAGTTTCCATACGCTCATAATAACCTCAAACTTGATAGAGTTTGGCGAAGACAAGACTGGTATGGAACTGAACTAAAAGATAAAAAACTAGGAATTATTGGTTTTGGAAATATTGGTTCTCGTGTTGGGAAAAGAGCAAAAGCATTCGAAATGGATATTGTAGCTTATGACCCATACATTGACTCATCTAAAGTTACAGATTGTGATATTGCCTATACAAAGAACTTTGAAGACATCTTAACTTGTGACATTATTACTATTCATACGCCAAAAAATGAAGAGACCATTGGTATGATTGGTAAAGATGAAATTTCTAAAATGAAAGATGGTGTCATACTTATAAACTGTGCAAGAGGTGGTCTTTATGATGAAGAAGCACTGGTAGTTGGTTTAAAATCTGAAAAAATCCATATGGCTGGAATTGATGTTTTTAACAAAGAACCAGCAACAGACCACCCTCTTTTAGACTTAGAGAATGTTACGTTAACTCCTCACTTAGGTGCAAATACTAAAGAGTCTCAACAAAATATTGCTATTCAAGCAGCTGAAAATGCAATTGCTTCAGCAAAAGGTATCTCTTTCCCAAATGCTCTAAACCTACCTATTAAAGAGAATGAACTGCCTGACTTTTTAAGACCATATCTTGAGCTAACACAAAAGATGGGCCATCTATCTGCTCAAGCAACAAAATCTGTAGTAAAAAGTATTAAAATTACAACAGAAGGTGAAGTTTCTGAGCATATTGATTCTTTAACTACTTTTGTAACTGTTGGAGTTTTAACTGAGTCTTTAGAAGATACAGTAAACTATGTTAATGCAGAATTTGTAGCAGAAGAGAGAAACATACAACTTATTAAAAATGTACAAGCTAATAACTCTGGTTTATCTAATAAAATTACGATTAAACTAACAACAGAAGATGGTACTTTTACTATTGCAGGTACAGTTCTTGGAGATAATGCTCAAAGAATTATTGAAATAGATGGGTATATGTTGGACTTAGAGCCAAAAGGTAAAATGATTCTATTTAGAAATACTGATGTTCCTGGTGTTATCGGAGATGTTGGTCATATTATTTCATCAAATGAATTAAATATTTCTGACTTTAGATTAGGACGCGACAAGCATACACAAGCATTGGCTGTTGTTAAAGTTGATGGTAACGTTACAAAAAAACTTCTTAATGAACTCTCTAACCTAGAGACATGTCTTAATGTCTCATATGTTGTTATCTAAAAATACTTTTAAACCATTTCCATAAGCTACAAAAAGTAGCTTTGGAAGAACTATCTACTACAAAAATCAACTCTTTAAATAAATAAAGTTATAATCTCTTCAATTTAATATCTTCATTAATAATTATTGATATAATTAATTTTGATATATTATTTTTATAATTAAAATAATAAATACTTATAACGGAGTCGCTAATGGTTTTAAAAAAATCTCTTATAATTGTAATGTTTTCATTATCAGTGAGCATTCTCAATGCTCAAGATAATAATGAAGTTACTATTTCAACTACTCCATATACCAATCTCTCTTTAGAAAATGCTCTTAATATTATGAAAAATAATAACTTAGAGTTAAAAATTTCTAAATTTAATGAAGAGATGAAAGCACATGAAGCAAAAGTTGCTGAGGGGCATAACTATGGTAAGTTAGATTTAAAAGTTCAAGCACTTAGATCAAATGATGCTGGTAATGTTTTTGG
>Ga0256827_10002843_pt1 | contig 11067 bp, 7 predicted proteins | sample CV84metaG_FD_185977 | JGI IMG/M metagenome (GOLD analysis project Ga0256827, IMG submission 185977) | Hydrothermal vent microbial communities from East Pacific Rise, Pacific Ocean - CV84 | ecosystem: Environmental > Aquatic > Marine > Hydrothermal vents | place: Pacific Ocean: East Pacific Rise...
TCTTTTTCAAGTACCAAGAACATATCTATTTGATCTGGTGAATTACTAGAATTTTTATGTGCTACTACCATACCTTCAAAAGCAAGATACAATATGTTATTTACCTGTTCTACACTTAAACCAGATCTTGCAATTTTCTCTTTGTCTGGAATAAGTTCATACTTTGAAAATATTTCATCTGCCATAATATCAATATCTACCAAACCTTTGGTTTTACCAAGTATTTGTGCAACTTTTGTAGATATTGTTCTTACTTTATCTAAATTCTTACCATGTACTTCAACAACAATGGATGCAAGTGTTGGAGGACCAGAAGGCTGCTCTATAAATTTAATGTTTGTTCCTGGAAGTTGGGGTAAACATGCATCTTTGATAATAGGTCTAAGGCGTTGAACCATTGAAAAAGATGGTTCAACTCTATTATGCTTATCGCTCAAATTAACTGATATTTCAGAAACATTTTCTGTATGTTTCATACTTGCACCTTTAACAAGTCCAGCATAATCTAGTGGAATACCTTGACCATAAAAAAGTACAATATTTTTTACCTCTTTCTCTTTTGTTAAAAAATCAACAACACAGGAACTCATATTTTTTGTCTGTTCTACAGAAGATCCAGTAGGAGTATCTACATAAACAGAGAAAGTATTATCACTTTTCCCAGGGAGCATTTTCGCTAATACCATTTGTGTAGGAAACATCATCAATGAAGCAAAAAAAGCTAAAATTGTAAGTACTATAACCATTGTCTTTTTAGATTTACTATCTAAGATATTGTAAATTAAACCTTCAAGATTATTCATTACTTACCTCCTTTATTGTTATGATTCTTATGATCTGGCTTTTTTAAGAGTTTCAAACTCAAATAAGGTGTAAATATATAAGCAACAAACAGAGAAGCTACCAATGCAACAGGTACATTGTATGGAATAGGCTTCATAAATGATCCCATCATCCCACCTACAAATGCCATAGGCACCATAGTAAGAATAATAGCCAATGTTGCAACATTAGTTGGAGCCCCTATCTCGTCTGTAGCCTCAACAAGAAGTTCACCCATATCTTTATCTTCAACATCATGAGCATGTAAATGTCTGTGAATATTTTCAATTACAATGATAGCAGCATCTACCAGCAGTCCCAAGGATAGCAGTAAGGCAAATAGTGTAATTCTATTCATTGTCTGCCCCGTCATCCATGCTGTAAAGAGTGTTACAGCCAAAATAGCAGGAACAGAAAAGGTTACAATAATAGACTCTCTCCATCCTAAAGCAAATACAAGCATAAGTGCAATAATAACAATAGTAATCATAAGGTGATGCATAAGCTCATTAACGGCTTCATTAGCACGTTCTCCATAATTTCTTGTAATTAAGTACCCTATACCCTCTTTTTCAAACTCTGCTTCATGCTCTTTAAGTAACTCAAGAACATCTTCTGCAACAAATACAGCATTTGTTCCAGCTAGTTTTGCTACAGTCATTGTAATTTGACTCTGTTTTTTAGAGAATTCACTACTATTAGCATCTTTCTGATAAAGTATTTCTGCTGTTTTAAAATTCTGTATATCTAAACCTTCTGCAACAGTTGCAACATCTCTTAAATATATTGGTGATCCCATATATTGTGCAACAATTACAGAACCTACATCTTCTACACTATCTATAGCATTTTTAACACCAAAGATTACAAGCTTATTTGATTGCGTTCTTCCTTTTACACTAGGAACATCTACTGCAACAGATTGCACAGCTTTCATAATTTGCCCCAAAGAGAGATGATATGCCGACAATTTTCCCATATCTACTTCGATGTTATACTGAGCCTTACGTGAACCTTTTAGTGTAGTTTTTGCAACATTATCTACAGAATTTATTTTTTGTTGTAAATCTCTTACTATTTGAAAAAGTTTTACATCATCTACATCACTCCCCGGCTTAGGATAAAATGCTACCGTAATAATAGGGATATCTATATCTATATCGAAAGGTTTAATTAGTGGTTCCTTTACCCCCTTTGGCATCAAGTCCATATTTTGCATTACTTTATCGTAAAGTTTCAGGTTAGAGTCTTCCCTATTCTCACCAATATAATACATTACACTGACGATACCATAATTCTCCATAGCTTGACCATAAACATGCTCTATACCCTTAACTTCTCTAAGTTTTCTCTCTAAAGGATTAATAATAATATTTTCTATCTGACTAGGTGAAGCCCCTGGCATAACAACAACTACACCACCACCTGAAATAGCAATTTGAGGATCTTCCTCCCTTGGCATAATATTAAGTGCCAAATAACCCATAAGAAGTAAGAAAGCCCCCAATACAGCTGTTAAAGGATTTCTCAAAAAGCCCTTTGCCAACTTTCCAGCTACATCTGTAACTTGATATTCATTTTTCTTTGACATACTCTTACCTAATAACTATTTTGGCATACATACCTGGATATACTGAACGATCTTTCATATCGAATTTAATTTTTATTTTGAACTTATGAGTCATAGGATTTGAACTAGGAATAATAGAAGATATTTCTCCCGTTGTAATAAAAGCAAGAGAAGGAATTTCCACACTAACTTTTTTACCAAGGTGAATATACTTAAGTTGCGTCTCTGCAATTTCTGCAACAATTTTTAATTTACTAAGATCAGTAAGTATTACTGCTGGCATTCCAGGAATTGCCATTTCACCTTCATTCAATTTTTTTGCTACAATTACACCATCATTTGGTGCTTGTATTTTTAAATAATTGTACTGATTTAAAACTTCCTCTTTCTTTGCTTCTGCCTGTTCAACCTGTTTTGTAGCTATAGTAACCATATCTTTAAGATTTTTTGCTGCAAGTTGTAATGTTTCAAACTCATATTTTGAAACCATTTTCTTTCGGTAAAGTCTTTCATGTCTTGCAAGGTTTGTTAAAACATTATTGTATTGATTCTTATTCATTTGAAGTGCCAATCTCGCCTGCGAAATACCAAGCTCAACTTGTCTCTCTGCTGACTCTATCTCTTTAGAATCTATCTCATAAAGTAACTGACCTTTTTTAACAATGTCACCTTCACTTACAGCCATATTTTTTACATAGCCCATATAACGACTTGTCATCATTTTTTGGTTATCTGATATAACTGACCCTGTTAAATCTATCTCTACTGCACCTGCCATTGTTAAAAATGTTACTATAAATAATAGTATTACTTTTTTCATACTTTTCCTCCTCTATTTAAAATACTCTCAAGCTCAAATATTTTGGTATTTCGTTTATTTTTTGCTGTTAATAATTTTAACAGTACTTCTAACTCTTTAGACTGTTGTATAAGGACATCAGATATTGATACTATACCTTCTTTATAGCGTGCACTATAATTCTCATATACCTTTTTTACAAAATTTAACTGTTTTTTGTATGATCTAATATCTGAATTGGCACTCAAAACTTCTGTCTTAAGTTTTTTAGCTTTCAATGCAATACCTTTTTTAGCTAACTCAACCTGATCTCTAACCATCATACGATGTACTTTTGCTTTCTCAAGATTTGCTTTATCTACACCACCATTAAACAGATTCCATTTCATCTGCACTCCAAATGTATATGAGTCTTTATCTGTAAAATCATTCAATAATACATTATCGGCAGATCCATACTCTCCAAATGCTCCTATTTCAGGTCTGAAATTACCCTCTTGTGTCTCTACTGCCATTTTTGAAATCTCTAAACCTAAAAGTGCTTTTTGAATATCTATATTGTTTGCTTCAAGATTTATTTTATTTACTGGTGGCATAGGTGCCATATCACGAAAATGTCTTATGCTACTCACCTCTTTATTTAGTAAAAAAGATAAGAATTGATAAGCTAACTCCCTATTGAGTCTTGCTTGATTAAGCATACTCTCTGCTTCAGCACGACGTGCTTGAACCTCTAAAAGGTCAATAGTTTGGGCATACCCTTCTGTTTTCATTGAACTTACTATAGATTCTAACTTATCAATATTTTTTGTTATTTTAGAAAGATTCCGTATATAATTATCGACTAAAGAGATATCATAAAAAGCTTTTTTAGTCTGATATATTTTAGCATTCATAAGTTTCTTTGTATCATATTGACTCATCCGATGCATTGATTCTGTAATATTTTGATATTCAGTTAATTTTCCACCCGTATATAAAGGTAGCATATATGAAATTTTAGTTTGAAAATGATTCCTTGCCTTAGGGTAGTTAAGCTCATCAGGTGGTTTATTATACATATCTTGACATGACTGCATATTTCCTCCTTGACATGCACCAAAATTATTCATAAACTCATCTGCACCAAAATCTCCAAAAGTTGCTTCTCTACTCTGAAGCTTAAACCCAAAAACATTTCCAGCATCATTAGATCTCATACCAGCAACTGTTAAATCCAATTTACCATAATTGAGTCCTTCAACTGCTTTCACCTCATACTCTTTCATCTGTTCATTAAAGCGTGATATTTTAAGCTCTAAATTGTCATTTTTCAATATCTGTATTGCTCTGTTTAGTGTTAAATTCTTAACACCTGCAAAAAGTGGTAAAGATATAACCAGTAAAATGATGTATCTTTTTATAAACATATATATAAACTCCTAGTATAAACGTATATTATAGTAATCAAGATTTCAACTATATACTACAATACCATAATTTATCGCGATTATAGCAAATATAATTTAATTTAATGATTAAAGAGGGGATTTTACATCAATTTTTTTGAATAATTGATTTGAAGTTAGACAGTAATATTGAAAATACTACTGTCATAAATTTAGATTATAGTGTTGCGTAACTCACATTTAGACAAGCATCTAGTGATGAAAGTTCATCAATTACTTTTTTAGAAATTTGACCATCTACACGAACAACAGCTAATGCCTGCTGTTTTTTATCTCTACCAAGTCTAAAATCTGAAATATTTAATTTATTACCAGCCAATATATGACCAACATCACCAATTACACCAGGGGTGTCTGTATTTCTAAAAAAGATCATTGTTCCTTTTGGTTCTACATCTAACACATAATCATCAATTTCAATAATACGCTGAACTGTATCATCAAATACTGTACCTGCGATTGTGATTGTACTATCAGAAGTGGTTAACTTAATCTGTACTTTATTCGTAAAACCACTTGTATTTGGTTTTACTTCTTTAGTAATTTCTATTCCACGTTCTTCTGCTACAAATTCTGCATTAACATAGTTAACCTGATCTGCCAAAGATTCAGTTAATATACCTACTGCTGCAAATGTTCCCATAGAATCAATAAAATCAGATACAGGACCTTTTGCAGTAACTTTAATAGATTTTACAGCTGATTTTGTCACCTGTGCAGAGAGATGACCCATTTTTTGAATTAATTCAAGATATGGTCTTACAAAATCAGGAAGTTCATTCTCTTTTATAGGTAAATTCAGTGCATTTGGATAGGAAATACCTTTTGCCGCAGCGATAGCATTTTCAGCTGCCTGAATAGCTATGTTACGTTGTGATTCTTTTGTATTCGCCCCAAGGTGTGGAGTTACTGTTATATTGTCTAAATCTAGCAATGGATGATCTGTTGCAGGCTCTTTATTGAAGACATCAATACCAGCCATAGCAATTTTATTAGATTTCAAACCTTCAAGAAGTGCCTCTTCATTATATAAACCACCTCTTGCACAGTTAATAAGTATAACACCATCTTTCATTTTAGCAATCTCTGCAGAGTTTATCATTCCTATAGTCTCTTCAGTTTTGGGAGTATGAATTGTAATAATATCACATGTCAAAATATCTTCAAAATTTTTAGTATAGTCAATATCTAAATTTGTTGCTTTACTTGGATCTATATATGGATCATAAGCAAGAACATCCATTTCAAATGCTTTTGCCCTTTTCCCTACTCTTGAACCAATATTACCAAAACCAATAATTCCAAGTTTTTTATCTTTTAGCTCAGTACCATACCAATCTTGTCTTCTCCATACACGATCTAATTTTAAATTATTGTGAGCATAAGGAAATTTTCTAGCACATGAAAGCATATGTGCCATTGTCAACTCAACTGCTGCAATTGTATTTGCTGTTGGTACATTCATAATAACAATACCCTGTTTACTTGAACCAGGAATATCTACATTATCTACACCAACTCCTGCACGTACAACAGCTGACACTTTTTTAGCAGAAGCCAAAAAGGCGTCATCAACATCTGTAGAGGAACGAGTAATAGCAACATCTGCAAGAGGAATAATATCTGAAATTAATTTATCTTTAGGCTCATCTGCAGCATTTATAAGTTCTATTTCGCTGTCATTTGCAAGAATATCTAGTCCACTTTGGTGTATATGGTCGCAAACAACAATTGTTTTTTTTGACATATTATAACCTTTTTTTGTAAATTTTTTATGTACCATATAGTACGGAGAAGATACAATTTCTAATTGTATCTGCCAAAATCAAATAAAGATACAATAATATATCTTAAATCTAATTTTGGACTTAAAGTCTATTTGACTTTTATTTTTTTAGTAAATCACCAAAAGCATCACCAAGAGTCATACTGTCATCTTGATCTAAATTAAGTTGATCCATAGCTTCTCTCTCTTCTTGACGCTCAAGTCTTTTAACAGAAACTCTAATTCTATCAGTATTAGCATCAATAAATGAAATTACACCTTTAATCTCTTGACCTTTTTCAATATCATCAAATTTAATAGGGTGAAGATCTTCTGTTCTAATAAGTGCATCAACAGAATCTTCAAGTGCAATAAATACACCAAAATCTTTTTTATCTTTAACTGTACCTGTAACGATAGAACCGTTTTTATGTGTTTCTGCAAATGCTTTTACTGGCGAATCTTCAAGAGCTTTTTTACTCAATGAAATTTTTCCTGCATCTCTATCAATTTTAATGATTTTAACTTCAACTTCATCACCTGTTTTAAGTTCAGATTTTGCATTTTTAGATTTATCCCAAGATATCTCTTGATTATGAAGAAGACCTTCAATAGGACCAACTCTTACAAATGCTCCAAAATCAGTAATAGATGTTACAGTACCAGTCACAACATCACCAACTCTATTTTCAGCAGTAAATGCATCCATTGGTTTAGGAAGAAGATTTTTAAGACTTACTCTAAGTCTTCTACCCTCTTTATCAATTTCAATTACTTCAACATTAATATCTGTATTATTCTCTAAATAATCTTTAGGATGTTTAACATTTTTGTCCCAAGATATTTCAGATACGTGAAGGAATGCTTCAAGATCTTCACCAAGATCAACAAATACACCATAAGGCTCAATGTTAGAAACTGTAGCTGTTACTGTGTCTCCTACGCCAATGATTGCATCAATATCAGCCCAAGGATCAGGGTTTGCATCTTTAATAGAAAGTGAAAGGTGTCTTTTCTTTTTATCATATTCAAGAGCAATAACATTAACTTCATCGCCCTCTTGGAAATATTTGGAAGGATTAACTGGACCTTTATGTGAAATTTGAGAATAGTGAACAAGACCGTCCATTCCACCAACATCTACAAACATACCATAAGAAGTAATTTTCTTAATAGTACCAATTACTGGGTCTTTACTCTCAAGAAGTGTTCCAACTATTTCATCAGTTTTAGCTTTATCTCTCTCAATAAGTTCTTTTCTTGAAACAACTACTGAACCTTTATCTTTATCTACTTTAACGATAACAGCTTTAACTTTTTTACCAATTGGATCAATTTTTGAAGATAGGTAAGATAGTGTACGTGGCATAAAGAATTCTAAACCATCACAATCTACAACATATCCACCTTTATTTTTCTTAGTAACAACACCTTCAATGATATACTCTTGTTCATCATCATATTCAGCAATAAACTCATTAAGAGCAACTCTTGATAGAGCAGCCTTATGAGAAATACGACCTCTCCCCATTGTAACTACATCAATAGTATCGTTTACAGCAAATGCAACGTTACCCTCTTCATCAGTAATTTCAGAAAGATCAAGATTTGCATCTCTACCACCACCGATATCTACAACTACTAGATTATCTTTTTCATCAATTTTAACAATTGTCCCTGTTACTAAATCACTTCTTGACTCTGACTTTTTAAACGATTCCTCGAGCATCGCCTCAAAATCTACTTCTTCTATTTCGATATCTTCGAACTTCATACCTATCCTTATGTGTGCCTAATTTTGCGTTATTATACCAAAAAAATTTATGGGGATGCTTAGGGTAAAACTTAAAGGTTGTTGAAACCCGTATATTTCTAGTATTGTCGAGAAACAATGCCCTACTATTTAATAAGTAGAAATACTTTCTAAAACTTCAAAATATGTAGGAAATGTTTTTGCTGTACATTCAGGTTCATTAATGGTTACCGACACTGGATTAAGTGCTAAAAGTGAAAAGCACATTGCCATTCTGTGGTCATCATAAGTATCTATTGCTGCATGTTTCAACTGTTTTGGAGCTGTAATTTTCAAATAATCTTCACCCTCCTCCACCTCAGCACCAACTTTTCTAAGTTCTGTAGCCATTGCAAACAGTCTGTCTGTCTCTTTAACTCGCCAATTATATATATTGCGAAGTGTTGTAGTACCTTCTACAAAAAGAGCTGTTGTTGCTATGGTCATGGCTGCATCAGGAATATGATTGAAGTCCATATCTATTGCGTGAAGTTTATCTTTTGTAACTGATATATACTCTTCTCCCCACTCAACTTTTGCACCCATTTTTTCTAAAACATTTACAAAGAGAACATCACCCTGAATAGAGTTTTTACCAATACCAGTAACTTTAACAGTTCCACCTTTAATTGCAGCAGCAGCTAAAAAATAAGAGGCAGAAGAGGCATCACCTTCAACCATGAATGTATTAACTGCCTTATATGTCTGCCTACCTCTTATAGTAAATTTTTTATAACTATCATTTAGTACATCTACACCAAACTCTTTCATAATATGAAGTGTGATATCAATATATGGCTTTGAAACTAGTTCTCCAATAATTGAGATAGTCATATCCTCTTTTGCCATAGGAGAGGCAAGAAGCATTGCGGTTAAAAATTGACTAGAAATTGCTCCATCTATCTCTATATTTCCACCAGAGAGTCCATTTGCCTCTATATTAAGTGGAGGATAACCTTCTGCTTCAATGTAGTTTATATTAGCACCAGCTTCTCTTAAAGCATCAACCAAATGACCAATTGGTCTCTCTTTCATACGAGGTTCACCTGTAAGCAAGTAAGAACCTTTACCTAAACATAATGCAGCACAGAGAGGACGCATGGCTGTTCCGGCATTCCCTAAAAACAATTCTTCAAAATTTTCACTGTTTAAAGGTCCTCCATTCCCTACAACAATACACTCTGTTTTATCTTCAGAAAGTCTATACTCAATACCCAATTGCTTAAGTGCATTCAGCATATGTCGAGTATCATCACTCTCTAAAAGATTAGTTATCTTTGTAGTTCCTTCTGCCAAAGCAGCAAGGAGTAATGCTCTATTAGAGAGACTTTTAGAACCAGGAAGATTAACTTCTCCATCTATTTTTTTAATAGCTTTGAGTGTTAGTGTATTCATATTTTTAATCTACTTTTTTAAGCTCTTGAATTTTATCTATCACATTTTGGACAATCCAATCTGGAGTAGATGCCCCAGCAGAAATTCCACATAATTTTTTACTTTCAAACCATAAAGATTCAAGCTCTTTTTCATTCTCAATAAGATAACTATCATTACAGTAACTTTTACAGATAGAGTGTAACTGTTTAGTATTTGAAGAGTGCTTCCCACCTATAACAATCATTACATCTGCATCTTTTGCAAGTTCTGCTGCTGCATCCTGATTCTCAAAGGTTGCATTACAAATAGTATTGAATACTCTTACCTCTTTATGTGTCAAAATAAGTGCGTTCACTACTTTTAAAAAGTCTTTTGGTTTCCTTGTAGTTTGTGCAACTACAGCAACTCTTGAAAGTATAGGCAAGCCTTCCAAATCTTTCTCATCTTCTACAATAAAAGCATTTCTAAAATCTTTTGCATAACTAACTACACCTTTTATCTCAGGGTGATTTCTATCACCAAAAATGACAATACTGTATCCTTCATTACTCATTTTTTCAACAATCTTCTGAGGTGTAGTTACATAAGGACATGTAGCATCAATTATTTTATTATCTTGCTCTTTTAACTTGGCAAGTTCATCTTTTGGAATACCATGAGTACGAATAACTACAGAATCATCAGGAGTAACATCTTCAAACTTTTCAGCTAATCCAATGTTAAATCCATCTTTTAAACGATTAATCTCATCTTTGTTATGAATAAGTGGACCATAAGTTTTAGAACCCTTATGCTCCTCAGCTATTTTTATAGCCCTTTTCACACCAAAACAAAATCCATAACTTGATGCTAATTGTATCTTCATATTAACTCACTATCTTAATTCAGCTCTACACTCATTTTCAAGTGCAGTCATAATTTTACTCATAACAGTTTCAATATCAGAATCTTCAAGCGTTTTTTCCATAGCTTGAATAAAGAAACGAATAGTTAGACTCTTTTTATCTCCCAACTTTTCATCTTCATATATATCTACAGGATAACTATCTTTTAACATGGGCAAATCTAAAGCATTTAAAACTTTAGCTACTTCATAATAGTTTAAAGATTTGTCTATTACTATTGATAAATCTTTATATACACCTTGAAATTTAGAAATAGGTATTGCATTTATATGTTTAGGTAGTAAAGTATCAAAATCTATTTCGGCAATAAAGGTTACAGGCAGATCAAATGCTTCCTGAACTGTTGGATGAAGTTTTGAAAGGAATCCACATACCTTACCGTTTACAACAATATTTGCAGATTGATATGGATGTATAAGCTCATTATCATAACTACAGGGAATCAATTCAAATTCACCAACTACAGCACCGACTTTTTGAGTAAAAGAGGCAAAATCAATCATAGCAGGTTTTCCAGCATTTCTTACATTTTCACCTTCAATCTGTCCAGAAAAGATAAAAGATAACACTTCACTCTGTTCTCTTTTAG
>Ga0256827_10002844_pt1 | contig 11065 bp, 15 predicted proteins | sample CV84metaG_FD_185977 | JGI IMG/M metagenome (GOLD analysis project Ga0256827, IMG submission 185977) | Hydrothermal vent microbial communities from East Pacific Rise, Pacific Ocean - CV84 | ecosystem: Environmental > Aquatic > Marine > Hydrothermal vents | place: Pacific Ocean: East Pacific Rise...
ATATAGTTTTAAATGTTTATTTTAAACCAACTCCATCTATCTTTCAAGAGCAACACACCATAACAACTGCAAATGAAGAGGTAGATTTTGCACTAAAAGGGCGACATGATCCATGTGTGGCAATTCGTGGGACAATAGTATGTGAAGCGATGGCTGCTTTGGTTATAGCAGATATGTTGCTTTTAAATATGGGTTCAAATATGGCTGGAATTACTAAATATTATAATTAGTTTTTATTGCTAATTTAACTATAAGCCCAATAGTAGTAATATAAATAAAATTTATATTAGAAGGCTACTTTTATGGCAATTACAAGAAGAGATGCTTTAAAGATTTCAGGTATTGCTGCAGCTGCTACACTTGGTAGTTATGCAACAAAACTTGAGGCTAAAGAGCATAAACAACACACAACAAAAGCACCAATCCCAGATACAAAAAAACCCAGAGTTGTTGTCGTTGGTGGTGGTTGGTCAGGTTTATCAGTTGCAAAACACACAAAAGAGGAAGCTCCACATGCCGAGATTATCTTAGTTGAGCAAAGACATGAGTTTATCTCTTGCCCTATGAGTAATCTTTGGTTGGTTGATAGAGTTGATTTAGAGTATCTTACCCACGATTATCTCCAAGCTGCACGAAACAATAATTATACTTTTTTCAATGCAACTGCAATAGGTATCGATAAGCAAAAGCGTATTCTAAAAACAAGCAATGGCGATATAGCATATGATTATCTGGTTTTGGCACCAGGTATAGACTATGATTACTCTTACTGGACTGATGATTTGACTTTAGAGATGAGACTTAGACAAGAATACCCTGCTGCTTTTATCCCTGGTTCTGAACATTTAACACTTAAAAACAAGATACACAACTTTAAAGGTGGCAATTTTATCATGACTGTTCCAGGTGGAAATTACAGATGTCTTCCTGCACCATATGAAAGAGCATGTATAGTTGCTGATTTTTTCAAGAAAAAAGGTTTAAAGGGCAAAGTTATATTACTTGATGAAAACAATGACATAACGATTAAAGAACAGGGCTTTCATACTGCTATAGATAAACTGTATAAGGGTTATTTAGAATACTATCCAAACTCAGTTATAGAAGAGATAGATTTAGATGCTAAAACCGTTGTTACAGAGTTTGAAGAGTTTAGTTTTGAAGATGCTTCATTTTATCCACATGTTAGAGGTGGAAAACTTTTAGAGGTTTGTGGTGTTGCCAAAGATACTGTTTATAACAGACTAGAGGGAGATATAGATCCATTTAGTTATGAAGTTAAAGGTGAAAAAAATATATTTGTAAGTGGTGATGCCAGACCTATGGGCTTTTCAAAGTCTGGAAATACATCAAATACAGAAGCTCAATATGTAGCGAAAATTCTAGCTGCTAGAATCAACAAAAAACCACAAATAAAATGGATATCTCCAATAACTATCTGTTTTTCAGCAGTATCAATAAATCCTGAGAGAGCCATATATATCCACTCAGAATATGCTTATGATAAAAAGAAAAAAGCTTTTGGTTTTGATACACCGATAAGTAATGAAATTTGGGCAGGTTCTGAGGGATTGAACAATGCAAAATCACTTTATAGTTGGGCTGATTCTTTATATGCAGATATGTTTAGATAGAAGTTGAGGTATCCAATATGGAGCCACGACTTCAGTCGTGCATGAAGTTCAAAAGTACGACTAAAGTCGTACCTCCGAAGTTGTTTTGAGTTGAAATATTCAGTTTGAAATCTCCACCACGGAGCCACGACTTCAGTCGTGCATGAGTTGATTGAACTGATTTTTACTCAGAAACCTCTGTAATAATACTATCAAGTGATTTTTGTGCATCTAAAAGTGGTTGCAATGATGCTTTATCCTCAATATCAGTAGAATTTATCCAGTTTTGAACTGATGGAAATCCCATGTGAGTTGTTTTTTCACCTTTTTTCTTATACATATATAAACTACAAGGAGCATATGCACCAACTTCAGGGTGTGTTTTATGAACTGGGTAGATAACTTCTAATTTACAAATAGAATAAACATCATAAAAGTCATAATCATTTACACCATTTTCTTTAAACTCATCGTTGAGTTCAACAAAACCAGCAACGATAAAACCAACAGGTTCAATCTCACCCTCTAACTCCTCTTGAAAAGTCTCTTTTGCTTCATCAAGATTACTATCTTCATCTACTTCAATCTCAGCACTAAAAGTTGTTACAAGATTATCGCTTGATTTTGCTATCTTATAGTTTAGTTTTTGAAACTTGCCATGTGGAAGTGCAGATTTAAGAGCTTTGTTCATCATAGCATAGATAGCTTTTAAATCTTTGTTGGTTTTTGGGATACCAGTGATAGCAGACATACCATCTAGTGTAAGTGTAGATATATTCATAGTCTTTTTCTTGTCATTTGAATATACAGATGTACTCAGTGGAGATATAAGCCCGATACTTGGGTATTTCTTAGCTAATTTAGCAACAAGTGCAGGGTTATGAACAAACATTAAACGATATGTTTTATAGTAAGTTCCACCAAATCGTTGTTTAAACGGTGTGTTCATGTTGTTATTGCCATCGATGGCAAATCCAGCTTTTTTAAATGCACTTTCTATGGTGTCTTTTGTAATCTTTCCTTTTGCATTGCTTGCTGTATATATCTGAATATTTTGTGCTTTTGCAAAAACAGATGTTGCACTAAAAAGTAAAGTTGTTATCAGTAAAGCATATATTTTTTTCATGTGTTTCCTTTAATATAATAGATGAACAGTATCATCTTTTTTAATGGTTGAACCATTTATAATTTTGGCAAAAATACCACGAGAACTCTCTAAAAGTTTTGGCAAAGACTCATCAACTTTTGATAAACTTTGACAAATCGTACAGTTTTGGGTTATCTCCAAAGTACTAGAGCCGATTTGTATCTTCTCTCCAGGTACAAGATGATAAAGATCTATATCAACAAGTATATTTTCACCAAGTGAACCAAATGGTGTAGATATACCGTTTTGTTTAGCCAAAATATAGCTACTTGTTGATGTCAGCAGTATGGAACGCTGTTGATTTTTACCATAAAATTTATCTTCTATCACACCTTTTGAGTCAAGTTCTATGAAACTCTTTTTAACTCTTTGACTCTCCCCTCTAACAGAGATGAAAAGTTGTGTGACACTACCTTTTTTATGTTGCATAAGTTTCTCCGTTAGAGTTTTTTCTTAAAATCAGCTCTCTCTGTATATTTACGAAAACTGATTTTTTTGTAAGATTTTGAATCAACATAGTGAAGGATTAGGTTAAAAACTTTTTCATCTCTGTAACCTGGCACTGCATAAGATATATCTCCAACATCATCAAAAAACAATGAACTTGGGTAAAAATTGTACTTTACATGTTGTGCAAACTCTTTACCACTGCCTTTAAAATCTCTGTAAGAGACTTCATCATTTTCATTGATATTTATATGTACAAACAAAAACTTTGTATCAACCATCTTTTTTACAGCATCATCATCAAGAGTAAATTCAATCATACTATCACAATAACCACAGTCGGTTTTGTGTAAAAAAACAAAAAGGTGCTTTTTGGAAGATTTTGCTTGTTGAACAAGTTTATCTATATTTATTTCCCTAGCAACACTTAGTGTTTGAAACAATATGATTAAAACTAATGTTTTAATTATCACCTTTAACATCTTTCACCTCGCAAAATTATTTAATTTTACCTTTACCTTTTCCTGTTTTACCTTTTCTATCGATAAAAGTCATCAAAAGTTTATCACCTTTTTTAAACTCATCACCTTTAATTTTAAATTTAAAGATAGGATTTTTTGATAAAAACTGACTTGTTGACATATCAAATACAGTTTTACCATTTATAGTTCCAGTAATATGAGTGATAAAATTTGCATTTTCTCTATCACCTGTTTTTTTCTCTGCGATATTATAAGTTGTCATCTCATGTTTAGCCATAGCTTTAACTTTTATAACACCTTTTTTTAGTTTTGCTTTTACTTTAATTGCTGCCATTTTATTTCCTTATATTTATAATTTTTAAAGATGAAGGATTAACCTTCACAACCACCAAGTGCAACTTCTAAGCTTTGTTTAGCTGAGTAAAGTTTTCCATCTTGACCTTGAACTACCACTGTTATAGAACCAGATTTAGCCATCTTCATTTTGATAGAGTACTCATTTATAGAGTATTCATTTACAGAGTACACACATACAGCACTTTCAGGGTTTGTATCTTGAAAAACTGCTATAGATTTCGCAGGGATTTTTGTTGAAAAATCAACAGGGATTGCTCCACCATTTGCTGCAATTTTTGGTGCTTTTAATTTAACACCTTTATTTATAGTTTTATTGCTTCCATAAAGATTTTTGATAGCATCTTCAACTGTATGAGCGCTCCATGCAGATGGTTTTGTTTTTCTATAATCCTCTGCTCTTACACTAGCAGGTACAACTGCTAAAGCTAAAGCACCTAGTGTTAAACTTAAAAATTTTCTTCTTTCCATAATCTTTCCTTTTTATAATTTACTTTTTGCCAACAAGATAGTTAACAACTGTTTTAAATTCATTATCACTTAGTGATGAACCACCTTTAGCAGGCATTCCTGCTTGGGTACCTTTTATAGCAGCTGCATAAACATTATCTAACCCTTTTTCTAAGATACCACTCCAACCATCTTTGTCACCCCTAGCAGGTGCAGCACCAGATTCGTGACACATTGCACAGTTATCTGCATATGCTTTAGCAGCATCAAAATTTGCATTGTCTTTTTTCTCTTTTGGTAGATCTCTTTTATCACTCAAAGGTGGATGAAAATCACTAATCCCACCATTTTTGATATAAACTACTTTAACAGTTTTCTCTTGACAATCGTGCATACATCTCTCAGCTGGTTTAACTTTTTGAGCGCCGAAATTTGCAGGATTTGAATAATATGCACGGATATTTTTAGGTGCATCAGGACCAGTTATATTTGGCTCAAATCCATTAGCATTTGGCATTTTGATTTTTAAGAATTTCTCACGATTAAGTACATACTCATCATCAACTTCCTCTCCATCAATCTCAAACTCATTTATATTTAATATATATGCAACCAAAGCATATACCTCATCATCACTTAAAGAACCAGTTTGTGGATGTGGCATAGCATCTTTTATATACCACCATAAAGTACTCGCCATTGGCCAATATGTACCAAAAACACGAACAGGACCATCTGTATCTGGCTTAATTCTTTGGTTTTTTAATGTTTTTTGCAACTCATAAGCATTACCTTTAGCTAGAGATGGATAACCACCACCACCTGAACCAAAGTCACCATGACACATTACACATTTAGCTTCATAAACCTCTTCGCCATCTTCAACGCTTCCCTCACCCTCTGGTAAACCTTCACCATTTGCCATAACATCTGAGTTCCACTCTTTGTACTCAGCTTTTGTTGGTTTACGACCAAAATTTATCTTACCACTGTGTGCATCTTCATTTACATAGTATGTACCAAACTTTCCGTTTGACACACTGTAAGTTACACCACCATCAATAGCTTTTTTAAGTTCACTCTTTTTAGTTTCATTAGATGTTTTTTCAGCACTCTTTGGAGATTCACCCATACATGCTGATAAACCAAGTGATATAGCAGCAGCTACAGAGATTGAAATTAACAGATTTTTATTTGATTTTTTCATTATGCTTTCCCCTCTATTACCAATTCCCCATTGGGTTTTTGTTCTAGTTGTGAGCGAACTTCAACATGAGTTATTTTTCCGTCTTTTTCAACTTTCCAAGTCTCAACAGCATTTCTGTGATAAACTGCCTCAACACCAACAACTAAAGTTTCTTGGTCTATTGTAGGTTGTATATAACCTGCATCATCCATAGCCCTTGATGTAAGTAGTAACTCTTCACCTTTTTTATAGGTATGTACATAACTCCATCTTGTCCAACACTTAGGAAGAACCAAACCTTTTAATTTTGCCTCAACATAGTTTTTACCACCATCAAATGACAAATCAACACCTGTTATAGTTCCCATTCCTGACCATGCAAGACCCTCTATCTCAACGGTATCGCCATCTTTTAAATCACTCCAGTCAATCTCAGGAGAAGGTGAAACTACTGTTGAGTTTACCTCATTTGCATAAAAATGTTGTATAGCTTTACCAGTTGGTTTTAAAACTGTATATTTTGAAGTTTCCTCTTTACAGTACCAAGGATCAGTAGCAAAGTCTAATCTTCTTAACCACTTAACACATAAGTTACCTTCCCAACCAGGAACAAGTAATCTTATAGGATACCCCTGCTCAGGACGAAGATTTTCACCATTTTGTCCCCAAACGATCATCGCATCATCAAGAACTTTCTCCATAGGGATACTTCTTCCCATCTTAGAACTGTCTCCACCCTCTGCTAACATCCAGATAGCTTTTGGATCAACACCTAAGTCTTTGATAATATCTTTGATGTAAACACCTGTCCACTCTGCACAAGACATAAAACCTTTTGCAAATTGAAGTGAGTTATATTGTGGACCTCTCCACTCTTGACCACCATTTGCAGGACACTCAATAAAGTGTGTACGAGTTACACTCGGATAACGCATAAGCTCTTTCATAGTCAAAACAAGAGGCTTTTTAACTAAACCACTAATCATTAACATGTGTTCATTTGGATCTATGTGAGCAACACCACCATGACTACGACTGAAAAACAAACCGTTAGGAGTGATAATCCCCTTTGATTCTTGAATAGGTGTTACAGCGATAGAAGCTCTAAAGTTACCAGAAGCCAAAAGTTTGGTATATCTTCTAGTTACATTATGCTCATACTTTGAAGGTACACCATAAAGATTTTTTGTAACTGGATCTCCCCATGTTGTTCCCCATTTTGTAGGTTTTAAGATCGAATCATGCCCATCTTCAGATGCCATTATAGATGTTGTTCCAAGAGCAGTTATGCCAAGAGCAGCAGTTCTTCTAAAAAAGTCTCTTCTAGTGGACATATCAATGTCTTGTTGAGATTTTTTATTATCCATATGTTCTCCTTATTATTTATAATAGTTATAATTTAGCATTATCAAGTATAATAATAAATTATATATCTGTTATAATTATACACCAAAATTGACATAAAAATGTGATATTTGACAATATAAAAAGCAAGTGTTACACAATGGAACAAAATATAATATTTTCTTATCTTTTAGTGATAATGAATATAAAAAAATATTATCTTAGTAGGGGAAAGTTATATTAGTTATTTGGATAATTAATAAGGGTTAGTTTTTTGCCGTAATTCCAAGCAAAAAATAGTTTTTTTCTTTTTCATCTATGTAAAAAGGTATTCTACACCCTTGAAACTCTATATCTTTTATGTTTTCATCATCAAAATAGATAGATTTTGGATATTTTTGAACTTTTGTAGGAAGATTTAGTATGATAGTATCAAGATAAATTTTAAAATTTTTAGCAGCATTATAATCTATATCTATTATAGATTCTAAAATCTCTTTTAACTGTTTTTCATAAAGTTTTGAACATGTTATCTGCATATTAAGCCTTTTGTTTTAACCATTTATCTAACTCTTTTTTACTTTGTTGATATGATTTTATCTGATTTTTATTTTGCTTATAGTTATCAAACTCTTTTTGTAGTTTTACTCTGTTTTCTTGAAACTCTTTTTCTACAATCACAACTTTATCTCTAGGTAATGATTTTACAAACTCCTCTATAAAATCATCATCTATAAGTAGATTTAGCAACATCTAAAGAACCATTTTGATATGCTGATGAGCTTTTAGAGCTTCATATATAAAGTTTCTCTCATCTTCATTTTGTATAAGCAAATCAAGATTCATACTTACATATTTGCCACTTTTACTCTTGTTTGAGTGAGTTAGCTTATGCTCCCTCTCAAGGATAACCTCATGGATAGCTTTTTGAATGGTTTCTTTTTCATATCCTATGAGTTTATATGTCCATGAGCAAGGGTACTCAAGTTCCAGTTTCTCTTTGCTATCGTTGATAATCTCCACTTTTGCCTCCAGATTTTTTCTCTAATTGGACATCGCTTATAACCATCCCTTTATCTATAGCTTTTACCATATCATATATAGTTAAAAGTCCTACACTTACACCTGTTAGGGCTTCCATCTCAACACCAGTTTGCCCTGTAAGTTTTGCAGTAACTGTTAGTTTAAAACCTGGCAATTCATCTATCTCTTCAACATCACAGTTAATCCCGCTAAGATTTAGTGGATGACACATTGGGATAAGTGTACTTGTTTGTTTAGTACCCATGATGGCAGCTATAACAGCAGTTTGAAGTACAGGACCTTTTTTATTTGCCTCTGTCACTACATTTTCATAAGCATCTCTACTCATACTTATAATACCACTTGCTATGGCTACTCTTGTTGTTTGGTCTTTGTCTGAGACATCAACCATCTTTGGTCTGTCTTTTTCATCTAAGTGTGTTAAATTCATCTGTTTTTTCTTTTAGTTTAATTTAAAAGCAATTATATCAAATTATTTAAAAATCACCCTTAGCAGCTTTATCCATCATGTCATACATTGTTGATTCTATAAACTTTGCCTGTTCTAACAGTTTTGGAGGCAAAGTATGTCCACCTGCTATCATAAGCCCCAAATCCATAGTATATAACCAGTAATCTCCATTGTCATCTTCTATAATCGCAACACGACACGGCATAAAAGCACTGTAAGCCATAGAATGTTCTATAAACTGTTTTGCTATATGTGGGTTACAATATGAGATAATTCTAATATATTTACCACCTTTTTTCCCACCTGACATAAGTGAAGAAGCAACTACCAGAAGATTATTTTCAGTTGCAACAGAGTTTAAAGTTTCTACTACATCTTCCACCTCTATATCTTTATCAACTTTTACTCTTCTTATCATAGCTTTTGCAGAATCACCAGTTGTTAAAACATCATCTGCCATCATCATATATAAACCCATAGCTTTTGGATCCAAATCAGTTGCTTGTTGTATCCTAGTACCCAAATCAAACTTTACAAATGCAAACAACAACCCAAAGACAACTAAACCACCTATCATACTTAAAATGTTTTTTAGTATTTTCATACAAAACTCCTTTTGAGGAATTATATAAGAATTTATTATATTTAAAACTTAAAAATAAAAATTAGTTTTATAAGAAAATATTATCTATACTTTTTCTTGTAACTTTAAAGCAGTACGATATTCATGGGGATGATTTAGATTTAAAAACAGTTCTTCATTCTCGAAATGGACATAAGTAGTATTTGATTTTTTTAGTAAAAATCCAAGTTTATGGTTGTCTTCATTTAACATGTTTATAAATTTTTCTTTTAATGAATGATGGTATATGCCACACATCGGCTGTATCTTATCATTAAGTTTTGCGATAGTTGCATCGGCATGTGGGATATCTAAACTTAGTATATTTTGGATAGTTCTTTCATCTATAAAAGGTGTATCAACACTTATAGCAAAAAAACTTCCACATGCCAAAGCATTAAAAACACTTACAAAACCAACAGTTGGAGCAAAAATATTTTCTGTTTGTATATCTTCTATAAAATCAGCATCAAAATCAAACTTTGTTTTATCTTTGCATGAGATATAAACTTTTTTAAATATTTTTTGTAAACGGTGTAGTTGAAATTCTGTAAGAGTATTGTAGCCAGCGAAAGGGAGAAGTGCTTTGTCCTCTCCCATTCTACTACTTTTGCCACCTGCAAAGATGACACATGGTATATCTAGCATCTAGTTTTTAACTAACTCTGCTTCTATTCTTCTGTTTTGAGCGCGACCCTCTGATGTTGAGTTATCAGCTATAGGATTTTCTTCACCCATACCAGTTGCACTTAATTGTTCTGGATTAACACCTTTTGAAATCAAGTCAGCAACAACAGCCTCTGCTCTTTTTTGAGAAAGTTGTTTGTTGTAAGTTGCACTACCTCTACTATCTGTGTAACCAATTATTTTAGCACTGTAGTTTGTGTATTTATTTAAAAAGTCTGCATATTTTTGGATGCGTGCTTGAGATTCTGAAGTGATTTGAGCAGAATTGTTTTCAAAATTTATTTGAAGATTTACATTTGCTGGACAACCATCACTGTTTACTGCTTCACCAACTGGTGTGTTTGGACAGATATCATCAGAATTTAAAATACCATCTTGATCATCATCTAACATAAGTTTACAACCTGTTTCATCAACTTTTGTACCTTTTGGAGTTGTTGGACACTGATCTATGTTGTCATTTACACCATCATGATCACTATCAAGCACTAACGCACATCCAAGAGCATCAACTTTTGTACCTGCTGGAGTATATAAACAGTTGTCTTTAGAGTTTACAACACCATCATTGTCATCATCACCATCAACAACCACTGGAGCAACAACTGGTGCTGCTTTTTGAGCTTTTGCACCAAATGCAAAATTCAATCCAGCTAAAACAGCCATATTGTTATCCCATCTGTTATCATTATGTTTTACCATATAAACTGCTTCAAGTTTTAAAGCCAAATTGTCTGTAAATGGGATTTTTGCACCAACACCAGCATCAACAAATGGACTGTCATAGTTTTCTTCATGATGTGAACTCATAGTCTCATAACCTAAACCAGCTTTTGCAAGTGGAGTGATTGAACCGATTTTATCAAACTCATAAACACCATTTAGAGCTATACGATAAATATTTGTACTTCCTTGAGCACTTTTATCATAGTCTGCATTTGTATATAAAACTGAAAGTTCAGGTTTTATAAGTGAACTTATATTGTTGATTTGAGCTTCAACACCAACAAGAAGTTGATCTTCAATGTCAATGTTTCCTTCAGCTACATTGTACCCTATAACAGGCGTTACCTCATAGTTGTAATCTGTTGCTAAGGCAAGTGTTGCACTTAAAAGTGCTGATAATAGTAGAGTTTTTTTCATTCTTCTTCCTCTTAAATTTAAAATTTTTTATTATAACAATTTCAAATGAGAATCTAGTGAGATTCTTATCTAGGATCTGTTATATAACCAGTGAT
>Ga0256827_10002845_pt1 | contig 11065 bp, 10 predicted proteins | sample CV84metaG_FD_185977 | JGI IMG/M metagenome (GOLD analysis project Ga0256827, IMG submission 185977) | Hydrothermal vent microbial communities from East Pacific Rise, Pacific Ocean - CV84 | ecosystem: Environmental > Aquatic > Marine > Hydrothermal vents | place: Pacific Ocean: East Pacific Rise...
GTTCACTTAGCAAAAAAGAAATATCACCGGGTCGGATTTATCAAACCGTTAGGGCCTAAAGTAACAGAGTACAAAGGGGTCACAGTTGATTCAGACGCGGCTCTAATCTGCCAGATTTTCGGTATGGGGCGTGACCTCCCCTACATGTCACCGGTTATTATCCACCCCGATTCAACCCGCAAGGCCCTCGATGGTAAAATCGATCTGGATGAGCTTGAACGGATGATGCTGAAAGCCTGTGCAACTCTGGAAAGCAAGTGTGACTTTCTGATTATTGAGGGGTCGGGACATCCCGGAGTGGGATCGGTGGTCAACCTCTCCAATGCCAGAATCGCCAAGTTACTTCAGGCCAAAGTGCTGATGGTGACCGGAGGTGGAGTCGGCAGTGTCATCGACAACGTCTATATGAACAAAGCCCTGTTTGACAAACAGGGGGTTGAAGTTCGCGCCATCATGGCCAATAAGCTGTTAGCAGAGAAACGTGAAAGCACCCTCAACTACCTCAAAAAAGCCTTTGCTGAAGAATCATTTGAGGTTCTGGGGGGATTTAATTACCAGCCGGTCTTAGCCGACCCGACTTTGAACCGTGTGGCAAAAATTTTAGGATTGGAGATCTTCGGAAATAAGCGGGATGCAAGACGGATCATCCATTATCTGCAGATAGGGGCACCATCCACCCAGAGGGTCACAGAGCTGCTCCGGGATGATACCCTGCTGATTGTCACCAGTAGCCGGGACGAACTACTGGTGACCTTGTCAAACATGTACCAGATTCCGAAGTATCGTAATAAGATTGTCGGAATGTTAATTCCAGGAGTTCTTAAGGTGAGTGATATCACTCAGCAGATTATTGATCGGAGCAACATCCCCTATCTCCGAACCACCAGCCATACCACCGGCAAGCTCTACCGTACCATCAATGAGGATGTGTATAAGTTGCAGGCCGAAGATAAAGAGAAGATTGATATGATCAAAAAACTGGCAGAAGATCGACTCGATTTTGATAAATTGGATGAGTTGTTTTCCTGATTAGCGCAATGTATCAGCCTTCAGGTGGGCGGGGGAAATCTCCCCCTGCGGGCTGACATAGCGGACTTCACAATCGAGATCAAAATCACTTCTCTGCTTCACAACCTTCCGGATATGGGTAATCAACTGCAGGACATCTGCTGAACTTGCCCCGCCCAGATTGACCAGAAAATTCGCATGTTGCGGTGAAACTTCAACCTGCCCGACCTGGAACCCCTTCAGCCCGGCATCCTCAATGACTTTTCCCGGCGGGCCGACGGTAGCATGCATTTCTGCGGTACTGAGAAACACCGAACCGCAATTAGGCTGTTTTCTCGGGAATTTATGCCGACGGTTACGGAGATCACTGAGCATCTCATGACGAACCTGCCCAACCTCACCGACAGGACAATTCAACTCGACTCTGACAACCACACAACCAGTCCCCTGGAGAGCGCTGTGCCGATAGGAAAAATCACATTCAGCCCGCGTCAGCTGTTGCTTTTGTCCGGAATTGTCAACAATCGTCACACTGGTAATATTTTCACCGATCCCCTTGCGCTGACTACCGCCATTCATCATCACCAGGCCACCGACAGTTCCGGGGATGCCGATACAATGTTCGAGACCACTCAGCCCTGCCCGCATAGATTTTTGAGCCAACCGGGGAACCCAGGCACCACCCTCGGCAATAATCGTCTCTCCGGTAATTTGGATAGTAGCCATCTGACTGCCGATTTTCATAACAACCCCGCGCACTCCGGCATCATCAAAAAGGAGGTTAGTCCCCTGTCCGATGATCACCAGCGGGATTTTATGCCTGGAGGTAAAGCGGATAATTGCCGTAATCTGTGTCGGGTCCTGCGGCTCGATAAATAGATCGGCAGCACCACCAATTTTCCAGCTGTTATGCCGGGAAAGATCCTCCGAAAAAGCGACCCGACCAACCTCTTCAGCAGCTAATTCTGCCAACTTTTCATTTAACAACTCAGTCATCACAGCAACCCTCAGTCGGGGAGAAATCGACAATTTGTAGTTGAACTGATGAATTTCCCCGCCATTGGTTAATCCCCGGTCGATAGAGGAGATCAATCGGTCCGGACAGCTCATCCAGTCGACCACCCTGCCCGAAAGCAATACAGCCGATCCGGCAGCCAGCCTGCTCAACATCAAATTTAAGATGTTTACCGCCAAGCACCCGAGGGACAAGGGGGGTACAATTACGGCTGACAAAAACAGGTTGCGGATTCCCGGCACCGAAAGGGTTCAGTAATTCCAGTTCCTGCAACAGCGGCAAGGTCAATTGAGAGAGTTCAACTTCACCATCGTGATAGACAACGGGCAACAGATCCTCAGCACTAAGATCGGCACGCGCAATCTGTTCTAAATCGTTACTAAAAGTTTCCAGGTTCTTTTCGCGGATGGACAATCCGGCAGCCATCGCATGGCCACCAAAGCCCTCAAGAGATTCAGAGCACCCCTTCAGTGCCTGATAAAGGTGGAAGTGACCAATCGAGCGGGCAGACCCCTTCCCTTGCCCATTTTCCAGAGCAATCATCACCGTAGGACGATGATAACGTTCCACTAGGCGGCTGGCAACAATCCCGATTACTCCGGAATGCCAATTTTCACTGGCAAGCACAATGGTGTAGCGATCCGGAAGATTCTGTTGTTCAACCAATGCAATTGCTTCGGTGAGGGTTTTCTGTTCTATCTTCTGCCGATCCCGATTGAACCCATCCAGAAGTTCTGCCAGAGAATTGACCTCATCAGGATCTTTCCCCAACAACAGCTTCACCCCCAGAGCAGCATCTTCGAGACGCCCCGCGGCGTTAAGCCGGGGAGCAAGCCGGAAACCAACCGTCCCGCCAGTCACCTGTTTCACTTCGGCGACCCGTTTTAAAGCAGCGATACCCGGTCGTGATCCGGTCTCCAAAAGCTGTAAACCACTCCGCACCAGAATCCGGTTAACCCCACCCAGCGGGACGATATCGGCAATCGTACCAAGAGCGACCAGATCAAGTCCCAGCCGTAAATCAGGCTCCGGGTTGGTACTGAAATAACCCTTGTCACGGAGGTGACGACGCAACCCGATCAGCAAAAAGAAGGCGACCCCAACCCCGGATAATCCCTGCCAGGGGAACCGGTTTCCGGGACAGTGGGGATTGATCAGCGCAAAAGCATCAGGAAGGACATCGGGAGGCTGATGGTGATCGGTAATGATCAGATCGAGCCCCAGCTCATTGCATAATTCAGCTTCGGCGCAGGCCGAGACGCCGCAATCAACTGAGAGGATAAGGGTACAGCCATTTTGCTGAGCCTGTTTGATTGCATCAGCAGAGAGACCGTAACCATCCTTTAGTCGCAGAGGGATATGATATTCAACCTCTCCCCCCAGAGCCTGTAACGTTTCAACCAAGAGAGTACAGCCGGTGATCCCATCGACGTCGTAGTCACCATGCACTGCAATTTTTTCACCATTGATCAATGCCTGCTCTAAACGGGCGCAGCCAATCTCCATATCCGGTAACAAGCCGGGATCCGGAAGTGCAGACAGTCCAGCCCGCAGAAACTCATCCACCTGTTCGGCCGTCGTTATTCCACGCAATTGTAGAACCTGAATCGTCAGACTCTGTAACTGAAAGGTTTCGGCCGGGCCCTTCAGATGTTTCTCAGCGGGGAGATCTTGACGAAGTTTCCACTTGCGTAACGTTACCGGCAGCATCGCACTATGACCTTATTATGGAAGTTTTCAAATTCAAAATCGGGGGATATAACGAAAGCAGGTCGGGACAAAGCCCGACCTGATCTGTATTACTGTGATTTATTTTGAAGCTGCGGATGACTCTGCAAAAAATCGAGCTCCTTTTGTGCCTGTCTGGACCCGGGGCTACCGGGATCAATCGCAACAAATTGCGTCCAAACCTCTTTTGCCTTAGCAAAATCCTGGAGATCATAGCGATAAACTATCCCCAGATTGTAAAGACTGGCCCGGTGGTTCTGATCAAGAGAGTGGGCCTTCTCAAAATTACTGATGGCTTTATCAAACCAGCCAACCCGCCGGTACATCACCCCCTGATCGGTCAAAACATCAGGATCCCGATCGTTCAGTTCAAGAGCTTTAGCGTAGGCGTTAATCGCCTTCATCGGCTGATTTGCATCAAAGAAATTATGTCCCAGCCGCACCCAGGCATTCCGGTTAGTCGGTTCCCTGGCAACAATCTCTTCCAACACGGTGGTCTGCTGTTGCTGATTCACCGCAGGCGCCGCAACCGGAGGAGCCGCCGGTGCAGAAGTAGGTACATCCCTCCTTGAATTTGTCACAATCACCCCGATCAGAACTCCGATAACCAGTGCAATAACAACAAACAGGATCGTCTCTTTCTTCATCCAGTCAGCATCCTCAAACTTACTTGGCCGGTCTCTTTTTCTTCTTCTGCTGCCAGAAAATTAACACCGGACTGGCGACAAATATTGAAGAATAAGTTCCGACAACAACCCCGACCAACATCGCAAAGGCAAAGTTATGGATAACCCCGCCACCGAGAATAAACAGTGCCAGTACCACCAGGAGAGTTGTCCCGGATGTCAGCAGAGTCCGTGACAATGTCTCGTTGATACTGCGATTGACAATATAGGAGAACCCCTCTTTATTATATTTTCCAGAGTTCTCGCGAATTCGGTCATAGACGATAATCGTATCATTGAGGGAGTAACCGATAATTGCCAGGAAAGCAGCAATAATTGGCAGGTCAATCTCTTTATTAAACAGGCTGAACGCTCCCAGGGTGATAGCAACGTCATGAACCAACGCAACAATTGCCCCGACCGCAAAACGGAATTCGAAGCGCCAGGAGATATAAGCCAAGAGGCCGATCATCGCATAAAAGATAGCCTTTAACCCTTTACTACGCAAATCCTTACCAACCTGAGGACCGACCATTTCGACCCGGCGAATATCGACATCACCCTTGGCGTAGGTTTGTTCCAAGGCATTCTGAATCTGCACTGAAAGACCTTGTAGCTCAGTGGTGCTCTGCTCAACCCGAATCAAAAACTCATTCTGATTATCGCCAAACCGCTGCACCACAACACTGCCAAGTTCAATCCCCTGCATCGCTTTTTTAATCGCCGTGGCATCGGTCGGTTCAGCAAATTGAACCTGAACCAGAGTTCCCCCGGCAAAGTCGATCCCGTAATTCGGCCCACCCTTAACCACCAGGGAAGCAAAGCCAATAAGAATCAACACGATAGAGATAGCTATCGCAATCTTACGTTTACCAACAAAATCAATATTAATATCCGGCTTGATCAGCTGCATGCCGTCATGCCTCCTTATATACTCAGCCGCTTAACTTCGCGGCGTTTCAAGAAAATGTCAAAGATAACCCGCGATACAAATATCGCAGTAAACAATGAAGCGATAATACCAATCGACAAGGTGACCGCAAAACCACGAACCGGCCCGGTACCAAACTGGAATAGAACCAGAGCAGCCAACAGGGTGGTCAGGTTAGCATCGATAATGGTCATAAACGCTTTGCTGTAACCGGACTCCAGTGCCAGTTTTGGAGCCCTGCCAAGCCGAATTTCCTCACGGATCCTCTCAAATATCAGAACGTTCGCATCAACCGCCATACCGACGGTCAAGACAATCCCGGCAAGCCCCGGCAGAGTTAATGTCGCTCCAAACATTGCCAGCATTGCCGCAATGAACACCAAGTTGAGAGAGAGAGCAATAACAGCAACAATTCCTGAGAGTTGGTAATAAATAATCATTGCCAGAACAACAAGAACCGCTCCGACAAGAATAGACTTAATCCCCTTATTGATGGAATCCTGTCCGAGGGAGGGTCCAACAGTCCGATTTTCCATAATTTTCACTGGAGCTGGTAGAGAACCGGCCCGCAGAATGATTGCCAGGTCAGTGGCTTCCTGAGAAGTAAAAGAACCGGAAATTTGCGCGCTGCCACCAGCAATTCGCTCACGGATAACCGGTGCAGAATAAACGTTCCCATCCAGGACAATCGCCATTCGCTTGCCGACATTTGCTGCCGTGACCTGGTCAAATCGCTTTGCCCCAACCGAGTTAAACTCAATCGAGACATAAGGTTCATTGAAGCGGCTATCAATCCTGACATTAGCATCAGATAAGAGATCACCGGTCAGAACTGTTTTATCAAAAACAACCAGAGGTTTTTCAGTCGTCGCTCCGGTTCTCCGATTAACATTCTTCTCATAGAGCAACTGGGTGCCGGGGGGTAATTTACCGGCTACCGCATCCTGAATATTAGCAGTTTCATCAACCATCTTAAATTCGAGACGGGCCGTTTTACCCAACAGTGCGATGGCGCGCTCCGGGTCTGCAACCCCCGGCAGCTGAATCAGAATCCGATTGTCACTCTGGCGCTGCAGGGTCGGCTCGCTGACACCAAACTGGTCAATCCGGTTACGCATCGTCTCCAACGCCTGCCGAACCGCATAGTCCTTGATGTTTTCAATTTCCTTCTCACCCAACCGGTACTGTTTTTCTATGTAGCCCCCGGATCCGGTCACAGTTTCAGCTTCAAGTGAAGGGTAGTTCTCTGCCATCAAGGCATCAACCTTAGCCCCCTCGGCAGCGTCATAAACAACTACTACCAGACGGTCTCCCTGACGTCTCTCAAGTCGCTTAAAAACAATATCCTTTTCGTGCAACTGAGTTTCGGTCTGATCGATGATGGTATCGATACGACTTTCAACTGCTTTATCTACTTCAACACCAAGAACCAGGTGCATGCCACCCTGTAAATCCAGCCCGAGTTGAATTGGATTGACAGTATCAGTCCACCACTGTGGCAGGCTGTCCCGCATCAGCGTCGGGGCAATAACAAAAAATGACAGGAGTAGACAGAGTATAATTAAAATACCTCTGAATTTAAGACTATTGGACATTTGTGTTGTATCTCCCTTTAAACATTTATGGGCAAAGCAAATGGGTGACTATTGTTTGACCTCAGTCATTGAGGCACGATTCATTTTTATCTTAACCCCGGTAGCAATCTCAAGAGTCACAGTCGTATCTTCCACTGCAGTAATTTTCCCGTGGATACCTCCGGCTGTAACAACATTATCACCGGCTTTAAGTCCGCCAACCAGCTCTTTCTGTTGCTTGGCCCGTTTTTGTTGCGGACGAATCAGTAAGAAGTAGAAGATGGCAAACATTGCCACCAGCATGATAATTCCCTGATATTGATTTCCCTGACCTTGAGCTGCTGCATTTCCTGCCATTGCAAAAACATCTGTTGCCATTTCTTTTCCTCCTTGAAGAGTGTGTCAAATAAAACGTTTATTGAGTTAAAAATCAGTGTACGGAGATGTTTCTCCGAGCATAAAAATCTTTGTAAAAATCGGCAAAACAACCATCATCAAGCGCCTGCCTGATTCCAGCCATCAACTGCTGATAATAGTAGAGATTGTGGTGAGTATTAAGTACTGATGCAAGAATTTCACGATTCGTATACAGGTGCCGTAAATAAGCACGACTGTAATTCCGGCAGACATAACATCCACAATCAGGATCAAGAGGCTTCTCATCACCACGATATTGAGCCTGTTTGATACTGACCTTACCGAAGGTGGTAAACAATACTCCATTCCGGGCATTGCGGGTCGGCATCACGCAGTCGAACATATCACAACCACGCGCCACACCTTCCAATAAATTTTCCGGAGTCCCGACTCCCATCACATAACGGGGACGATCGACCGGCAACAAAGGGAGACTATACTCCATTGTGTCATACATTAAAGAAGTTTCTTCACCGACCGACAAACCACCGAGAGCGTACCCCTCAAAACCAATCTCCTGTAACTGCTCAGCACTTTGCCGCCGGAGATCCGGTTCCATCCCCCCCTGAACAATTCCGAATAGTGCAGAAGCAGATCCTGCGGGGACAACCGCCCGACACCGTTGTGCCCACCGGGCCGAAAGGTTCGTCGAATCAACAATATAAGAACGCTCTGACGGATGGGGGATACATTCATCAAAGGCCATGATGATATCTGACCCGAGTGCCAGCTGAATCTCCATTGAGAGCTCAGGAGTCAACAGGTGTCTACTTCCATCAATATGAGACTGAAATGCCGCACCCTCCTCGGTAATCTTCCGCAAGGCACCCAGACTGAAAACCTGAAACCCACCACTATCGGTCAGAATAGGACGATCCCAGTGCATAAATTTATGCAATCCGCCAAGCTTCTGAATAAGTTCATGACCGGGACGCAGATAAAGATGATAGGTATTCGCCAGAATAATCTGCGCCCCGATCTCTTCCAATGCTTCCGGCAACATGGCTTTGACAGTTCCCAGAGTCCCAACCGGCATAAACGTCGGAGTATCAATTTCACCCCGTTGTGTATATATCCGACCACGGCGCGCCTGAGTATCAGTATCATTTTGTAAAAGAACGTATCTAAAGCCAGACATCATAATATCCGTGGTTATACAATCAGCATGCAATCACCATAACTGAAAAAACGAAATTGTTCTGCAACTGCCTGACGGTAGGCAGTCAGGATAAAATCACGTCCGGCAAAAGCTGAAACCAACATCAACAGGGTCGATTTAGGCAAGTGAAAGTTGGTAATAAGAGCATCAACAATCTTAAACTGATACCCCGGATAAATAAAAATTTCACTCTCTCCTGAACCGGATGATAGCAAACCATCATCTACTGCAGCAGTTTCAAGAGCCCGCGCACTGGTTGTTCCAAGAGCAAAAACCCGCCGCCCTTCAGTGTGTGCTGAATTAACCGCTTCTGCTGTCTCTGCCGGGATTGAATAAAACTCAGCGTGCATTTTATGCTGACGGATATCCTCAACCCGAACCGGCAGAAAGGTTCCCAGACCAACATGCAGGGTCAGACTGACAATTTCAACTCCGGCATTAACCAATTGTTGTAGAACATTTTCAGTGAAATGCAACCCGGCAGTCGGAGCTGCCACTGCACCTCTCTCACGAGCAAATACAGTCTGATATCGGGAGTGATCTTCCTGACTGTCTTCTCTCCTGATATACGGTGGGAGAGGAAGATGTCCGACCTCTTCAACCTTCTCCATAAAAACGCCAGAATAATTAAACCGAACCCGTCGGTATGGCGTTTCTGTCTCTTCCAGAATATCAGCACTGAACCCGGGAGAAAACTCAACCACCGTCCCGATTCGCAACGGTTTGGAACTCTTTGTTAAACAGAGCCATTCTTCATCAACCGTATCGTCCGGATAAGGACGAACCAATAGAACTTCAACCCTGCCACCGGTCTGTTTTCGACCCAGCAGACGAGCTGGAATCACTTTGGTATCATTAACAACCAGGACATCACCGGGTTGAAAATAGTTCACGATGTCAACAAACTGCTTTGACTCTATTGTGGCCGATTGTCGATCCAGACACAGCAATCGTGAAGCATCACGGGTTGCGGCAGGAACCTGTGCAATCAGGTCATCAGGAAGCAAAAAATCGTAGTCAGTCAGGCGCATCAAGACAAATCCAAATCGTGTCAAAACAGCGACCTAGAAGATCATAGAAAGGCACTGATGTCAATTGCTTTCCATGGAGATAAAACACCTTGATAGCAGGGATTAAAAGATCTAAAATTGTACAATTCCAGAAAAAAGAAGAGACCAATGGGGAAAAATAAAAATATCTCTGAAAACCATACCATCCTTGACGTTGTCAGCACCTACCCTGAAACGGAAGTAGTTTTCAAATCCTACGATGCAAAAATCGGGGAATGTATCTGTTGCCAGAGTCTATTTGACACCATTCAACAGGCTGCAGAAAAGTACCGTCTGGATTTGTCAACGCTACTGGAGGAATTAAATTCTGTGGCTATAGATTAAAAAGTAACTCCACAGCCCCACCCTTCGTGGTAATCCTGCCATTAATCTACCCGTCCCTGACGGTAGCTGTGTAAACTTCTGATAAAATTCAATCCCGGTAAAATGTTAGGGGAAAGTCGGGACAATTTCTAAACCGAGAGATTCATCAAAACCACTAACAATGTTCATATTCTGCACAGCTTGCCCTGCTGCACCTTTGACAAGGTTATCTATGGCCGTCACGACAATGACCCGCCCGGTTTGCTGATCACTGACGAGGCCAATATCACAAAAGTTCGTCCCCCTGACATAGGCAATATTTGGCAACTGCCCTCCGGGCATAACCCGAATAAAATACTCATCAGCATAATAGTGTTGAAACAGTCCAATCAACTCTTCTGTGGACTTATCCTCAAGTGAATCAACATAACAGGTTGAAAGGATACCACGATTGACCGGCAACAGATGGGGAGTAAAGTTAAGCCGTATGTCGCAACCAGCCAATCGGGTCAGTTCCTGTTGAATCTCAGGTGTGTGCCGATGACTGGCAATTCCATAAGCCTTAAAGCCTTCATTCACCTCGCAGAATAGACTCCCAAGCTTAACTCCACGTCCAGCGCCACTTGCCCCTGACTTACTGTCGACAATCAAACTCTTCGGATCGATCAGATGATTTTCCAACAGTGGGGCTAAACCGAGAATAACACTGGTTGGATAACAGCCGGGGTTGGCAACCAACCGGGCAGAGCAAAGCTGGTCGCGGTAGAGTTCTGGCAACCCATACACCGCCTCAGAAAAGAGATCTGGACTACTATGTTGCTGGTACCACTGTTCATAAACAGCTTGATCTTTCAACCTATAATCAGCGGACAGATCAACAACTTTACAACCTGCAGAGAGAAAACCAGGAACCACTTCCATAGCAGTTTTATGTGGCAATGCAGTAAAAACAAGATCAGCACGACTGGCAATCTTAGTAACATCAAGTGGCTCACATAACAGCTCACAAAAACCGCTTAAAGATGGGAAGAGTTGATTAATCGGCAGACCTTCATGCTGTCGTGACGTCACACAGCAAATTTCAACTTCAGGATGCCCAACCAGAATCCGCAACAATTCAACACCAGTGTAACCACTGGCTCCAACGACGGCGACTTTCAGCATAGTTCTCTCCACAGTTACACAGTTTACAATT
>Ga0256827_10002846_pt1 | contig 11065 bp, 9 predicted proteins | sample CV84metaG_FD_185977 | JGI IMG/M metagenome (GOLD analysis project Ga0256827, IMG submission 185977) | Hydrothermal vent microbial communities from East Pacific Rise, Pacific Ocean - CV84 | ecosystem: Environmental > Aquatic > Marine > Hydrothermal vents | place: Pacific Ocean: East Pacific Rise...
ATAATATCTATATTACTATTAATATGGGAGGAAGAGTTCTACTTAAAAAGATAAGTACATCTAACATAATATTAGAAGAAAAAAGATTATTTGACGCAGATGAGATTAATTCTATCTTTCTAAAGAATGGTACTATTTATCTTACAGGATGGAAAGATTCAACAGATTTAGGAACAGATATTGTTCTTGCTCAATTTTCAGATAATTCATTTTTAGAAACAACTTATTTTGGAACATCTCAAGATGATATTGGTAATTCTATATATTTAGACAATAACTATATTTACATTACAGGTAGCACATATGGCAGCTTTTCTGGTTATACCAATCAAGGAAGTTATGATCCATTTATACTAAGAATAGATCAATAAGGTTTTAATTTTTCTTAAATTCAGTTTGTTAAATATTTATTCAATTAATTTTTTTATTTAATTTTTAGGCACATTAATAAAAAGAGTATTTTTACTCTATTTTATTAAATAGTTTATATGGATTATTAGATAAATTGATTATTTTTAAAAAATGTGTTAAATATTATTTTTGGGAGGAAAATATGAAAAAGTATCTACTTTTTATTTTTGTTATCTTTTTATTTGTATCATGTTTCGAAGAGGATACAACTACAGATGAAAAAGAGTGTAATTTAGAGTGTGAAAAAACTGAATTTTGTGCATTTTATATTGGAGAGCCTACTTGTGTTGATATTGAACTTAATACTAGTTGGACAAATTTAACATCTAATTGGAACTACAGTTGTGCTATAAATAATATTTTTAATGATGATGATGAAGCAGCCTCTTTATTGTATTGTTGGGGGGATCCTAAGGCATCTGATTTCAGAAATGATGTAATATCTCTACCAACTATTGAAAATGAGTTACCATGGGAGGTTGTTAGTAGAGATTATGAGTATAGTTGTGGAATCTCTTCTGGAAAACTTTATTGTTGGGGAGGAAACTACAACTATCAATATGGTTTAAGAGAGCAAGAGGATATCTATTATGATCAACCTCAACAGATAGGAATAGATGAAGATTGGAAAACGATATCTACTGGAAGCTATATTTTTGCAACTAAGAGTGATAACTCGTTGTATTGTTGGGGAATGAATCAACCTAGAGATATGGGGTTTGGTAATAATACTGGAGTGCCGATTTTAATAGAACATAACATTAAGGATTCATCATTTGGAGCAGGGTCTGCTTGTTTTATCAATAATAATGGAGAACTTTATTGTTGGGGAGACAATCATTATGGAGTACTTGGCACAGGAGACAAATCTTTAAGAGAGGCTCCTGTTTTAATTGGTACTGATTGGAAAAAAGTTGTTACAGCATATAATAAAACTTGTGGAATTAAAACGGATGGATCTTTATATTGTTGGGGAAAAGGAAATAGTAGCTTTATTTTTGGTGATGACAAAGAGGATAAGTTAGTTCCAACTAAGGTCGGAGATGCTACTAATTGGGAAAAAATATTTTTAAGTGATAATTATGGATGTGCAATTAATAGTGATACAGAACTTTATTGTTGGGGCGAAAATAGTGTAGGAGAACTAGGCTTAGGTGATAGAAAAATCAGAACATCTCCAACTAAAGTAGGAGAAAATTGGAAAGAGGTTGCAGGAGGATTTTCTCATATCTGTGGAATTAAAACAGATGGATCTTTATATTGTTGGGGAACAAATGCTTATGGTGAACTAGGACTTGGTATAATAAATCCAGTTGGAGAACCAAATGATGTTAGGGATACACCTCAAAGAATTATCATAAAAAAATAGTAAAACTATCTCTTTTTAATTACAGCTAGCATTCTCTTCATTTTGGATACACTCTGTAGGACAACTTGTTTCAATCCACTCTAAACAGTTATAAGTTTGATTTCTTCTACAAGTTTTTAAAATGGTATTGTCATCCTCGGAACATTCTGTAGTCTTATTTTCATAACACCCATTATCATCACAAGGAAGCCAATCCTCTAAATGAATACACTCCTCTCCATAACAAATTGTTTTTCCATTTGTATTATCTTTACAAGTAAACTCTATAACTTCGCTATCCTCATCTGTACACACTTCAACAATGATTTCCTCTGTACAATATGCTCTGTAATCTTTTTCAGAACAAACATCTTCTCCACTACAAGTCTCATCAATCCATTCAAAGCAACCATTGGATTTTAATGTACAAGTTTGTATTACTTTTCTATCTTTGCATTGAGTCGCACCATTTAAAGTACACTCATCTGTACAGTTTAACTCTTCACAAGAGAAAGTATTAGGATTACATTTTTGAGAATCATAACATGCATCTATTGTTTCCCAAATTCCGTCATCTTTACAAGTTTGAATTGTATCCTTAAAACATCTTTGAGAATTAGGAATACAGCTATCAGTTATAACACACTCACTATTAATACAAGTGGTTTTTCCATTTGTATTGTAGAAACACTCATTTCCTCCCTCTGTACAAGATGTTATACTTACATTAGGAATACAAGCATTAACATCATTATATCTATCAGAACATAACTCTACTTCCGAACAAGTCTCAGAAACCCACTTATAACACCCATCTCTAAAACCACAATATTGTAGAGTATTTTTATCTTGACAACGAGTATCATTAACGGAGCATTCATATTCACACACTGTATCCTCTTCACAGCCCATAAAAATAAATATTATTGTAAATAGTATTAAAAAATATCTCATATAGTTCCTTTTATTTAAATTATTAATTTAACTTTCTTTTTCTAATAAAAACAATAAAGAATAGAAAGATTATAAGAGATATTGGAAAAGTAGAGTTTGTGGAAAAACTACACTCTTTTCCTGTTTCACCACCAGGTAAACAATCAGTCTTAAGTTTACCATCAGATGATGCAACATTTTGACAGGTTTCTCCAGATGGGCATACTTCTATCTCTTTTTGATAATAACATTCAGAATCTTCACCTGTTCCCTTTATAACTTTTGCTCTAACTCTGTCATTATTAATACAGAATTCACTACCAACCTTATCACTAGTTGCATTTGTATCACTTGTGCACTCTCCGCACCCCATCTTTATGTCCTTTCCAAACTCTCCCCAAGAATCTTTTATTTTCTTACAATGAGTTGAATTTAGTCTTAACCAACCAATAGCTTCGTGACAACTAGTCTCCAAAACATATCCAGAATTAGTAAGTTTTATAGGAAGAACCATGTCTAAATCTTCTCTAGAATGAGTTAAATTTTGTTGAGCAATATGTACACCATCAGATGTAACAGATGTAACAATTGCTACATGATCTTTTCCATGATTTGATTTTTTCCAGATTATAAGGTCATTAACTCTTGGTTTTGTTTTTGTAGATTTATTTCTTTTTAAATTAAAATATTTACAAGATCCCCAATTAGATGGATTTGTACCACACTCTTTTATTTTTGCTCTATATCCAGTACATCCCTCAGAAGTGGTACAGGATAACATATCAGCATATATTCTGTTTACAAACTCGATTGCTGTATATCTACCATTTAAAACTCCATTTATACTACTAGATGATGAGTTAAAATTTGAAAATACAGTTCCATCACTACCATTTCCACCTGTGACTCTAAAGGAACCAATTTTATTTCCTGGAAATGGAGATCTTTTACTAGAAAATCCTTCCCATGTATCCTCTGCATTAGGAGAAGCATATCTTCTTGCATTTCTTTTTACTTTATTTATCTGACAAGATACTAAACTTTTATTAGTAGGAATATCACCACAAGGAAAGTAGGACATTAAGTTTTGGATATTAGGAGCTTGAGAACATGCTCCAGGAGTACATCCACTCGTTGCTGCTCTACAACTTGCATTATTTCCACCATCTTTTCCATAAGCACCATAAGCACACCATCTGGAACCACTATTATGAGTATGTTGTAGCTGTAAAACATGTCCAAGTTCATGAGCAAAAGTGTCCCCTCTCGCAGCTTTATATAGGATGAAAACTCCTTTTCCGTTTATAGCATGAAAACTAGCATAACCACTATTTCCTGTAGTTGGACTTGTTTTGTTAATATCCTCTACAAAGCCAGCAACTAATTTACAATCTCTAAACTCTGGCAATGATGTAATATTACGAAAAACAGTAGCTCTTTGTCCACTTCCATTAGGATGAAGAATTGTATTATTGGTGGTTGTTTTTGTTATAACCTTTCCCTTTTTAAGGACAATATTAGTATTTGTCTTTGAGTAAAACTCATTTGCTTTAGCAAATACAGAATCTACTGCACCAGAGTTTCCTGCATAATAAACAACACAAATTTCTAATACAATTTTATCATCTTCACAAGCAACGGAGGTAGAAGATGGTAAAACAATATCTGGATCTTCTGTAAAATTTTCTTCATAATCCTCTTCTGTATTACCACAAGGAGGAGTTATGTGGCATTCAAAATCACAACCAGCATCTCCATCACAATCTTCACCATATTCTACAATACCATTTCCACAAATTGGTTCTGATCCATCTCCCATTCCCATTAAGGAAAAACTCGATAAGAGTAATAAAAGAGTTAAAAATATAAATAGATTTTTCATAATCCCTCCAGAATCTATACTATAATAGTATAATATAATATAATATAAAAGTCTATAGGTAATTAGGGCAACTTTTAACCTTTAATATCTAGAATTATTACTCAGTATTGATTTCAAAATAAAATAATGTTATAATTAATTTTAACCTTTTGGTTGAAATTCATCCTTGGAGGAATAGATGAAATTATTACTGTTTATGTTGATACCCATTTTTTTTATTAGTTGTAGTAAGAATGACACATCTAAAGATGAAAAGATTATTAAAGATGTGGAGAAAACAAAAGAGTATCAAAAAGAGTTAAAAGAGTTTAGAGAAAGAGCTAAGAAAAGACAGAAAAAAATTGTTAAACTAGAAACAGATAAAGATGAAGTAATAATTATTGGTTCTAAAAGAATGGAAAAAATAGAAAAAGATATGAAACATAAAGATGAAGATTCTATTAAAAATAATTTAAGAGCTTTAAAACTTATGAAAGCAAAAAAAGAGACTTATAAAGCAAGAAATTTTATTCTTTCTGGAAAAACAAAAGTAGTAAACGTACATTTCTATGATGAATTAAAAAATATGCTTACCGTTAAGGTTATTGGATACTCTTTAAGAAACTTACATTTTAAAAATGATTTAAAAAAAGTCTATTTGGATACTATTGGCTTTAATTATGAAAAAGAAAAAAAGAGATTAGTTTTTGAAGTTGTTCCAATAAAAGATGCAGAAAAGATAATAGAAAAAATGAAAAAAGGAATAGATAATTTTGTATATAAAAGTTATAATTTAGCTGATTTTACAATCCATGCATCTATTAGTTACAAATATAAAGTTATGAATGTTATATATTTATATTTAGGTTATCGTTGGAATCTTTCAGTAGAAAATGATATTAGTGATGATTTCTTAGAAATTATTAAATCTATAAACTATGAAAGATTTAAAGAGTTGAAAAAAAAGTATGATTAATAAATTAAAAAGTCAATTCTCATCATTAAAAAGAGAGATTCAAAGAGAAAAAGAGAATATTAAATGTTATAATATTACAAACTCCATAAACTGTCAAAACTGTTTTTTTTGTGATAGTTGCAACTCTTGCTATAAAATTACTCATTCTCAATATTTAGAAAACTGTATGGAGTTATCCCATTCTATAAACACTCAAAATAGTACAAACTCTGCATACTTAAAATATTGTGATAATTGTCATAAGTCTAAACACCTTATATATTGTGAAAACTGTTATAATTGTATCCATTGCATTGCCTCTATTGGTTTAAAAAATAAAGAATATTGTATATTTAATGAACAATATTCTAAAGAGGATTATTTTAAAAAACTAAAAGAGTTAGGTGATAATTAATGTGTGGTATTGTAGGAATAAAAAGTAATAGAAATATCAAAAAAGAGCTATTTTCGATTCTATATAGTTTAAAGCATCGTGGAGAAGACTCTTGGGGAGTCTCTTTTTACCAAAATGATACTATTAACATGTATAAAAAACTAGGAAGTATAAAAAAAGAATCCATTGATTTAATTACTCAAAAAAATATCTTTTTAGGTATAGGACACACAAGATATAAAACTCAAGGCTCCTCATCTTATAACGATACTCAACCTATTTTAATTGAAAATCCTTTTAAAATATCTATGGTTCATAATGGAAATATTACTAATAGTTTAGAGTTAGCTAAAGATTTAAATCTTACACTAAAAACAACTAATGATATAGAGATTATATTATCACTTTTTATTAAAGAGTTAACAAAAAATAACGTAAACAATAAAAACATCTCTATAAAAAATATTTTTAATACAGTTAAAGAGCTTCAAAAAAAACTAGAGGGAGCATATTCTGTTTTAGCTTTACTTGACAATGGAATTTTAGCATTTAAAGATCCTTATGGTGTTCGTCCATTAATTTTAGCTAAAAAAGATGATAGTTATCTCTTTGCATCAGAGTTTAATAAGTTAAAAAAGTTAGGTTATTCAATAATAAAAGAGTTAAAATCAGGAGAGGCTATCTTTATTGATAAATTTAATCAACTACACTCTCAAATCTTAAACTCTCAAGATGATAAATTTTGTGTATTTGAGTATATCTATTTCTCTAAACCAGAAACATCTCTTTATGGTAAAATTGTATCTAAAGAGAGAATAAAAATGGGAAAAGAGGTTGCGGAAATATTTAGAAAGAAAAATCTAAATGTTGATTTTGTTGTTCCTATCCCAGAAACTGCAAATTTTGCAGCAGAGGGTTTTGCAAAACTTCTAAATCTACCAATAAAAAATGTTTTTATTAAAAAAGATGTTGGAAGAAGTTTTATTCAAAATAATCATAAAAATAGAGTTGATAAAATCAGATCAAAATTTGATTTTAATTTATCTATGGTAAAAGATAAAAATATTGTATTAATAGATGATTCTATCGTTAGAGGAAACACAACTAAATATCTTGTTTCTCTCTTAAAAAAAGCAGGGGTAAATAAAATATATCTTGTTTCTGCATCTCCTATGATAAAATCTCAATGTTTTTATGGGATAGATATCTCTACAAAAGAGGAACTACTCTCTAACAATAGAACTCTTAAAGAGATTCAAAATTTTATAGGTGTAGATGAATTAATATATTTACCATTAGATTCATTAAAAAATATTTATAAAGATTTAGGGATTTGTAGTTCCTGTTTTCGCTGATTCCTTCAAAATTTATATTTTAAGCTTTTTTTATCAAAAATTAGCTCCGCTGATTCCTTCGGAATTCATGTTAAGGGGATATTATTTTAATGTCTTCAATAAGTGGCATTATCATTACACCATAGCTGTTTTCTCTTGTTAATGTTATATAATTCGGAGTAAGAGTTACTCTCTTTAAAGTAGGGTCAAAAGCATAAGTCTCTTTATCCTTAGAGTACTCCACCCAAGAATGATATACAAATTTATTATTTTGATATAGTAAACCATAAACTTTTTTAGCTTTAATTCCTAAAAATAACAAAGAATCTTTTGCTACATGAGAAAACTCTGTACAATCTCCCTCTTTATTCTTCAATATTATTTCTGTATCATTTTTTTTAGAGACATCTTTATATTTTATCTCTTTATGAAGTGCATTTATTAAGTTAGGTATTAAATTATCCCCTTTCTTAATATTGTATTTTTTTATAAACTTCTCTAATTTTGGGCTATTCGTAGAAGTGTTAGTCGAAGTATGGTTGCTGAGCGTAGTCGAAGTATGGTTGCTGAGCGTAGTCGAAGTATGGTTGCTGAGCGTAGTCGAAGTATGGTTGCTGAGCGTAGTCGAAGTATGACTTCCTCTATAAAGATTGCAAATTATCTTATTCGAAGTAGTCAAAGTACATTTTTGCCTTAAATCACTAGGAGGAAGATAATCACTCTTTATCTCTACTTTCATATTCATTAAATAATCCTCTTTTATCTTTTTCACCTTAAAAGATCTTATTTTTTGAATACTTAAAGAGTTTAGTTTAGGAATTTTATCAACTTTGATATATGTAAAAGGTAGAGCAATATACCCATTTTTTATTTTTTTAATCCCTAATTCTGAAATGGGTATCTCTAAACTCTCTTTAGGATAATAAATTTTATCATTTTTATTAAAATTATCAAATAGAAATGGATAAACTTGTTTATCTGTCTTAAAAACTCTTTTAAACTCTAAATCACTATAATAATATTTTTTATCTTCCTTTTTTAATTTAGTTTTGAAATTTATCTTTTTATTATTAGCATAAAAATAGATATTACACTCTTTTATATTTTTATATTTAAAACAGTATCCAACTTTATAGCTATTTAATTTTACGAGATATATTACTTTATAATCTCTTTTAATCTCTTTATTACAAGATATTATTGATATACTCAATAGTATAAATATACTTGTTAAGCAATAACTTTTGTAAAAGATCATATATTAAAAACCATCAATTTTAATATCAAAATCATCTGATTTTATACTTCCATTTTTTATTACTCCTCTTTTAATAGTTATTCCCTTTTTTCTTTTTACTTTTCCAAATCTAATTTTCTTCTTTTCTATTTTTAATTCAGTTTCGATCTCTTCCATATCATCATCTATATCGTCATTATCGTCTACTTTTAATTTAAAGTTTCTACTTTTAATTTGAATACCATTTTTATTATTTTTTATCTTAATATTAGATCTATTTTTATGATTAAGATCAACTTTGATATTCTTCATCCCTTTATCATCATCTTTATCTAAATCTGTATTGTCATTTATTTTTTTTAAATCTTTTATTTCAATATCCATCTCTTTCATATTTTTATTAAAACTATCAAAATTTCCTTTTTTAAGATTTTTAATATTTATATTCATATCTTTAAGATTTTTATTGATATCCTTAATTGTATCTTTTTCTAAATGTTTAAATGTTTTGTTCATCTCTTTCATATTTTTACTAATTGTTTTGATTGTCTCTTTATTTAGCATCTTTAACTCTTTATTGAGTATCCTAAGATTATCTTTAGTTAAATTGAGTATCTCTTTATCCAAAACATGGATATCTTTAATAGTATCTTTGTCTAAATATTTTAGCTCTTTTCTTAAATCTTTTCTTAAATTTCTAAAATCAACATTTACACTCTTTAGATATTTATCATTCATTATTTTAATTTTCATAATAGGTTTTTCTACTGAAGTTTTAATATACATATTTTGAGTAAGTACAACTCTTTTTTTCTTTGAGTTATCAACAATGACTTTTCCTTCAAATACATCAACCTCTGTTTCTGATGATTTATCATCATCTACAGAAACAATAAATCGAGTACCCCTAACTCCAATTGTTGCTGTAACAGTTTTAACGCTAAATTTTCTATCATCTGATTTTAGTTTAGCAACCCAAGATTTTAATTTACCGGAAACTAACTCTATCTCTGCATCTCTTGTTCCTTCTATCTTATTATAATCATATTTATCAATCTTTAATTTTGAATCCTCTACAAGAGAGATCATTGATTTATCATTAAATAGAATATTTACACTACTTTTTTTAGATGTTTTAAGTAGATCTCCTGTTTTAATTAAATCTGTTTTCTTTAATTTAAAGAATTTATTGGCATCTTTTCTTTTTATGAAAACTAAACCTTTAATCAAAATAGGCTTTCCTACTCCATCTTTTAGTTCAATCTTTTTTTTATTTAGATCTTTCTCAATTTTAGAGATACTATTGTCAATTTTATTAAGCTTACTATCTAAAGATTCTTTTTTTATCTCTTTTTTATCCTTTGGTGTCTCTTTGTTACCACAAGATATAATTGTTAATGTTAAAAGTAAAATTAAAAAAGTTTTCATATCACCCTCCTCTTACTATAATGTAGACTCTATTGTAAAAATAAAATTCACATTAAGCAAATATCATATTGTTACTATATCACATATTAGTTGAAAATATAAACTTATAAAAATTATTACTATTAATTTATATATTTTAGGATTAAAATTCAGAACGATTTTATTAATATGAATTTCTATTTTTTTAAATCTTTTTCTAAGTTTTTAGTATATGTGATATCATAATCAAAACCGATTACTTCCTCTACATTTCCATCTTTATCTTTTTTAAAAGAGGTAATTCGACAATAAAATGTATGCCAATTTCCCACTTTATCTTTTATTCGGAACTCTCCAGACTCTATATCCTTTTCTTTATTTTCAACTTTAGAAAAAATCTCTTTTAACTTTTTCTTATCATTTGGGTCTATTAAGTCCAAAAATGAGTGTTCTTTAGATAACTCTGTCCACTCTGCTAAGGAGTAACCAAGATATTTATATATTTTTCTCTTTTTATTCCAAATTTTCTTTGTTTTAAAATTATAGATAAAAATAGATATTGGAACTATTTTTGTAAGAGAATCTACTAAAGTTTTATACTGTAACTCCTCCTCTTCATATCTTTTACTAAACATATCTTCAATCTTTTTCTGAGAAGTAATATCTTTTGTATGCATAAATATATTGGACGGCTTTCCTAAACTATCAAGAACATATTTAAATTTAATCTCGTACCATATTATAGAACCAGTTTTTGTTACCCCCTCTAAAATTAAACGAGATAGATTGTCATGGTCATGTACTCCCTCATCTTCTAAAACAGCCAATTCAATCTTTAATCTATTTTTTAAATCTTCAAAAGATTTTTCTGTTAATAGAGTTGAGATTGATTTCCCTATTAACTCATCAGATGAAAAACCTATTATTTTTTTTATTCCAATATCTAAATGAGAAAAATTTAAATCTGTTGTTAAAATAATTAGATGTTGCTCTCCGTTATTTACAAAATCATCTTTAGCATGGTTGTCACACTTGTAATGAGATAACTCCGCTTCTAATTCTGCAACAGTTTGTTTTAAAGCTTGTAATTCATGTTCTATATTCATACACCCCCAATATTAAGTATAAGATAACAAATTAAAGTTATAAATACAAGAAAATTGATTAGTTTATGAAAAAAATATA
>Ga0256827_10002848_pt1 | contig 11062 bp, 8 predicted proteins | sample CV84metaG_FD_185977 | JGI IMG/M metagenome (GOLD analysis project Ga0256827, IMG submission 185977) | Hydrothermal vent microbial communities from East Pacific Rise, Pacific Ocean - CV84 | ecosystem: Environmental > Aquatic > Marine > Hydrothermal vents | place: Pacific Ocean: East Pacific Rise...
AATTGGAGTAATGGCGAAACCACCGAAGATATTTCAAATCTTGCGGCAGGAACATATACTTGCACAATTAGCAATGGCACTTGTAACGATATTCAGAGTTTTGATATTGTAAACAATGCAAGTTTTACAGTATTCCAGAATATTACCGATGATTATTGTAACGAAGGACAAGGAGCAATTGATGTTAGTGTAAACGGTGGCTCGGGTAATTTCGATTTTGCTTGGAGCAATGGCGAAACCACCGAAGATTTAGTTGATTTAAATGCAGGAACTTACACTGTAACAATAAACGATATTGATAATTCTTGTGTTTATACAAGCACTTACGAAGTAGAAAACAATGCAATGTTTAGTGTTAATGATGTATTAACACATTGTACTTGCGCTACTTGCGATAATGGTTCGATAGACTTAACAATAAGCGGTGCAGGAACAAATTATAGTTTTGAGTGGAGCAACGGAGAAACCACCGAAGATTTAAACAATATTCTTCCCGGAACTTACGAAGTAACAATAACAGACGATTGGGGTTGCCAAGTAATTGAAACTTACGAAATTGGATTTACAACAGGAAACGCAGTTGCAAATAATAATATTTCTATTACCTGCTACCCCAACCCAACAAGCGGAAAACTATTTATAAATTACGATTTTACTAAATCAACAAAGGCAAAAATTAAAATTTACAATTTAGTTGGTGAACTTATTAAAACCGATAATATAGAAAACAGCAAAGGAATTTATCAAACTGATTTTAGTAATTTTGCTCGTGGAATTTACTATATAAAAATTAGTAATGATGAGTTTACTAAAACTGTTCGGGTTGTTTATGAATAAAATAGTATTTTTGTAATAAAAAAATATAATATGAAATTTATTTATTTAATATTTATTAGTTTTTTAATAAGTTTTAAAGGAATTTCGCAAGAAATAATTTGGCAAAAATCAATTGGTAGCTTTAATTCCGAAATATCTCAAAAAATAATAAATACATCTGATGGAGGATTTGTAATTGCTGCATATATGTGGAATAGTGATAGTTCGGCAACAACAAATCTAATGTATGATTATTATATTATAAAAACCGATGACGAAGGCAATGTTATTTGGGAAAAAACTTTTGGTGGAAGCAATAACGATTTTGCAAAAAGTATTATTCAAACAAGTGATGGAGGATATCTTGTAATTGGTTATTCATACTCAAAAGATGGTGATATAAGTAATCCTGTAAGCACTGATACTAATTGTGATATTTGGGTAATAAAACTGTCTTCAAGTGGCATTAAACAATGGGAAAAATCTTATGGAACAAGTGGTGATGATTTTGCAAACGATGTAATACCAACAAATGATAACGGATATTTAATTTGTGGAAATTCTTATAAAGCATTTTTATTAAAGATAAACCAAAGCGGTACAGAACAATGGACAAAATATTACAATACCGAAATTAGTGGTAATGATGCTTTTAATACAATAATAAACACAAAAGACGGAAACTACATTGCTGCCGGATATTTTAGCAGTGATATTGGAGATTATGGAGGTAAAAATCCTTGGATTATAAAATTTGATACAAATGGAGATACAATATGGTCTAATGTTTATCTTGGTCATTATAATTATGATGTAATTAATGCTGTTATTGAATTGGAAGATGAAAGTATTGTTTTTACAGGTGGCACAGAATCGCCAGATGGAGGTTATCCAATTTTTGATTTAATTGATGTTTTAGTAGGAAAAGTGAGTAAAACAGGAGATAATATTTGGTTAGAAGCTATTGGTGGTTACGAAGATGACGAAGCTTATAGTATCTGCAAAAGTAATACAACAAACAATGTTATAATTTCGGGTCATTCTAAATCAAATTCAGGTTTAGTAAATGCAAATTTTGGTCTTTCAGATTATTGGATTGTAGAACTAAACTCTACCGGAGATACCGTTTGGACAAGAAATTTTGGTGGCAGCGATAATGATATTGCTTACGGAATTATTAAATCATCTGATAATAAATATATTGTTTGCGGAACTACATATTCAAATGACAATCAAGTAGAAAACAATAATGGAATTGCTGATATTTGGTTATTGAAACTTAGTGATTTTGTTGATATCCCTAATATTAACAATAATATTTCTATTACCTGCTACCCCAACCCAACAAACGGTAAATTATTTATATATTACGATTTTGCTAAATCAACAAAGGCAAAAATTAAAATTTATAATTTAGTTGGTGAGCTTATTAAAACCGATAATATAGAAAATAGTAAAGGAATTTATCAAACTGATTTTAATAATTTTGCTCATGGAATTTACTATATAAATATTAGTAATGATGAGTTTACTAAAACTGTTCGGGTTGTTTATGAGTAATTTTTTAGAATTATGAAATATCTAAAACTCTTTATAATTGTATTGTTAGCATTTGGATTTTCATCATGTTCAAAAATTATTATGTCGATGTATGGCATGAAAACTGTTGATTTTGTTGATACAGAAAAAATTGAATATTCTGCTGATAATTATGATATTCCAAAAGAGAACTCATATAAAATTAATGCTTCATATTTAGATTATATCACTAATTTAGATAGCACGTATAATCAAGAAAAGAAAAACCATCTTCAACCACTGCAAGCTTTGTATTTTGATAATTCGGGTAAATTAATATCATATCATATAAATTGTTATGCAGGTGGTTTTCCAAACTTAAAATGGAATAGAAATAATGCTTTTAATTGCTTCCCTCCCACTACAAGCCCTGAAAACGATACATTATTCGATTTTACAAAACTTTCAAAATATTTTTTAAAACTTGATAATACTCCTTATATATCATCGAAAAAAACTGATTATAATATTGTAATATTTTGGAGTATAGCCATGGGCAGACAAAGCAAACGATTAATAAAACTCGTAAAAGAAAATGCTAAATTATCTGACAAAACAGTAAATATCATTTTTGTAAACGATGATGATATTTATTTAAAGTAAATAAAGAATTATTTTATTTATTAATTAGCATTTATTAATTCTTATTTTCTATTTTTGCTAAAAAAAGAATACACAATGAGAGAATTAAAAATAAAAGATACACCAATTAATTTTGATGTAGTTCGTAATAAAATAATAGAAAGCGGATTAAAAAACGTAGGTACAGCTTCAATTAGAGAACTTGTTCGTTTAGTAAACGAAATAGAAGCCGAAACAGGCGATAAATTCGTAAGAATGGAAATGGGTGTTCCAGGCATTATGCCACCAGAAGTAGGAACACAAGCCGAAATTGAAGCACTTAAAAAAGGTGTAGCTTCAAAATACCCAATGATTGACGGAGTTGCTGAGCTAAAAGATGAGATATCAAAATTCGTTAAAAACTTTTTAGATGTTGATGTTAGCCGTAATGGATGTATTCCTACAGTTGGCTCTATGCAAGGTGGTTTTGCAGTTTTCTTAATGACACAAAACATCAGTAAAACAAAAAACAAGACTCTGTTTATTGACCCAGGATTTCCTGTACAAAAACAGCAATTGCATGTTCTAGGTTTAGACTACGAAACTTTTGATGTTTACAATTATCGTGGAGAGGCTTTACGCGAGAAATTAGAATCGTATCTATCTTCTGGCGAATTTACTACAATTATTTATTCTAACCCAAACAACCCATCGTGGATTTGCTTTAACGATACCGAATTGCAAATTATTGGCGAAATGGCTAATAAATATGAAGTTACAATTGTAGAAGATTTAGCATATTTTGCAATGGATTTCCGTAAAGATTATTCAAAACCAGGCGAACCACCATATCAACCATCGGTAGCAAAATATACCGACAATTGGATTTTACTTATATCGAGTTCTAAATCTTTTAGTTATGCAGGGCAACGAATTGGAATGTTAGTTATTTCTGATATGCTTTACAAAAAAGAATTTGATAGCTTAAACGAAAAGTTTGGCAATGCAAGTTTTGGATATAATATGGTTTACAAAATTTTATATTCTTTATCTTCTGGAACTGCACACTCTGCACAGTATGCTTTATTGGCAATGCTAAAAGCTGAGAACGATGGTTCTTATAATTTTGTTGATGATATTAAAATTTACGGCGAAAGAGCTGGTGTAATGAAAAAGCTTTTTACTAATAATGGTTTTAAAATTGTTTACGATAAAGACGAAGACGAGCCATTAGCAGACGGTTTCTATTTTACAATTTCTTATCCTGGACTTGCAGGTGATGAGTTAATAGAAGAATTAATTTATTACGGAATTAGTGCGATATCTCTAAAAATTACAGGAAGCGAAAGAAGCGAAGGTATCAGAGCTTGTGTTTCTCAAACTTCTAAAAACCAATTTGATGATTTAGAATTTCGTTTAAAGAAATTTAACGAACATCATTCATAAATATTTTTGGCAAAAAGCCAAGAGTTTGAACTAGAAAGGTCGAGTTCAAGGCTTGTGAGAAATTTAAACCACAGAATACAAATGTATTTGAGGATTTAAATTTTGAATATTAACGAAGAAATCGAACTTTATAGACAAACTCTAAATAAATTAAACATCCGTTATTATTAATTATCGGATGTTTTTTTTACATTTGCTAGTCTTATAAAAAAGAACATATGAAAAAATCTGATTTAATTTTTGGGATACTTATTATAGTATTAGTATTATCATTTATGCCTTTTAGTTTTTTAGAGGCATATCACGATACAATTTTTAATCCAAAATATTGGTATATTTCTAGTTTTGTAAAATTTGCAATACTTGCTACACTAGGCGAAAGCTTAGGTTTAAGAATATCTAAAGGAATTTATAATTACGAAGGTTTTGGCTTAATACCACGAGCAATTGTTTGGGGTTTATTAGGTATAGGAATTAAAATTGCCTTTGTTGTTTTTGCTGTAGGCACACCTGTTATGCTCGAAAAACTTTTTGGTGTAGATTCTGCAATTGCCTCTATGAAAGCCAACAGTATTATTGATGCATACAATGCAAATTTAGGTGGAATAAGAATTTTAACAGCTTTTGCTATCAGCACACTAATGAACTTGATTTTTGCACCTGTATTTATGACTTTGCACAAAATTACCGACACTCATATTCTTAATAACAAAGGAACTTTATCGGGTTTCTTCTCCCCTATTAAATATCATGAAATTTTCCCAAAACTAAACTGGTCGGTGCAATGGGGCTTTGTTTTCAAAAAAACAATTCCTTTCTTTTGGATACCAGCTCACACAATAACTTTTTTAATGCCTAGCGAATACCGTATAATTTTCGCAGCAGTACTTGGAATAGTTTTAGGTGTTATTTTATCAATTGCAATTAATAAAAAATAAATAAAATGAAGTTTTTTAAATTATTTATACTGATAAGTATTTTTAGCATTTCTGCATTTGCACAAGAAGACACTACCAAAGTTATAAAACCAACTCATAAAGTCTTTGCAAGTATATATACTGCAGGATATTACAATTTCAATACAACTAAGCCAAATGCAGGTTTCGATGTATCAACAGCTTTAATTGGATATTCTTTTAAGAAATCTGATATTCTTAAATTTACATTAATTTACGATGTAACTCGTACAACAAATGGTATTACTGTTTTAGATACAGCAGGAAACCAATTACCTGTATATTATTTTGAAGGAAGTAAATACACTGCATTTTTAAAAATGGCAGAACTAAAATGGAATTTTGCCAAGAATTTTAGTTTAGCAACAGGTCAGCTTTTAAATCAACAATATTTAACAGTGCAAGATAAATTTTGGGCTCACCGCTATGTTATGGTAACAATGCAAGAACTTTACAGAATGGCTAATCCTGCCGATTTTGGAATGAGAGTAGAATATAAAAACAAAGAAACATTTGCTTTTTCACTTGGAGCAGTAAATGGCAACGGACCTTTCAGAAAACAAGATACGCTAAGCACTATTCAATACAACACAAACTTTGAGCTATATTTAATAAATAACTTACTCATTAAAGCTTTTGTAGCAATTACACCAGCAACTTTTGAAACTGATAATAATATTTCTACTGCTTTTTCTGGATTTGTTGCATATAAGCAAAAAAAATACAGTATTGGTGTAGAATATTCTTATACAGACAATGTTGCTTTTACTCCTGTAATTTTTTCGGGTGTTTCGGCTTTTGCAATGTATAATGTAACACCTAAATGGGAGATTTTTGGCCGCTACGATTATGTTGACAATTCAGGTATAGTAAAACTAAACAATACTTATGTCACAGGTTTCCAATATAAGCCAGAAAAGAATTTGTTTATTTCGGTTAACTACCGATATTGGTCTTCTTCAGAAATTAGCCAAATATATTTTAATGTAGGAGCTAAGTTTTAAATCTAATTCAATAAGATTTATTATCTTTGTTTCTCTAAAAAATTAAATATGAAAAAAATAAGAATACTATCAGTTTTACTTGCAGTAATTACACTAGCTTCGTGTGGTGATACAGCAGAAAAGAAAGACACTATAATGATTAACAATTCTATTAACAAAGCAGATATGAATTTATCTGTTAAACCAGGCGATAACTTTTATGAGTACGCCAATGGTAACTGGATGAAAAACAACCCAGTACCAAGCGACAAAACACAATACGGTTCTTTTACAGTATTATACGATAACAATCAGAAAAAATTAAAATCACTTGTTGATGGTCTTATTAACGGTAACGAAGAAAAAAATAATGATGCAAAGAAGATTGCTGCAATTTTTAAAACTGGAATGGATACTGCTGCTATAAACAAAGCAGGATTTACACCAATTAAAACCGAACTTGCAAAAATAAATAATATAAGCACAAAAGAGCAATTTATGAATGTTGTAGCAAAAATGCACACACATTACACATCTACCCTTTTCAATATTCATGCTTCACCAGACGATAAAAATAGTTCTATGGTTATTCTACACATGTATCAAGGTGGTTTAGGTTTACCCGATAGAGATTATTATACAGAAAACGACGAAAGAACAGTAAAACTTAGAGCCGATTATGTTAATTTAATTAAAACACTTTTTGCTTTAACTGGCGATGATGAAGAAACAGCATCAAAAAAAGCTAATGATATTTTGGCTTTTGAAACATCACTAGCTCAGAACTCTTTAACAAGATTAGAACTACGTGATCCTTTTACCACATATAATAAAATGACTGTTCAGGATTTACAAAAACTTTCTCCATCAATAAACTGGAATAATTATTTAGCAAATATCGGTCTTGCCGATTTAGAAAGTTTTAATATAGGAACAACAAATTTCTTTAAAGAATTATCTCCATTACTAGAAAAAACAGATATAGAAACTTTAAAAACATATCTTTCTTGGAATGTAATTCTTGATGGAGCTTCGTACTTGTCAAGCGATTTTGAAAAAGCAAGTTTTGATTTTTACGGAAAAAGCTTAAGCGGACAACAAGAAATGAAACCTCGTTGGGAAAGAGTTTTAAACGTAACAAGTAATGTTTTAGGCGAAGCTGTTGGTAAACTTTATGTAGAAAAATATTTTCCGCAAGAAGCAAAAGAACGTATGCTTAAGCTTGTTGAGAACCTTAGAACTGCCTTTGCAGGAAGAATTAATAATATTGATTGGATGAGCGATATCACTAAACAAAAAGCTATTGAAAAACTTAACGGTATTACTGTAAAAGTTGGTTATCCAGATAAATGGAAAGATTATAGCAGTTTAGAAATAAATGATGATCTATCTTATTATCAAAATTTTACTAATGCAAAGGCATTTTATTTTAACGATAATATTGCAAAAGTTGGAAAGCCATACGATAAAACAGAATGGGGAATGAGCCCACAAACTGTAAATGCATATTACAATCCTAGTGCAAACGAAATTGTTTTCCCTGCAGCAATACTTCAGCCACCATTTTTTGATATGGATGCTGACGATGCTGTAAACTACGGTGCAATTGGTGTTGTTATCGGGCACGAAATGACACATGGATTTGACGACCAAGGAAAAAATTATGATATAGACGGAAACCTTAACAGCTGGTGGACAGAAGAAGATTCTGTTAAATTTACCGAAAGAGCCGAAGTTGTAGTAAATCAGTTTAACAACTATGTAGAACTTGATAGCTTGCACGTAAACGGGAAATTAACACTTGGCGAAAATATTGCAGACCTTGGTGGTTTAAATATTTCTTGGGATGCATATCAAATGACCGAAGAAGCTAAGGCAAATAAAAACATTGAAGGTTTCACACCTGCACAACGTTTTTATCTATCCTACTCTACTGTGTGGCGTCAAACAATTCTTGACGAAGAACTTACTCGCCGTTTAAAAGAAGATGTTCACTCGCCTGGCGATGCTCGTGTAAATGTGCCTTTGTTTAACTTGGCTACATTCTACGAAGCTTTTAATATTACCGAAAAAGATAAATTATTTAGACCAGAAAGCGAACGTGCTTACATTTGGTAAACAAAATATTGAAAACCGTGTTTAATGCACGGTTTTTTTTATCATAAAAATTAATGAAAATGAAAAATTATATTATCCTTTTAATTACAATTCTATTTGTATCGGCAAAAGCACAAGAAAAAATAACTATTGTACCAAAGTGGAAAGATAAAGAAACTAAAACTTTAATAATTATAGATGCATTTTCTTATGATGAAGAAATAAACACCGATACTTTACAATTTACTGATACAACTAAGATAATTAAACTACAAGCTATAAAAAATAAAAATTCTTATAATTTAATTTGGCAAGAAAAAAAATTAGCTCGTAATATTATTGAAAAAAAATATCTTAATAAACTATATTTTAATATTGCATTAAATGAAAAAGGAGAATTTAAAGAACTAGAAAACAAAAAAGAAGTTTATAATTTATTTCAAGATATGCTTAAAGAAATGTTGAATGTATTAAAAGAGGATAAAAATAAAAAAGAAGAATACAAAAAATTAAAAAAGAAATACGATAATGAACTAAAAAGCAAAATAAAACCTGATACTCTTGAGCTTTTAATAAAAGATAAAACAAGCTTTTTTCTAAACCTTTATGGTAAAACCGTAATTTTAAACGATACAGTTCATTATACAGATACAATAAAACATAATATTGAACGTAGAGTTACAACTACCGCTAAAAAATTAAACAACGAGCAAATATTAATTATTGAAACATACAAAACAGATAAACAAATGCCAGTATATTCTGAATACGAAATAATTTATAATGGTTTAAACGATGATACAAAAGATAAAAAATATTACATAAAATATATATACAATATTAAAACAGGCTGGATTGAAACTATAATAGTTCAAAATGTTTTTATGTTGACCAAATATCTGCTTAAATAACTAATTATACTTATACTAGTGTATAGCAAAACTTGTAAAAACTATTAGTAATTGACTAGAAACAAGCTCTATCTGTTAAATAACATCTTGGGTTTTGTTTTTATTTTGATTACATTTGAAGATAAGAATAAAAAACTACAATATATAAACGCAATGCATGCCAAGTGGCAAATATTGAATGTTAACCAAAAATTAAAACTAGTAAGAAGTATTAACAACAATAAAAATATAAAAAGATGAAAAAAACAAGTTTAATTTTTATTTTAATTTTTCCATTGATGCTTAATATATCATTTGGTCAAAACAAAGAAAAAGCAGAGAAATTAGTAGATGAAGGTATTGCCTACCATGACAAAGGGGATTATGAAGGAGCAATATCAAAATACGACAAAGCTTTAGAGTTAGACAAAGACAACCTGTATGCTATGACAGAAAAGGCATACAGTTTATTATCTCTTCAAAAATATGATGAGTCAATTTTATATTGCGAAAAGGCTATTAAAAACAATAGCGGAGACAAAGGACTTAAGGTTGTTTATGTAACTTTAGGTAATGCTTATGATGGCTTAAAGAAAACAGATAAATCAATTGAAACATATGATGAAGGGATAAAACAATTTCCAGATTTTTACTATCTGTATTACAATAAGGGCATCACACTAGCAAGTGTAAAGAAGTATGATGAAGCAATCTTATGTTTTCAAAAATCAGCTAGTCTTAATCCAAAACATGGAAGTTCTCATAATGCCATAGCTCGTCTCACTTATATCAATAATAAACAAATACCTTCGCTATTAGCTTATGCTAGGTTTTTAATTATTGAACCTCAAACTAGCAGAGCACAAGAAAACCTTGCTACTATGAAAATAATAATGAAAGGTAGTGCTAAAAAAACAGGAAGAAAGAAAGTTACAATTACTTTTAGTCCCGATATGCTTGGAGATACTACTGCAAACGGTAAACCTAACGAAAACAGTTTTACTTCAACATACCTAATTTTAACTATGGATGCTGCACTAGACTACGACAAGAAGTACAAGAAGAATACAGAGATAGAACAATTTATTAGAAAATTTGAAACAGTTTGTTCCTCGTTAAAAGAAACACAAAAAGACAATTATGGTTTCTATTGGGATTATTATGTACCTTATTTTATAGATATGAAAGACAACGAGTTAATTGAAACATTTGCCTACATTGCATTTGCTTCTTCAGATGACAACGATGTTTTAAAGTGGCTTAAATCTCATGGCGATGAAATTGATGCTTTTTATGATTGGTCAAATTCATTTACTTGGAAAGCAAACGAAGAATAGTAAATAAATTTTTAAAACTTAAACCCAATAAAAAGAATATCATCGGTTTGTTCGTAGTTTTTAGTATTAAAATTACGCCAATTATTAAGTTCTTCAATAACTTTTATTTTTTGATTATTAAAAGAAAGTTCTTGTATACTAAAAAGCAAGTTATTTAATTTTTTAGATTTAAACTTAGATCCTTTTTCACCACCAAATTGGTCAACATAGCCATCAGACATTAAATAAACAGTATCATTGGGTAAAATATCGATAACAGTAATATTAAAATATTTATTTTCTTTTCGTGTAATTCCTATCGGCATTCTATCGCCTTTAAACTCATATATTGAATGTGTTTCACCTTCAATAGTTTTATTGCTTTTTAAACTACCCAGAGAGTTATTTCTTAATATTTT
>Ga0256827_10002849_pt1 | contig 11059 bp, 8 predicted proteins | sample CV84metaG_FD_185977 | JGI IMG/M metagenome (GOLD analysis project Ga0256827, IMG submission 185977) | Hydrothermal vent microbial communities from East Pacific Rise, Pacific Ocean - CV84 | ecosystem: Environmental > Aquatic > Marine > Hydrothermal vents | place: Pacific Ocean: East Pacific Rise...
TTAATGGTGTAATTATTTAATGGTATAATTATTTAATGATTCAATGATTCAATGATTTTTTAATCTATAAAAAAGGCTTTTTACTTTAATAAGTTTAAGTTACCTTTGTGTTATGCTACAAGCATTTATTACATTACGATTTTTTGATGTACTTGATATATTAATAACTGCATTTTTATTATATCAATTGTATTTATTGTTAAAAGGAACTTTGGCAATTAATATCCTTATTGGAGTACTTTCAATATATTTATTTTGGGTATTAGTTAAAGCATTACACATGCAACTACTTAGTACTATTTTAGGTCAATTTATGGGAGTTGGTGTAATTGCAATGATAATAGTTTTTCAACAAGAAATTCGACGGTTTTTTCTTTTAATAGGTTCTAGGTATTTAAAATCATCAACAAAAATAAAATTTGGCCATTTTTTTTCACATAGCGAAAAGAAAGATAATTCGTTAATTGCGAGTATTCTAGGCGAAACACTTGTAAGTATGGCAAAATCTAAAACAGGAGCATTAATTGTTGTTACACGTATTTCAGAATTAGAACATATTGCAAATTCTGGTGTAGTTTTAAATGCTGAAATATCTAAAAGTTTAATAAAAAGTGTTTTTTTTAAGAACAGCCCTTTACACGATGGTGCAATGATTATTACTGGAGATAAAATTGTTGCAGCTAGATGTATGCTACCTCTTTCGCAACGTACTGATATTCCAGGCGAATATGGTTTAAGACACCGTTCGGCTATAGGTATTTCAGAAAATACTGACGCTGTTGTGTTTATTGTATCTGAAGAAACAGGTAATATATCGTACTCGGTTGAAGGGGGGTTAAAACAAATTAATAATAAAGAAGATGTAGTGAAAATATTTTCAGAAATTGAAGAATAATTACTTAAAATCATTCTAAATAAAAATTAAAATGTAAATTTGCATAAATTTAATTTTACACAATGAAAATCTTTAAATTAATAATTTTTTGGGTGCTTGCAATAATAATTACTATTTCGGCAGCAATATACCAACGCACAACAGGTCCAACATACCCTAAAAAAGTTGAAGTAAAATTTTCGAATATAACTTATAACTTTAAATTAAAAAGAAGCCAAGAAATTGGCGAAGCTTGTGATATTAGTTTAAATGTTAATGGTAATAACGAAATTTCGGGTACAGTATTTTATAAACGTTATAAAGTTGATGAAGCTTGGACTGAGGTGAATTTATCAGAAAAAACAATAGATAATAAAATTGTATTATCCGCAATTCTACCAGAACAACCAGAAGCAGGTAAATTAGAATATTTTATTAAGCTTAATAAAGCTTCTGAAACACAGTTTATTGAGCAAAAATATCCTATTGTAATTAGATTTAAAGGTGCTGTGCCAGCATATATTCTTGTACCACATATCTTCTTTATGTTTTTAACAATGTTATTTGCATCTATAACAGCAATTTTTGTTATTGCAAAAGATAAAAAGAATGCTCGACGCTATGGGTATTTGTCATTTTTTACATTATTTATAGGAGGTATGATTTTAGGACCGGTTGTTCAAAAATTTGCATTTAGTGAATTCTGGGCAGGTATTCCTTATGGTTGGGATTTAACTGATAATAAAACTCTTATTGCTTTTACGGCATGGACAATAGCTGCACTTTTAAATATAAAAAAACAAAGACCAATTGCTTTTTTAATAGCAACATTAGTACTTTATGCAATATATACTATACCCCATTCTGCATTTGGTTCAGAGTTAAACTACGAAACAGGTAAAGTTACGCAAGGTTTTATATTATCAATTTTTTAAATATTTTAGATTAATTCTTTTTAAGATATTTTAATCATTTATATTCTTTTTTTGCACGAAAAATAAAATAAAAAATTATACTTTCGTGGCAAAAGAAATATAAATATACAAATATGAAAATTTTACATTTTATTGCAATATTCACAATTATTGCATTTGTTTCTTGTAATACAGAAACTCAAAAGAAAGACACAGTATTATCGACCGAAATTGATACACTAAGCTATGCCTTAGGTGTTAATATTGGAAATTCGATTAAAGCAGATCCTATCGATGGGCTTAATGAACAACTTTTAACAAACGGAATTGAAGATGTGTTAATTGATAGTGCTACAATATTTGATGAGGCACAGGTTAGAGAAATACTTCAAAAATTCTTTATGAAGAAGAAGCAGCAAGATATGGAGAAAAAACGTGAAGAAAGTAAACCTCTTATTGAAGAAGGTCAGAAATTTTTAGAAGAAAATGGTAAACGCAAAGGTGTTGTAACTACTGCAAGTGGATTACAATACGAAGTTTTAAAAAAAGGAACAGGTTCTAAACCTGCAGCAACTGATGTAGTATCTGTAAATTACAAAGGTACACTTATTGACGGAACAGTATTTGACAGTAACGAAGGTAAAGAGCCTATATCGTTTCCAATTAATGGTGTTATTGCAGGCTGGACTGAAGCTTTACAACTTATGAATGTTGGTTCAAAATACAAACTTTTTATACCTTATAATCTAGCTTATGGCGAAAGAGGTGCAGGTCAAACCATTAAGCCTTATGCTACATTGATTTTTGAAGTTGAATTATTAGATTCAAAACCACAAGAACAAGCTAAACAATAAAATATGAGGTTAATAAATATTATAGTAGTAGTACTTCTTTTAGTATCTACGCAAAGTTTTTCACAGAAAAAAAACAAACAAATGAAATTAAAAACTGAATTAGACTCGGTAAGTTATGCTTTAGGAGCTGATATTTATAACAACCTTAAACAAGGTGGTTTAGAAGATATAAATATTGAGGCTTTTACAAAAGCAATGATTGATGCACAAAAAGGCTTAGAGCCTCAAATTGATGCAAATTCGTCTAAACAAATAATTCAGGCATATTTTACTAAAGTAAAGGAAAAAGAAAGTGCACCATTAATGGAAGCAGGAAAGAAATTCCTAGAAGAAAATGGAAAACGTAAAGGTGTAATTACCACAAAAAGTGGATTGCAGTACGAAGTATTAAAGGAAGGTAATGGCGTTCACCCAACCACTAGCGACAAAGTAAAAGTTCATTATCACGGTACTTTTATCGATGGTAAAGTGTTCGATAGCTCTGTTGAAAGAGGCGAGCCTATAACTTTTGGCGTAACACAAGTTATTAAAGGCTGGACAGAGGCTCTACTGTTAATGAGTCCAGGTGCTAAATATAAATTATATATACCTTATAACTTAGCATACGGTGAGAGAGGTCAAGGAGCTATAAAACCATACGATACTTTAGTTTTTGAAGTAGAACTTATTGATATTGAAAAATAATATCAAATTAATTATAATTAAAAAGCTCGATAATAATCGGGCTTTTTTTATACCATATAAATTAGAAGGTATAAACATTATTTTGTTAACAAAAACAAGTTACACACTAAAAAATATAAGCTTATAAAATATATTTTTGTTTATACATTAAAGAGTAAAATAGATGCAAAAAATAATAACATTTTTCATTATATTATTAACTGTTAGTCAGTCATTTTCGCAACACAAAAGAAAAATACCAAACGAAAAACCAAAATTAATTATAGGTATTGTTGTAGAGCAAATGCGTTACGAATATATTAATCGCTTTTGGAGTAAATTTAAAAAGAAAGGCTTTAAACGATTAATAAACGAAGGTACTTTTTGTAAAAATGCTAACCTAAACTACATGTTTACTCAAACAGCTCCAGGTATCGCATCTATTTATACAGGAACAACACCATCGGTACACGGTATTGTAGCAAACGACTGGTATACAACGCTAAGTAATAGAGAAAAGAAGGCTGTTTACGATAAAACAAAGAATACTATCGGAGCTAAAACGAAACTGGGTAGGTGTTCTCCTAAAAATCTTTTAACAACTACAGTTGGAGATGAAATACGAAAATCAGATAAACTGTCTAAAACATTCAGTATTTCTATGGACGAACGTTCTGCCGTATTAGGTGGTGGTCATTTAGCTAATGGCTGTTTTTGGTGGGATGATGAAAGTGGTAATTGGATAACATCTGATTATTATTATAAAGATAGTTTACCTACTTGGGTAAAAACATTTAACGGAAAACTATTTCACGAAACATACTTAAATAAAACATGGAATACGCTATTGCCACTAGACAAATATACAAGTAGTAGAAGCGATACAACAGAATATGAATACGGTATTGGTAAGAAACGACAAAATGTATTTCCATATAATTTAGCTGAAATTTCAAATATTGAAAAAAAGAATAAAAATTACAGTATTTTAAAAGATGTACCATTTGGAAATAATTTTACAAAAGATTTTGCAATATCAACAATTGTTAACGAAGAATTAGGACAAGATGATCATACTGATTTTATTGCAATTTCATTTGCAGCAACCGAGAATATTGGGCAAAAATTTGGTCCAATGTCTGTTGAAATTGAAGATACATACCTAAGAATTGACAAAGAACTTACTCATTTTTTAACTTTTATTGATGAAAATATTGGTAAAGAAAATGTACTTATATTTCTAACATCAAACCATGGTGTAGCCGAAATACCTAAGTATATGGAAGAAATGCGAATACCTGCAGGAAAATTTAATGCTCTGTATTCTTTAGCTCTGTTAAAAAGTTATTTAAATGCAATTTATGGCGAAGGCGACTGGGTAACTGCATATACTGACCAGCAAATATATTTAAACCATAATTTAATTGAAGATTCTCAATTGTCGTTAAGTGATGTTCAGAAAAAAGCAGCTTCATTTTTATTACAATTTAATGCCGTAGAAAATGCAATAACAGCTGACCAAATGATGCAAACAAATTTTTCTGACGGAATTTTTGCTAAAATGCAAAACTCATTTAATCAGAAACGTTCGGGTGATATAATGATAAATTTAAAACCAGGATATATTGAAGATGTAACATTTTCTACCTACTCTAACTCTCCATATACCTACGATACCCATGTTCCATTAGTATGGTATGGTTGGAAAATTAAACACAAAACAATTCTTCGTGATATTGATATTACTGATATTGCCCCAACAATATCATCTCTTTTAAATATCTCATTTCCAAATGGATATTCAGGAAAACCTATTTTTGAAATTTGGTAAAAATTAGTATTCAAATAACTCTCATCGCTGCAAGCAGACGAGCTGTCATTTGGTGGTGTAATAGGTATTATACCACCAAGAGACTGGAAATTATACACAAACAGATTAAATATACTCAAACCATTTAGCTTTTCGGGAAGTTATACTGATTTATTTTTTCTTTTTTAAAGTTTAAAATTTTAAGCATAGCTTGTTACGCTTATATTTAAACGAATAAAAATGGAAAAAGAAAAAGTAGAAAAGCTATGTGGTTTGAGTATATGTTTTAGAACAACTTTAAACCGTGACAAATATCATTTTTATATATTTAGATATGCAGTAATTTAGATGTATAATTTAAAATTTTAAAAAATGAAACGATTTATTTTATTTGTCTTTGTTCAATTAACAATTATTGGATTTTTATCCGCACAAGAAATTCAACCATTTTACGACTGTGGAACTGTACCTGGAAGTATAAAAACAGTTAAAGAAAAAGTGAAAACCCAATTAAAAACAAACGGATTTGTTGTAACTGGAGGCTATAGTGTTGGTGGAAAAAATAGTATGTATGTATTATCGTTTACATCAAAAGATTTGCAACGTGCTTGTTTAAAGCTTGCAGATAGAGGAATTTTAGCCACAAATCTTAGAATTGCATTTACATTAAAAAGTGGAAAAGTAAATGTATCTGCTTTAAATCCAAAATATTTGTTTTTAGGATATTTACGAACTAATTACGATAAATATAAGTCTGATTTAGACAATGTTACAGCAAAGGCAGTTAGGGTTTTTAAATCTGTAAGTGGTAAAATAACCGATTTTGGGGGTAAAATTAAAGAAAGTAAATTAAAAAAGTATCATTATATGATGGGTATGCCTTATTTTGATGACCCTGTTGAATTAAAAGAGTTTAAATCGTTTGATGAGGCAATTGCTACTATAAAGAAGAATTTAAAACTTAAAAAAGGAAATACAAAATTAGTTTATAAATTAGAATATAAAAGTTTAAAGAAAGCTGTTTATGGTGTTGCGTTACTTGATAAGGAAAAAGGTGAAGCTAGTTTTTTACCTAAAATTGGAGCGAAACATTTAGCGGCTATGCCATACGAAATTGTTGTTGAAGGAAATAAAGCAACTATTTTACATGGTAGATTCCGTTTTGCAATGTATTGGCCAGAACTTACAATGGGGCAATTCTCAAAAATAATGAGTACTCCTGGTGATATTGAAGATACAATGAAGGCTCTTACAGAATAATATATTTTTTATATAAAAGCTTATATCGTGTATTTTATGGTATAAATTTAATATTGGTTAGTTAATTACTAATAGGCCGTTTAGAAATAGATGGTCTATTTTTTTGCAAAAAAAAATATACTTAATTCACGTAGCTTTTCATTTACATTTTTATTCGTTCATATACTCAATCCATTTAGCTTTTAGGGAATTTATACGGGTTTATTTTTTCTTTTTTAGAGTTTGAAATTTTAAGCATAGCTTGTTACGCTTACAATTTTAAGCAAATAAAAAAGGAAAAAGAAAAAGTAGAAAAACCGAAAAGCTATTTGGTTTGAGTATATCTAATTTAGCAAAAAAAAACTATGTTAATATTAGGAAGTTATCACAAGTATTATTATTACGTAGGGTCTGCTGAAAAGCTCTGAGGTGTATTAGATTTTTATTTTCTGAAATGCAGATGTATATACATACCTCAAATTGAAGAAGATAAAAATATGATGTGCCTCAGAGCAAGCATAAAACTATGATTTTAACATTTGTAAATGCAAACTTATATGCATATGTTTTAAAAAGTTTGCACTTACAATAACGTATTTTAGTTTAAGTGGCTTTATAATAATTTGTTATGCGTTTCTCTGCAGACCCTACGTATCAACAGTAGATATGCGAAAAGGGTTTAATGGTTTAAGTGGGTTGGTTCAAGAACATTATGCCGATAATCCAGGTGAAGAAAAGCTTTATGTTTTTGTAAATAAAAAAAGGTCTCGTTAGAGACCTTTTAATTTATTTTATATTTTATTTATAGCTTAATTCTGTGAAGAAGAACCACCTACTCTATGCATTGCACATCTAAATCCTAAATCTTCTCTACTTTGCATTTCGTCTAAGAATCTACGAGAACCAGGACTTGTCCAATATGCTCTATCTTTCCAGCCACCGCCTTTGTATACGCGAGCTCTATTATCAACCATTGATTGCATATCTTTTTTACCTCTATAAGTTGGGGCAGCACCATTAACATATTTATCAGGAAAACTTAAGTTGCCATTTTCATCTCTGTATTGTTCAGATCCTTTGTCTCCTTCTTGATACATTCTGTCAGAATTGTACACGCTTTTATCACCTTCTTCTGATAAGAAATCAATACTAGACTCTAAATCACCATCTAAAAAGTTTTTATTATCAGCAGTATTGTAATTTCTTCTATTAAAAGCTTCTTCATCGTTTACTTCTCTCCATTGAATATGTCCAAGAGTATCCTTTTCAGCAATTAATCCTTCTTCATCTTTAACCTGAGTTAAGTAATCATTACCTCTAAATCCTCTAAATTCATCAAAATCTTCAAGAGTCATTTTACGATAAACATCCATAACCCATTCGTTTACATTTCCTGCCATTGCGTATAAACCATAATCGTTAGGCCAATATGCAAATACTGCAGACGTAATATCAGCTTTATCATTTAAAGCACCAGCCATACCCATATAATCACCACGACCACGTACCATATTACCTCTAATCTGACCAACATCTTCAGATGCAAAACCACTTCTGTCATCAACTCTTATATAATGACCATTCCATGGATAAACTCTTTGGTGATACACACGCTCTTGTGCATACATATTACCTACATATGCTAATGCAGCAAATTCCCATTCAGCCTCTGTTGGTAGTCTATATTTTGGTAATAATATTCCATCTTCCATTCTAACTTTACGTTCAGGATTGTTTGGATTGTAATCTAGCATAAGTTGCTTTACAGCACCATCGTACTGACCAGCTAGATATGCTTCTGTATTAAAATTCTCTTCTTCACTTTGTTCGGTATCCCAATATAGGAAACCTTCTCGAACCATTATCATTTCATTTACACGATCAGTTCTCCACTTACAAAAGTCTTCTGCTTGTTTCCAATTTACACCAACAACAGGATATTCTTCGTATGCAGGATGTCTAAAATACAACTCAACATAAGGTTCCATATACGCTAATTTACTTCTCCATACTAAGGTGTCAGGAAGTGCTTGGTGATAAATTTCAGGATAAGAAATATAAACTCTTTGTAACCAGTATAGATATTCTCTATAATCAACATTTCTTACTTCATATTGATCCATATAAAAAGAAGAAACTGTTATTCTTCTAGGAACATTATTCCAATCGTATAAAACATCTTGTTCTACAGCACCCATTGAGAATGTACCACCTTCAATCATTACAAGACCAGGACCTGTTTCCTGTTCATCATAAATAACATATTCAAAACCACCGTTTTCTTCATCATTATAATTCCAACCGGTTGAATTTGAAGTTGACTTCTTACAAGAAGTAAATAATACTACTCCTAATATAAAAAATCCTATAAATTTAAGTCCGTATTTCATCATTAATTTTATTTACGTTACAATATACAACTAAAATGATGGACAACTTATTGCCCTAAACTTCTTTCTTTTTTGGCGGCAAGGGAAAGTATAACCAGCCGATATCTCGTGTGCACCTAATGTTTGATTTCTTAGTTTAGAAACTGTTAAATCGTAACTATATGCTATTCTAAATTTTGATTGTATAAAACCTATAATCAATACAAACGAATCGTAATGAAATTTAAAGTTTTGACGTAGCCATAATCCTGCTACAATTGATTTTCTACTAAAATAAACTCCGTAATTAAATTGCTCAAAGTCTCTTTGCCTTTGATATACAACTTGTGGAGCTAAAAACATCTCTCCTTTTTTAACACCCCTCATTTTAATTGGTATTTGTGTTCCATAATGAATAGTAAGTTTTCTTGGAAGAACAGCATCGCTACTATTTCTATAAGATTCAGATGGTTGAGTTAAATGATTTACAGCAATACCAAATGTGTGTACTCTGTTAAACATTATTGCTCCAGCAGAGAAGTCAAAAAATCCTTTTTTATTATCTGTATATACTGATGTTTCTCTTGTTGGGAAAATTGCACCATAAACAGGATGTAACATATCAGGGAAGATATAATCCATGTTTAATGTTTTTTGAAAATATGAAACTTGTAGTCCACCTACTATCTGTAAATTTCTATTCACATTTATTTTGTATGTGTACATTGTATGAATACTTGTTGTTTTAACAGCACCATCAGCTTGTATATCCTGAATAAATTGTGCTCCCATTCCAATATTCAATAAATTGACGTATTGATCGTACGACGCTGCGTAAGTTACATAAGTCTGCCCTAATTTAGGCCATTGATTTCTATAGTTAAGTTGAACTCGTCCACATTTTTCACTTCCTGCAAAAGCTGGATTTAAATACAGCTTGTTTGCATAGAATTGTGTAAACATAGGGTCCTGAGCATTAACAAATGACTTTGTAAATACTATAATAACTACTAAAAGTAATATTTTTTTAACCATGTTTTATAATATTAACCACTTCTCAGTACAATTATACAAATTATTTTCGGATATATTGCCCTATTCCTCTATAATTAAACTACAATAATAATATAAATTATTAGTAATTAAAAATAAAACAGTCTAAAAGTAAATCAATAATACAATTTTCTTTTAACAATAATTAACACAAACTATTATATATCACATAGTAAATAACTATTATAATTGATTAATATTATTATTTCTTTTAATAAATTATTAATAAGGTTTCATTTTTGCAATAAAATTATGTTATATGCGTTAATAAATTTGTATTTTTAAACAATTTTTTAACTTTACTATGAAGAAAATAGCAATTATTTCACTTATTATATTAGCCTACTTTACTGGCTATTCTCAAAATATTCAAGATACAATCTTGTGGAAATCTCCATTAAAAATATTTCAAAACAAAATAGAGTTAATTCATTTTAATTACAAAGGAGCAATTTTTCAAAAGGCAGGCGATATAATTCCTGAATATCAAAGAAAAATTAAAATTGGTACTAACATAAATATATCTGAATTAAAGTTAACTAATATTAAATATTTACCATTAACAAAAGAAGAAATTAAACTTTCAGAAAAACTTACTATTAATAAATTAGAAATAGAGCATTCAATAGAAAGTGAAAGAAATGAGAATTATTTAATTTTACGTTTTTTACCAATAGTTAAAACCAGTTCTGGAGAAGTTAAAAAGATTTCCTCTTTTAAAATATCTTACAAACAAAATATAAGTATTTCTAATAAGAATAAAGCTCATGTTTACGCTGATAAATCGGTGTTAGCGTCTGGGAAATGGTTAAAAGTTGGAATAAAAAGTGATGGTATTTATAGAATTAATTATGATGAATTATCTAATTACGGGCTTTCTGATGGTAAAGGCGTGAGGGTTTATACTGAATACAGTTCAGTTTTACCAGAAATTTTTCAAGTTGTAACATCTGATGATTTAAAAGAGGTGGCAATTGAGATACATAAAGGTAGTGACGGTATATTTAATTCGGGTGATTATATTTTATTTTTTGCAAAGGGTGCAAATAATTGGACACCAAACTATTCAACAGGAATTTTTACGCATACACTTCATAATTATAGTAGTACAAATTATTATTATATTACTACAGGAGCACCTAGCGAAGTGCAAAGTGTAAATTCGTTACCTGAAAGCGATGCTACTGATGAAGTGTCAAATTTTAATGATTTCAAATTTCACGAATTAGAATCTGAGAACTTAATTAAATCGGGAAAAATGTTTGTTGGCGAACATTTTATAC
>Ga0256827_10002850_pt1 | contig 11057 bp, 13 predicted proteins | sample CV84metaG_FD_185977 | JGI IMG/M metagenome (GOLD analysis project Ga0256827, IMG submission 185977) | Hydrothermal vent microbial communities from East Pacific Rise, Pacific Ocean - CV84 | ecosystem: Environmental > Aquatic > Marine > Hydrothermal vents | place: Pacific Ocean: East Pacific Rise...
AAAAAGATGGCAGAAGAGTTAACAACCTACTATAATGATTTAGGATTGCGAGTACGTTACATGCACTCAGATTTAGATGCCATTGAACGAAATCAAGTTATTCGTTCATTACGTCTAGGAGAGTTTGATATTTTAATAGGTATTAACCTATTAAGAGAAGGGCTTGACTTACCAGAGGTCTCATTGGTAGCTATTTTAGATGCAGACAAAGAGGGATTTTTACGATCAACAACATCCCTTATCCAAACCTCTGGACGGGCAGCCAGAAACTCTAATGGTCAGGTGTTAATGTATGCCAATAAAATAACTAACTCTATGAGAGAAACAATAGAGGTAACCCAACAACGACGTGAAAAGCAGATAGAGTATAATGAAAAACATGGAATTACCCCCAAAACTACACTCCGTGAACTTGATACTGATTTAAAAGTAGAAGATTCGGGAGAGCTTTATAATAAACGTAGTAAAATGGATAAAATGCCAAAAGCAGAACGTCAAAAGATTGTTAATGAGCTCAAAGCAAAAATGTTAGTCGCAGCTAAAAATCTCGAGTTTGAAGAGGCAGCACGACTTCGTGACCAAATTGCAAAGATAAAAAAGCTCTAAACTAAAACCTATTCCATAAATTTGAACCTCAAATAGATTAAAATTTTATAGGTTCAATCTCATCGAACAGTATCCAAAAACGAATATGATATAATTCCAAAAAAATAAATTATGAGGCTAAATAATGAGTATAGACCTAACCTCCCCCGACCTCTATTTTAACCGTGAGCTCTCATGGCTAAAGTTCAACACCCGTGTACTGGCTCAGGCAAAGAACAAATCACTACCTCCACTAGAACGTATGAAATTTTTAGCTATCTATGGAACTAATCTTGATGAGTTTTATATGATTCGTGTAGCAGGATTAAAAACCTTACTAAAAGCAAGGGTACAAGAGACAGCTATTGATAAGCTCACACCAACAGAACAGCTCAAAGCGATTCATAAAACTATTCATAAAGAACAAAAAGTTGTTGAATCCTCTTTTCAAAATATTATGGAAGAGCTTAAAGAGCATGGTGTAACGATTAAAAACTACACAGAACTTTCAAGCAAACATCAAGAGAGTATTAAGACCGAATTTTTTGAACAGATATACCCTGTCATTATGCCTATTGCTATTGATGCCATGCACCCTTTTCCACACTTAAATAATTTAAGCTTTGCCTTGGCTCTTAAGCTTGAAGACTCGAAAGGAAATAGTAAACATGGACTGATTAGAATCCCTCGGATTTTACCAAGGTTTTTACAAGTTGATCACTGTTATGTACCAATAGAGAATGTTGTTGACCATTTCTCTGGAGAGCTCTTTCAAGGCTTAACTAAAATAGCCTCTATTCCATTTAGAGTCACAAGGAATGCTGACCTAGAGATAGAAGAGGAAGAGGCTGATGATTTTATTGAGATTATGGAAGAGGGATTACGCTCTAGAAATAGAGGGTTACTCATTCGATTAGAGTTGATGGAAAATCCTGAACCTTCACTACTCAAGTTTTTAACAACCCATCTTAAGTTAGATCCACTTGACATCTACTACTATAATATACCTCTTAACCTAGGTACACTATGGACAATTGTAACAGAAGAGAGTCTTGCCTATTTAACGCTTCCTAACTACAGTCCCAAAATATTGCCTCCATTTGATGAAGATAATGATATTTTTAAGACGATAGAAAAACAAGATGTCCTTCTCTATCATCCATTTGAAAGTTTTGATCCTGTGGTTAATTTTATCTATCAAGCAGCAAAAGACCCTAACACTCTCTCAATGAGAATGACTCTTTATCGAGTAGGAAAAAATTCTCCTATTGTAAAATCTTTAATGAAAGCAGCTAAAGCAGGGAAACAAGTTACGGTACTAGTTGAGCTTAAAGCACGTTTTGATGAAGAGACCAATCTTCATTGGGCAAGAAAACTTGAAGAGTCAGGAGCCCATGTTATCTATGGAATTAAAGGGCTTAAAGTTCATGCAAAAGTGGCTCAAGTAACCAAAAGAAAAGGAAAGAAGCTACAAGGGTATGTTCATTTGGGTACAGGAAATTATAATCCTGCCACTTCAAGAATCTACACTGATATGAGTTATTTTACGACCAAACAAGAATTCAATAATGATGTAACAAAATTTTTTCACTTTATTACAGGATTCTCAGACCATAGTCGATTAAAAACACTAACCCTCTCGCCAGAGCATATTAAACCCAAGCTCATTCAGATGATTACTCATGAAGGACTACAAAAAGAGAAAGGCTTAATTATTCTTAAAGCCAACTCACTTGTAGACCCCGATATTATTCAAGCACTCTATAAAGCATCAATGAAAGGGTGTAAGGTAGAGCTTATTATTCGTGGAATTTGTGCGTTAAAACCAGGAGTCAAAGGGATTAGTGAGAATATTTCAGTATTCTCGATTATTGGTAAATATCTTGAACACCCAAGAATCTACTACTTTCAACATGATAAAAACCAATGTTATATCTCTAGTGCTGACCTCATGCAACGAAATCTTATTCGTCGTATCGAGATATTAACACCTATCAAAGAGCCAAATCTTGTACAGAAAATTAAACAAATACTCTCTCTACAGCTACAAGATAATACCCTCCGATGGAGGCTAAAAAGCTCAGGAGAGTACAAACAGATAAAGCACAATGATGAAAAAATCATCAATAACCATGAAATTTTAGAGGAGTACATTACCAAGATACATAATAAAAGCAAAAAAGATACACCTGCGTATGTCAAACAACTGGCTAAAAAAGTCTTAAAAGATTAGAGAAGGAGTAACATGTTAATTAAATACAAAGAGTGGACACCAACACTTAAAAAAGGTGCATGGGTTGCAGAGGGTGCAACAGTTATTGGTAGAACAACCATTGGAGAGGACTCCTCTATATGGTTTGGCACTGTTGTACGTGGCGATGTACACTCTATTACAATTGGAGATAGAACAAGTATCCAAGACCTCTCTATGGTACATATAACACACCACAAAAAAGAGGATATGAGTGATGGTAACCCAACTGTAATAGGAAGTGATGTTACCATAGGACATAGAGTTATGCTACATGGCTGTACCATTGAAGATGCTTGTCTTATTGGGATGAGTGCTACAATTTTAGATGGTGCAGTTATTGGAAAAGAGTCTATTGTAGGTGCCAGTTCACTGGTTACTAAAAATAAAGTTTTTCCACCAAGAAGCCTTATTATGGGAAGCCCTGCCAAATGGATTAGAGAATTAACTGACGCTGAAGTAGAAGAGCTTTACGCCTCGGCAAAACGGTATGTTACATTTAAGAACAACTATTTATAAACCTCACAACTTTTAATCACAAAGTTATGTTAAAATTCAATAAAAAAGGATTTTAACATGACAAAAATTACTTCTATAGCTCTTGTCTCAACTCTATTGTTGACAACGGGCTGTGTCCCTCGGGAGCCCAAAGCGACACTGCAAGTAGATGAGCATACTAATCCCATCTATACACCTCAAGAGATAACCGTTATACCTGAACAACCTCAAATAGTTCAAGTAGTTCCTCCTCAACCCATTCAGGGGAACCCTCCACCATTTTACACACTACCTCCTGCTGAACCAATCTCTATTCAGCCACTACCACATCAACCTATTGCACCAACCTATCAAGTACCACAAAGCCGATACCTTGGTGGAGCCTATAGTCGAAACTATAAACTAAAAAAATTTATTAATATGATGGTTAGTAAACATCACTATAACCGATACCAACTCAATGCTATCTTCTCAACTGTAAAAAGAGATACCGAAGCTCTTAAAAAATATAATGTATTTAAAACAGCCAAACCAACCTATACAAAAGCAACAAAAATTGGAGCATGGGATAAATATCGTTCTAATTTCTTAACAAGAGAGAGAATTACAAAAGGTGTTCGTTTTTGGAGAGAGAATGAGTTTTGGCTCAAAAAAGCGTATCAACAGTATGGAGTAGCACCTGAATATATTGTAGGAATTATTGGTGTTGAGACCAACTTTGGTGGCTATACAGGAAAGCACTCTGTTATGAATGCTCTGACTACACTAGCTTTAGAATTTAAAAAACGTACTAAGTTCTTTACAGGAGAACTAGAGAGTTATCTTCTCATGATTCGAGATGAGCAGATTAATCCGCAATGGATTAAAGGTTCCTATGCAGGGGCATTTGGTCTAGCACAATTTATGCCGACTGCTTTTAGACAACACTCTATAGATTTTAATGAAGATGGACATACCAATCTTTTTAACTCAGCAGATGCCATAGGAAGTATCGCTAAATATTTTATTGAAAGAGGAAAGTGGAAAAGTGGACTACCTGTCGCTATGAAAACATACTACAATAAAAAAAGATTTTATGGATTGGCAACAGGATTTAAAAGTAGTTACTCTCAACGACATCTTCGCTCATTAGGAATGAGACCTAGCTCTAACTTTAATGGATATAGAGGTCAAGTTTCTCTTATTAAATTAAGTCGAGTTACACGTGATGAGTTATGGTGGGGAAGCAAAAATTTCTATGCTATTACACGATATAATCCTAAAGATCATTATGCAATGGCCGTACACCAACTGGCACAAGCTATTAAAAAAGCCAAATACGGAAGATAGTCTCTGTAAGAGGGTAGAGACTACTCTATCCTACTCTTTATACACTCTCTAGAACACGCTCTAGCGTATATTTCAAATCATCATCAAGCTCCAAAGATTTTAACATCCACTTAATATATCCTGCATCACTTCTAGCAATATCAGCTATCTCTTCGCCTTTATATTTACCAAATTTAAAACCTTTCATCATAACAGGTGTCCGAGTTAACTCTTCTAGTTTAACCATAGGGTTAATACCTGCATACTGCTCTTTAACTTTTGCCACCAACTTTGAAAGAAGTAACTTCATAACCAATACATCGCCAATAGCATCATGTGCCTTAATCACAATATTATGTTTTTGAGCCTCTTTTACTTCATCTTTATAGAGTCCTAAAGAGTATCGAAAGTATTGAAGTCGATGGTAATTAGAGTCAGGATAGAGATGTTTAGAACAACGAAGTGTATCAATAAGCTTCATTCGGTTAGAAAAGCCCTCTTTTTCCAACATCCCTAAATCAAATTGAATATTATGTGCAATAAGATAGTTATTTTCACTATTGAAACTTGCTAAATCATTATAGAATCGTGTTGATTTAAAATCACTTTTTCCCTCTAGCTGTTCAGGGGTTATATTATGAACTTCCATCGCTTCAACCTTAATAGGTATAGTTGAGGAGCAGAGTTCATCATAAACAGTAACCTCTCCTTTTGCTCCAACAACCATTGCACCAATCTGAATAATTCTATCCTCTGCTTGGTTTCCTGTTGTTTCGGTATCAAATAAAACATATTTAGTCATTATTATCTTCTTTTTTCTCTTTTTTTCTATTTTTAAAATTTTTCATATATCTATAAAAAGATTTTAACTCTTCTGTAAAAGAACTCTCTTTTGAAAAGTATCTCTTTTTAATAGTGTACCAACTCATTTTTAATTTTCTTTTAAAAGTCAACATTGTAGCCATTGTTGATTTATAAATATCTAAATCTTTTAACCAATCTAACCCATTCATAATCTTATGATAGAGCCATTTAAACCAATCAAAGCTCAAAAGCTTCTTTTTTGAAACCTTAAAGAGCCAAAAAGTAAAGGCAGCAATTGGAATTTTGGTAATATATAGTAATAATCCAAAAAGAATTTTCCCCTGTACAAAAAGAACACCAGCAAAAATTCCTGCTCCTTCAACACCCAAAAGGATAACGGTAAATATCAAAAGTAGAATGTATCGATTAGTTTTCTGAAGACTCTGCTCAAGTTTTTGAGTAATATGCCACGACTCTATTATGTTATAGATAGGCTTCGCAATACCTTCCCAGATAATCTCTTCAAAAAGAATAAAAAGAAAAACAAGTATAAACTGTAAAACCAATAGCAGACGCTGTGCAATTTTTTGTAAAAAATTCACGGATTATTTCCTTATGAAAAATATAAAAGTATTATAGCGAAGTATTTAAAAGATTAATAAAAATGAGAGGAAATAAGAGGGAAGAATACCCCCTTTAATAGTGTGCGAGAAATAGACTCGAAAAAAAATTATTTTCTTCTAAGCTCTTTAATTCTAGCTTTTTTACCTTTAAGTGCTCTAAGGTAGAACAGTTTAGCTCTTCTAACTCTACCACGTCTTAACACAGTAATACTCTCAATACTTTCAGAATATAGAGGAAAAATTCTCTCAACACCAACAGAGTTAGCTCCAATTCTTCTAATCATCATTGTACGACCTGTACCCTGACCTCTAATAGCAATACAGACACCTTCATAGTTCTGCACTCTAGTCTTTTCGCCCTCTTTAATTCTAACAGCAACTCTTACAGTATCTCCTGCTCTAAAATCAGGAACACTTTTATTTTCTAATTGTGCTTGTTCAAAACTTTCAATATATTTATTTCTCATCATACTACCTTTGTATTATTATCTCTTGTTTAGAGTTGTTTATGCAAATCAGGTCTAAAGTATTTCGTTTTACACTTAGCCATCGCATTTTTTAAGTCCGAAATTTTAGCGTGATTTCCCTTTAATAACTCTGAGGGAACACCAATTTCATTATAAACCTTAGGCTTACTAAACGACGGTGCTTCTAGTGTTAAAGCTTCAAAACTTTCAACGCTTAAAGAGTCACTGTTTCCTAGTACACCATTGACATTACGTGCAATTGCATCACACATAACCATCGAAGGTAATTCGCCACCTGTCAAGATAAAGTCGCCTATAGAAAAAAGCTCATCTGCTATCTCTTCGATAAAGCGTTCATCTATCCCTTCATAACGTCCTGAAACAAAAACAACATGCTTTTTTGTTGCCAAACGCTTTGCATCATTTTGTCTAAAAGGCTTTCCTACAGGAGTTGCCACAACAATATGAATATTTTTAGAAGCTTTTTTAATAGCTTCAATAGAGTCAAAAAGAGGTTGAGGAGTCATCAACATACCTGCACCTCCACCAATCATTGGGTCATCCACTTTTCCATGTTTATTGGTTGTATAATCTCGTGGATTAATATAATTCATCTCCATAAGATTTTTTTCAATAGCTCTCGCCAAAATAGAATCAGAAAAATACCCCTCTATAATAGAAGGGAAAAGTGTCACAAATGAAAATTTCATCTAAGAAGCTTCTAAAATCTCTTTAGCATCTTTAGTAAAGATGGTTTTTAACTCTATATCTTTTTTAACAACATACCGTTCAATATTCGGAATTAAAAATGTTTTTGAAAAACCTTCATTGACTATTTTTTCATCTGTTTCAACAAACATATAGTCCACATCAGCTAAACGTTGCATCTCTGTAACCTTACCTAAACGAATATCATTTTCAATAACATCACAACCTTCAAGTTCAAACCAAAAATGCTCATCATCTTTAAGTTCACATCGTTCACGTGTCTCTTCCAGAGAAGCATAAATCTTAGTATTTGTCAATTTTTTAGCATAATCAACACCTGAATATCCCTTAAAAGAGATAATACCTCGTTGAAGATTAACTTCATGAATTTCAAGCAAGCCTGAGCTTGATTGAAATTTATAACCTGCTTTGAATTGTTCGGGAAAGTCAGTGTGAATATGGAGTTTTAAATCTCCATGAAGTCCATGGGTTTTACCCACTTGGGCTATAAAAAAACGTTTAGGTTCATTCATAACTTATGATTTAGCTTCAACATTAACACGGTAGTTACTTCCACCTTTTGCCTTGCAAGCAGAAATTACCGTTTTAATAGAGTTGATCATTCGCCCCTCTTTACCAATAAGCTTACCTACATCTTCACTATTCGCAATAATGGTAATCTCATTGTAGTTCTCCTCAATATTTTTGATTGAAACAGCAATATCTTCAGGATGACTAACTAAAAGTTTGGTATATTCGGTAACGAAATCAACAACCATAACTATTTACCTGTAATTTTTTTAACTCTAGCACTCATCTGAGCACCAACACCCAACCAGTAATCCATTCTCTCTGTATCAACAGTCAAATTATCTTCTTTAATCATTGGATTATAGTGACCAATTGATTCAATCCAACCACCATCTCTTCTTTTTCTACTATCTGTTACTACGATTCTGTAAAATGGCATTTTTTTTCTACCCATTCTTGTTAGTCTAATTGTTGTCATATCTATCCTTAAAATTTATCTATTTTCAGCAATGGGTAACTACTCCCAAACGTAATATCCTACGTGAGTTGCTTTACTGAGAACAACTACTAACAAGCACTGACAACTACTCTTAATGAGAGAGCACTCATCAACACTTAAAACGGAATTTTATCTAAAATTTGCTTTAATATAACAAAAAATCTCTCTAGTTCCCACGTTTAATGCAGGAACTAGTAATTTAGATAATTTATTACCGTGGAATTCCCCCACCTTGTGCCTGTTTCATCATATCTTGCATCTGTTTCATACCACCTTTGCCTGAAAGCTGTTTTGCCATCTTACCTGCATTTTTAAACTGCTTTAAGACACGATTTACATGCATCTGACTCATTCCTGCACCCGAAGCTAGTCTTCTTTTTCGTGTATTATTTAGAAGTTCAGGATTTTCTCGCTCTTTTGGAGTCATTGAACCAATCAACGCTTTAATCTGTTTAATCTCTTCAGAGTTCTCCAAATCCATATCGCCAATCTGTTTTGCCATGCCACCCATTCCTGGAATCATTCCCATAATAGATTTCATTGAACCCAATTTTTTCATAGACTCCATCTGCTCTAAAAAGTCATTAAAGTTAAATTTACCCTTTTTAATCTTTTTGCTAAGCTGTTTGGCCTTCTTTTCATCAATAATATTAGCTGTCTTCTCGGCAAGTGATTCTAAATCTCCTGCACCCATCAAACGTGAAACAATTCTATCAGGAATAAACTGCTCAAGGTCAGGCATTTTTTCCCCTGCCCCAATAAATCGCAATGGCACACCAACTTGATGAGCAATACCCATTGCCACACCACCTTTTGAATCGCCATCAAATTTACTGAGAACAACACCAGTAATCCCAATCTTATCTTTAAAGGTCTGTGCAGTACGAACAGCATCCATACCTGTCATAGCATCTGCCACATAGAAAAGCTCATCAGGATTGGCTACTTTTTTAATACTTGCCAACTCATCCATAAGCTCATCATCAATCGCCAAACGACCTGCTGTATCGATTAAAACAACATCATAAAGCTCTTTTTCTGCCTTTTTAATCGCCTCTTTTACAATCTGATTAGGAGTTTTACTCTCATCTGCTACCAAAGTTACATCAATCTGCTCACAAATCTGACGTAACTGCTCTACCGCTGCCAAACGTTGTAAATCTCCCGCTGCGATAAGCACTTTTTTCTTCTTCTGCTCTTTTAAAAAGTATGCCAATTTACCAGTGGTAGTTGTCTTACCTGACCCCTGAAGACCAATCATTAAAACAATTGTAGGTGGCTTAGAGGCAAAGACAAATCCTTGGTTTCCTTTTGCAGTAAGAATACGTGTTAGGTCATTTTGCAAAGCCTTTAGAAAAGCCTCTTTCCCAACATTTCCCTTGACCTCTTTTTCAACATTGCTCAAGAGTTCTTTAACCACTTTATGGTGTACATCGGCTTTTAACAGTGATTTTTTAAGTTCAGCTAGTGCTTTTTTTAGTGCTTTATCATCGTCATAAAAACGAATCTTATCTATCGCACCTTTAAAACTATTGGTAAGGGTATCAAACATATTATCTCTTTATATACAGGTATTTTTTATTGTTGCGATTATAGCAAAATGGGCTTAATTATGGAAAAGAATGTAAAATGAAAGGAAAAGCGTTAATGTATAAAAAATCTGTAGGGTCGATAAATCGACCCTATTTTTCCTCTTTATCATCATCCTTCTTTTTAGGCGATTTCAAAACAAAGTAAAAAATAACCAAAATCAAAAGGTAAGCAGGGTAAAAATAAATATTATCGGTAGGTTCATTCATAAAAATTCCTTATTTATATTTTTGTATATCTCTAGGCTCTTTGGCTTCAAAAGCATAGCCTAAAAGGGAAATAGCTTTAGCATGTAACAGAACTCTTTTTGAACGGGTAACCGAACCATAACGTTCATCGCCTACAATTGGATGACCTATACTAGAAAGATGCACACGAATTTGGTGGGTTCGTCCTGTTAAAATTTCTATCTCTACTTTACTCTTTTTTCCCTGAATTTCTAATGGCTTCACAATTGTTACAGCAGGTTTTCCACGCTCTTCATTAATTTCCGAGAACGCTTTTCCTCCCTGTTTGTGGGTAGCAATAGGTGCGTCTATTTTTGTCTCTTCACAAAAAACACCCTCTATCCATGCCACATAACGTTTTTTTACTTTTCGCTGTTTAAATGCATTAATTGCATCAGCCAAAAAGTCATCATTTCGTGCAAAAAGAATCACGCCCGAAGTATCTCTGTCAAGACGATGGATTAACTCAGTATCATCCTCTTCAATCGCTTCTGCTAACTCATAACTATCTAAAAGGGCTGGTTTATTAATGGCTACAATATTCTCATCTTGATAGATAATCGAAACTTTTTCAAGCTGTTCCACTCTAAAATTAGTATCATTTGGCATCTCAGCTCTTGCAATTTTTACTTTTTTATCAGTAACATAGACCAATCCTCGATCAATCAAATCTTTGGCTTTTTTATTTGATATACCCTCTTGCGTGGCAAGTAACTTATAGGCTTTTTCCATCTTCTATCTCTCTTATTTTATTTAAAAATATCTCTGTTACAGGAAATGTAACTCGCTTAATTTTACTGGTCTCTCCAGACTTAAATTCAATATCACTCTTAGCAACTTTAAAACTTTTTGATAAAAACTTTATAAGCTCTTTGTTGGCTTTACCCTCGACAGCAGGTGCTTTAATTCTAATTTTTAATGCATCTTCTCCATAGAGTCCACAAAATTCATTTTTGCTCGATGCAG
>Ga0256827_10002851_pt1 | contig 11057 bp, 11 predicted proteins | sample CV84metaG_FD_185977 | JGI IMG/M metagenome (GOLD analysis project Ga0256827, IMG submission 185977) | Hydrothermal vent microbial communities from East Pacific Rise, Pacific Ocean - CV84 | ecosystem: Environmental > Aquatic > Marine > Hydrothermal vents | place: Pacific Ocean: East Pacific Rise...
ATATTGCCTTTAAAAACTTTTTAATTGGCTACTATTACCATCGCTTCACGAAGTGGGCGATTTTTGTATTTGTAACCTGTTTGGAAAGTTTGAACTATTTGTCCACTTTCTACTTCTTCACTATCCATTGCTTGAATCGCATTATGGATATTTGGGTCAAATGGTTCATCATGTTTTACCATAGTTACACCATGTTTTTCTAACTGAGTTAAGAATGACTTATGAGTAAGTTCAATCCCCTCTTTTAGTTTGTCGAAAAGTTCTGCTTTATCAGCTTCACTATCTACAGATTTCATAGCACCATCAAGTGCATCCATTACAGGTATCATATCTTTAGCAAATTTTTCATTTGCATATTCTACTGCTGTATATTTTTCACGCTCTAATCTTTTTTTGATATTTTCAAAATCAGCATGAACACGAGCATACTTATCTTTTAATGCAACCATTTCAGCTTGAAGTAAATCAAATTCATTTTCAACTGCTTCAGCTTCTGCATCTGCTTCATCAGATATCACCTCTGAAGTTTCTTCCTCTAGTAATTCTGATTCTTCTTTTATCTTTTTGTCTTTTTGTTCTGACATAATAATTAAATTCACTCCTTTTTTAAAAAGTTGAGAGTATTATACATATTGAGTGTAACAATGTCAAGTATTACATGAGTAGATTTATTTAATTAAGTTTAGTCTATAGCTATCAACTATAAATAAACAGTAATTTTTGTATTATTACGAAAGAAGTCTATTAAACTAGGAGATATTATGAAGTTTTTTACATGGATAAGTTCAATAGTAGTGATACTATTTATAGGAATTTATATTTTAGCTTTTACAAGTTTTGGAAACTCTATACTAAAACCAATAGTTGAAGCAAAAATCCAAATAGCTACCAATACAAAGGCTAAACTAAATACTTTTTCCATTAGTATAGATAAATTAAACATAGTTTTAGAGTTAGATTCTAGCAATATTATATATGCAAATGGAAATTATTCTTTATTTTCAAAAACATTTAACATAGCATATAGATTAAAACTAGATAAATTAGAAAATCTAAATAAATTTACTAAAAATGATGATATTAAAGGAAAATTATATACAGAGGGTTATATAAAAGGAGATATAAAATTTATCACCATAGATGGTATAAGTGATGTAGCAAATAGTAACACTTCTTACCATGTAGAATTAACAGAGTTAAATCCAACTTCCATAATAGCAAAAGTAAAAAAAGCAAATCTTGCAAAACTTCTCTCTTTAGGTGGACAAAAAAGATATGCCGAAGCAGATGTTGATATAGATATAAACTTTAAAAATATTAAGCCAAATGAGTTAGATGGGGATATAACACTTGTAACACAAAAAGGTAAAATAAATACAAAAGTTATGAAAAATGATTTTAATATAACTATACCAAAGACAACTTTTACTATGAATCTAGATGCAAAACTTTTAGGTAAAAGTATAAATTATAAGTATGAATTAAAATCAAATCTTGCAAATTTTGCTTCAAATGGAAAAGTTATACCAAAACCATTAAAAACAAATATTAAGTACGATTTAGATGTTGAAGAGTTAGCAGTTTTAAAACCCATAACAAATGCAAATATTCGTGGTGCATTAAAGCTAAATGGTACAGTTAATGGTAACAAAGAGAAGATGCTTGTGTATGGTAAAAGTGATTTAGCTTCTAGTAAAACATCTTTTGAAGCTGTATTAAAAGATTTTGAATTAGCTAGTATAAAAGCAAAAATCAAAGATTTAAAACTAGAAAAATTACTTTATATGACAAAACAACCACACTATGCTGATGCTTTATTTAGTTTCGATATAGATATTTCAAATGCTAAAGTTGGGCAACTAGATGGTAAAATTTTATCTATCATCAAAAATGGTGTTGTTGATTCTAAGCTTATTACTAAAGAATACAAATTTAAATACTATATGCCAAAAACTGTATTTAGAGCAAGAACTTTTACTAAACTAGATGGAAATATAATCAATTCTAAAATTGATTTTGATTCAAATTTAGCTAATTTAGATATAAAAAATGCTAAATTTAACTTAAAAGATAACTCTTTTATAAGTGATTATTTAGTAAATATAGCAAAACTAGATAAACTTTTCTTTGTAACAGAACAACATATTCGTGGTGGATTAAAAGTTGATGGTACTTTACAACAAGCAAAAGATTTAGATTTTACAGCTTATACTAAAGTAGCTGGTGGGGAGATAAAAACTAAACTTCATAATGATGATTTAAAAGTAGAATTAAAAGATGTAAAAACACTTGAACTTTTACATAAACTCATATACCCTGAGATATTTATGGCATCTTTAAATGCTAAAATTGGTTATGATTTAGCTACTAAAAAAGGTAAAATGCTTGGTAACTTAAATGATGGTAAATTTACAAGAAATAGTGTTTTTGACCTAGCAAGACAATATGCTAAGATAGATATGTATAAAGAGATATTTAAAGGTGATGTTAAAGCAGATATAAACAAAGAAAATATCTTAGCATCTCTTGACTTAGTAAGTAGAACTTCATCTATAAAAACACAAAACACAAAACTAAATACAAAAACAAACAATATAGATTCTACTATCAACATAGATGCAAATCATAACCTTATAACAGTAAAACTAAGTGGAAAAACAACAAAACCAAATGTTAAAGTAGAAGCAGATGAGCTTATAAAATCTCAAGCTAAAAAGGCTATAGTTAAAAAACTAGGAGATAAACTAGGTGGTGATGTAGGAAACTTACTAAACAGTTTTTTTAGGTAAGCACTTTAGTAGGTAGCTAAAGCTTTTCGATAAAGGATGCTAAAATGTCCTTTTTCATACCTGCAAAGTTGATGCTAAGTTTAAACTCTCTACCTGATTTACTTATACCAGTTACTCGACCTGTTCCAAAAACTTTATGACGAACTAAATCACCTTTTTTAAAAGCTGTATTTTTTTCCAATCTTAAAGACCCAGCACATAATCCAGCTTCATTAAAGAATCTACTTTTTTGTAAATCACTTCTACGACCCTTATAAAAACGACTTCCAGCATGAGATAAAGTTAAGGTATCTTTTGCACGGGTGAAAGATACATAACCTAGTCTTCTTTCCTCTTCTAAGTCACTACCATCACCTACCAGTGGTAAAAATCCCTCTTCCATACCTATGATAAATACATGGTTAAACTCTAAACCTTTAGAAGCATGGATACTCATCATATAGATGCTTTCACCTTCAACTTGGTCTTGTTCACTTTGGAGTGTAAGCTCATTTAAAAACTCATCCAAAGATGCTTCTGGATGATTTGTTATAAAATCACGAAAGAGTCCATAAAATTCATCCATATTAAGAATCTTATCTTGCTCATCTTGATGACCTTTATATATCTCTTTTAGATGGAATGTTTCTTCTAAAATATCTATAAATTCATAGCTAGATTGTTCAACCTCTTTTGCTACATATTGTATATTTTGAACAAACTCTTTTAAGGTGTTTGCATTTTTCTTTCTTACAAGTGTTTCTAGTGTGGTTATATCTGTACTTCTTATATACTCAAACATAGATGTTCCACTCTCATGGGATGCTAATTCTATCTTTTCTACAGATGCTTTTCCTAAACCTCGTTTTGGTTTATTTATGATACGCTTTAGAGAAAAATCATAATGAAAATTTGTAATAACTCTTATGTAGCTTATAAGGTCTTTTATCTCAGCTCTATCATAAAATCGTAATCCACCAACAAGTTTGTAAGCTATTCCAGCACGGTTTAACCCCTCTTCAACAGAACGACTTAGTACATTTACACGATACAAGATGGCAATATCTTTTGCACTTACACCTGAATTTAAAAGTCTATTTATATTTATAGCAATTTTTTTTGCTTCTTCATTTTCATCATTAGAATTTATTGTTGTAACTTCTTCCCCTGCCCCACGAGTAGATATAAGTTTTTTACCTAAGCGTGAACGGTTATGTTCTATAAGTGAATTTGCAACTTTTAAGATAGGTTCTTTAGAACGATAATTTTCTTCTAACTTAAATACAGTTGTTCCTAAAAAATCTTGGTCAAATTCCATAATATTTCGTATATGAGCACCACGCCAACCATAGATGCTTTGGTCATCATCTCCAACTACACATAGGTTGTTATGAGATGTACAAAGCTTTTGGATTAGTTTTAATTGCAATTCATTTGTATCTTGATACTCATCTACCATTATGTATTGGTATTTTTGTGATGTTTGTTTTGCTAATTCTGGATTTTCATCTAAAAGTTTATAAGTTAAAGCTATCAAGTCATCAAAATCAACAAGATTATTTTCATTTAAATACTTTTCATACTCCTCATAAACTTTAGCAATTTGTTGGTAGTTGTATGATTCTGCTTGTTTATATGCATCATCAGCAGAGAGTAGAGAATTTTTGTATCTTGATATTTCACTTGCAACTAATGGCACAGCTATCTCAGAATTTATTTTTTAATAATTCTTTTTTTATCTTCTGTATCTATAACTACAAAATTATTTTTACGATTTAAAAGATGGATATTAAATTTTAAAAATAGTAATCCAAATTTGTGAAATGTACATAAAAGGGGTGGGTATGTATTTGACTTTATTAGAGCCAAAGACCTTTCTCTCATCTCTTTTGCAGCTTTATTTGTAAATGTTAAAGTTAATGTATTTGATGCAGGTATTCCTAAACCCTCTAGTAAATAAGCTAGTCTAGATACTATTGTTGTTGTCTTACCACTACCAGCACCTGCTAAAATTAAAACAGGTCCTTCTGTTTTTTTAACAGCAGATTCTTGATTTTTATTTAAACCAGCAAATATCTTTTTCATTTTTATCCAATCATTTAGCAATTAAAGTATCTATATTATAGCTAAAATAGTAGAAATATCACTAAACTCTTGTAATAATTATAATTATGAGTTATAATTTTAATATCAATATTACTTATAGGAATTATAATGTTAAAAGATTTTGCAAAATTACAAACATTTTTGATGGTTATTAAAGAGAAAAGTTTTTCCCGTGCATCGGCTAAACTTGGAATTTCACAACCTGCTGTTACACAACAAATAAAATATATGGAAGACTACCTAGATACTAGAATAGTTGAGCGAAAAAAAAATGGCATCATACTAACAAAAGAGGGTGAAGATCTTTTTCGTATAGCTAAAAGACTTGAAAAGGCAATAGAAAATTCAGAAAAAGATTTATTAAAAATTATCAATAAAGATTTTACATTTGTAGTTGGTTCATCAAATGCTATCGGAAATTATATACTTCCTTCTCATCTAGGTGAGATTAAAAAAAGAATAAATAATGATGTATATATAAATGTAGGTCTATCTACAGAGATAATAGAACAACTTCAAGATAAAAAAATAGATATTGCACTTATAGAATCTCCTGTTTTTAGAGATGATATAATCTATAGAGAATGGGTTGAAGATGAATTAGTATTGTTTTCAAATCAACCTATAAAAAAACAACTTAGTTCTGAAGATTTATACGAGTTTGATTGGTTATGTAGAGATGAAGATTCACACACTAGAAAAATAACTTCAGAAGTTTTCAATGAAATTGGTGTTCAATGTAAGGACTTTAATGTTCTTGGTATTTTATCTAGTCCTACAGCTATAAAAGAGTCTATTTTACACTCTGATAAAGATGCTCAAAGACCATTAGTATCTATTATGAGTCGTTATGTAATCCAAGATGATATAAAAGATGGAAAACTTTTTGAAGCAAGAATTAAAAACCAAAAAATTCAAAGAAAATTTTATATAGCTTATCTAAAAGATAAAAAACATGATGCATTTGTGGATAATGTTATAAACTATCTACTAGCAATAAATAAAGTTTAAGAGAGATAAATCTCTCTTATCTTTTTAAAAATTTAGCATTTTCTGGATTTGATAAAAATGATGCCATAGAGTTATCAACCCCTTGTTTATCACTTCTTTTTATCTCATGATTAACTTTTTCTAGTTTTGTATATGAAGCTAGATTTATTAAAATAGGTGTTTCATCTATAATAACTTGCATAATACTAAGAAGTGGTACAGTTACTAAAGAACCTATATTTTCACTTCCAAAACCAGCTTCAAAAACAATACTATCTCCATCAATACGAGCAGTTTCAAATGTATATCCAGCTAAAAAGAAAAGTGTCATTGGGCGAAATTCAGAATGTATTTCATCTGGTAAAATTGGTTCAAATGTAATATCTTCAATTTTACAAAGTATCCCAAAGTTTTGTTCTTCTTCAAACATATATATGATTAAATCTTGAATATTATTTTGCATTAATGTTGCAAACTTTCTATTTTCTATTATATTTTCTAACATCGTATAATCTCCCTTATATTTCTATCTGTAATTATATCAAAATTTATCATAGCATTTAACAGTGCTATTTTTGAAAATTTATTTATATCAGATACTTTTATATCTATTTCTGTTAAAAAACCTTCTTCTATAAACCTTTGCCTTGTAGTTCCCTTTAGCAATGGTGATTTTGGTGTGTACCATCTATCTTTTTTATATAAAGCTATATTGGCTATAGTAGTATCAGTTAAAAGGTGATTTTTTACTATAAGTATATCATCGCAACCATTCCGTAGTGTAAAAAGCTTATCTAACTCTTTTCTATCTGTTGATTTTTTTGTATAGGAAATATTATCATCATAAACTAACTCTAATGATTTAATAATTCGTTTTTCATACTTATGATAAGTTACTTCTATTCTATCATTTATATAGATTAAACGGCATCGATACAACCCATCTTTAGGTGGATTCAAATAAGAGATAATATTTTTTATACCACTTCGTTGTTCATGATATTTTAGATTGTAGCATTTACCATTTAGTGCTTTTATAGTTTCTAAATATTTATTTTTATTTAACAAGATCTGTGCTTAGGTATCTATCACCACTATCACAAAGTATTGTAATTATAGTTTTACCTTTAAACTCTGGTCTTGAAGCTACTTCAATAGCTGCATAAACATTTGCCCCAGAAGATATACCTACTAAAAGACCCTCTTTTTTTGCAAGTTTTTTAGACATCTCTATCGCATCTTCATCACTTACTTTTATCACTTCATCATAGATATTTCTATCTAGTACAGCAGGGATAAAGTTTGCACCTATACCTTGAATTTTATGTAAACCAGCTTGTTCCCCTGATAGTAAAGCTGAAGATGATGGTTCAACTGCAAAAATTTTAATATCTTCTATCTCTTTTTTCAACCCTCTTGATGTTCCAGTTATTGTACCACCTGTTCCTACTACTGATACAAATGCATCTACATTATTATCTGTATCATTTAAAATCTCTTTTGCAGTTGTAAATTCGTGTATTTCAGGATTTGCTTTGTTTTCAAACTGTTGTAAGATTATGGAATTATGAGTTAAGGCGTGTAACTCTTCTGCTTTATGTAATGCTCCTTGCATCCCTTTTTTAGCAGGTGTTAAAACTAACTCTGCTCCTAAAAATTTCAATAGATTTTTTCTTTCTGTACTCATAGATTCTGGCATAGTAAGTATCAACTTTAAATCCATAGCTGCACATTGAGATGCTAATGCAACACCTGTGTTTCCACTTGTTGGTTCTATAATAGTTGTTTTAGAGTTAATTTTTCCAGATTCCATAGCTGTATTTATCATATTGAAACCAATTCTATCTTTTACTGAACTAGTTGGATTCATAAATTCACATTTTCCTAAAACTGTAGCACCACTTATCTCTGAAGCATATTTTAGCTTTACAAGTGGTGTATTTCCTATCAATTCAGTTACATTTTTTGCTATTTTCATAAAATCACCTTTTTTAATTATGAGTATTTTATCAAAAAAATTATTAATACAAAAATTATCAGATACAATTAATTTAAATTAATGTAAAATAAACATATAAAAATACAAGGGGTATCAAATTGAACGCAACTCCAAAGAATAATGAACGAAAATTTGATGAAAATGAACTTTTAGTTACTAAAACTAATGTTAAAGGCGTCATAACTTATGCTAACCAAGCATTTATCAATATCATTGGTTTAACAGAAGAGGAACTTGTCGGTAAGCCTCATAATATTATCAGACATCCAGATATGCCTAAAATTATTTTTAAATTACTTTGGGATGCATTAAAAGTAAATGATGAGATACATGCTTATGTTAAAAACTTATGTGCAGATGGCTCGTATTATTGGGTTATGGCTAATGTTACACCATCTTTTTTAAATAGTAAAGTTGTTGGGTATCACTCTGCTCGTAGAGTACCTACTAGAGGGTCATTAAATATTATTGAACCATTATACAAAAAGCTTTTAACTGCTGAGAGAAGTGCTGGAGTTAACGCTAGTGAAAAAATATTAAATGATTTACTTCATGAAAAAGGAATGAAATATGACGAATTTATCCTCTCTATCTAAACTACACTATGCTAACTATGCACATATTGCTGTTATAGTTTTAGGTATCGTTGTTTCATCTGTATTTTTTGAATTTCATGCAGTTAATTTTACTTTTAATATTTTAAATATTATTATTGCTATATATGCATATCAACAGATTCATGTAACTACAGATAGCATCAAAAGAACAACTAGTATTATCACAGAAGCTAAAGATGGTAATTTTGAAAATAGACGCCATAAAGACCATGCTGGTGGTGAGATTAGTGAGTTAGCTAACAATATAAATGATTTGTTTGACCAACTTGAAAGTTATATGAGAGAGATTAATACTGCGATTGATTATGCAGGTAAAAATAAATATTTTAGAAGAATCAATACAACTGGATTAAATTCTACATTTAGAAATACAGCTAAACTGATTAACAAAAGTATAGATGCCATGGAAGTAGAGTATAAACTTCAAGAAAAAGAAAGATTTATAACTGAACTTTCTAAATCTGGAAAAGGTTTTATAGAAAATTTTGAAATAATTCAAGGTCAAATTAGTGAAAATAATACAAGTTTAACTAACTTAGCTATAGAAGCTAAAAATAGCGCTAGTCTTGCAAATTCAAATACAGCTATTGTTGAAGCTATGAATGATAATTTTGATAAACTTTCTGAAATCATTGTTCAAAATGATGAGACAGTTCATAGCGTTTCAAATAGAACTTCAGAAATTACATCTGTTGTTGATCTTATAAAAGATATAGCAGACCAAACAAACTTACTCGCTCTTAATGCAGCTATAGAAGCTGCCCGAGCTGGTGAACATGGACGAGGTTTTGCAGTTGTTGCAGATGAAGTTAGAAAACTAGCAGAAAGAACTCAAAAAGCTACAAGTGAGATAAGTATCTCTATATCTACACTACAACAAGAATCAAACGGTATGCTTGAAAATTCTACAGAATTAAGCAGAATAGCACAAGAGTCAGTTGAAAGTGTAGATACACTAAATAATGCTATAGATAAATTTAGCGTAAATGCTAAATCTGTTTTAGCATCTAGTAGATACATGAAAAATAAAAACTTTGTTGTTTTAGCAAAAATGGATCATATTCTCTTCAAATCAGATGCATTCAAACATGTAGAACAAGAAGATTATAAAGAATTTAATACACATCAAACTTGTAGATTTGGTCAATGGTATGAAAGTGATGCTAAAGAACAATTTGGACACTCCAAAAGCTATGCAGATATTTTAGTACCACATAGAACTGTTCATGATAAAGTGTTAGATACATTTGAAGTTCTAAAAAAAGGTCAACTGATAAATAATCATGATAGAATTTTAAATAATTTTATCATAATGGAAGAATCTTCTGCTATTCTATTTGAACAGATGGATAAAATGTTAGAAGAAGAAGCTAAATTTAATGATGAATATTAAGTAATATTAGTGTAAGTTATTTTAGTTATAATTAGCAAAATATATATAAAGGCTAAATTATGACTAAAATCATTTTTTTTATCTCCCTGACAATCTCTATCTTCGCTAATGATGGTGTTCACAAATTTGCTTCTAGTTCAGACTGTAAAGAGTGCCATCCAAAGATATATAATGAGTATCATACTTCAATGCATATGAATACTACTCCACAAAAAGATCCTATACATAAAGCTGTTTGGGATAGACACCCTAAAAATAAAAAAGCAAATCAATATGTATGTGGAAAATGTCATACACCAACAGCAGACAATCTTGATAGTATGTTAATAAAAGGTAAAAAAGCTTTACCTCTTAAAGAGAATGAAACACATCAAACAGGTGTTAGTTGTGCTTATTGTCACCGTATAAAAAGTATAGAACTTCATAAAAAATCAAATACAAATATTATGACAACAACAGAAAAAAGCTATTTTGGTACACTTAAAAAGCATATACAATCTCCATATCATGATATAGTAACTGATGGTAATGAGCATATGAAAAATGGGAATGTATGTATAGGATGTCATTCACATAAAATGAATAAACATAAATTAAATGTATGTTCAACAAATATTGAAAATGAGATGGATGGAGCAAATTGTGTAAGTTGTCACATGCCAAAAGTTGATGGTAGTGTTTCTAATCTTAACAAAACTAAAAAACATTCATTTCATGGTTTTGCAGGAAGTCACTTCCATTCAGATATGCTTACTCAATATGTAAACATCTCATTACTTCGTCAAATAAATAATTTTATAGTAAATATAGATAACCAAACTTCACATGCTCTTTTATTGCATCCGTTAAGAGTAGCTGTTTTAAAAGTGAGTATCACAAGAGATTCAGAAACTACAAAAATGAAACCAAAAGTTTTTGTAAGAGTTTTAGGTAAAGGTAAAAAACCTGCTATGCCTTGGGTTGCTAATAAAGTAATTAAAAATACTATGATACAAGCTAATGAAAAAAGAAGTGTAAAATATAATTTTAAAATAAAAAAAGGTGATAAAGTTAGTGTTATTTTAGGCTGGTATCTTGTAAATCCAAAAGCTATAAAAAAACTAAACTTACAAGATGAAAAAGTAGCAACAAAATTTAAAGTATTTAAAAAACAAAGTTTTGAATTTTAAGTAATTTTAGTGTAG
>Ga0256827_10002856_pt1 | contig 11045 bp, 8 predicted proteins | sample CV84metaG_FD_185977 | JGI IMG/M metagenome (GOLD analysis project Ga0256827, IMG submission 185977) | Hydrothermal vent microbial communities from East Pacific Rise, Pacific Ocean - CV84 | ecosystem: Environmental > Aquatic > Marine > Hydrothermal vents | place: Pacific Ocean: East Pacific Rise...
GTCTATTGTTGTTGCTGCCGCAATGGAGTAATGGCTGAAAAAAATGCTTTGCTATGATTATTTCCATTATATATGTAGCCACGGGAGAAACTCGTGGCTACAATGATTATATTAAATAGATTTTGGTATGAGTTTTTGGGACAAAAACCATGACAAAATCGGTAAGGGAAAGGAAATATAAAATCACAATACTACGTGCCTAAAACAATAGCACTATCTAAATAGTTATAATATTTTTTGTGGGCTTTGTGAGAAATGAAAATTTAATGGATTGTTTTAAAAAATAAAGTCTTTATTTCTCTTCAGGGTATTCAATTCTAAGATGATACATATTAAGTAGTTTTCTTTTGAATACTTTCTTAGCAGTATTTATTTCTCTTAGGCTAATATCGGCATTATTATACTGCCCTTGTTCTAATTGACTTTTTACAATAGCATCCACAAGTTCACTAATGGACTTAGCATTTGGTGTTTTTATACTTCTTGATGCGGCTTCTATTGCATCTGCCATCATAAGAATACAAGTTTCTTTCGAATATGGTATTGGACCGTGATATGTAAAAGAACTTAGTTTTATTTCTTCATCAGGGAATTCATTTTTATGCATACGGTAAAAGTATTCAACTCTTTTGGTACCGTGATGTGTTCTAATAAAATCAATTATCTGATTAGGTAATTTATGCTCTTTTGCTATTTTTACTCCATTAAGTACGTGATCTGTAATTATTTCAGCACTTTCTTCATAGCTTAATTCTTCATGAGGGCTATAACTTCCACTTTGGTTTTCGGTGAAGTAAATAGGGTTTTTCATTTTTCCAATATCATGATACATAGCTCCAGCCCTAACTAGTAATGCATTAGCCCCAATCTCAACGGCAGCATCTTCTGCCAGATTAGAAACTTGTATACAATGATGGAATGTACCAGGTGCTTTATTTGATAATTCTCTAATTAAAGAATTGTTGGTATCGGCATATTCTAATAGTGAAACATCGGTTACTTTTCCAAATAATTTCTCGAATAAATAAATAATAGGAGATGCTAATAGTGTTAATCCTGCTGATATAGCAAAATAAACGAATCCTTGCCATTTTATTGCATTAAGGCTACCTTCTGTTACTAATTCTATTCCAATATAAATTACACTATAACTAAGGAATATGTATAATGCAGTAAAGAAAAACTGAGATCTTTTTTGAAGTTTTACAATACTTGTAATAGTTATCAAGCCTGTCATTATCTGAAGAAAAAGAAAAAGAAAACTATTAGGAACATTAAAACTGACAAGAATAACTGTGGTAATATGAACAATTAATGCTAATCGAGAGTCGTAAAATGCTCTAATAATTATTGGGCTAATAGCCAATGGAATTATTAGTACATAATTACTATTAAACTCAACTACTAATCGAGTAATTGAAACTAAAAAAATGATAAGAATGAATATCATTATTAGGTTTTTAGTATCTTCAAGAATTTCGGGTCTAAAAAATAATAAGAAAAGACCAAAAGTGAGTAAAGGAATGCTGATAAGAATTATCTTACCAATATAAAGTCCTATTTGAGAATCTTGAGATTTACTTAGATAATCATTTTTTAAAGATTCAAGTATCTTAAATGTTTCGTTGTCAATAATTTCACCCTTAGAGATTATATGCTGTCCTTTTAAAACTACTCCTCTATTTGGAGATATTAGTTCCAGTTTTATTTGTTTCTCCGTTTCTGTTTTCTCTTTGTCGTAAGAAATGTTTGGTTTTATAGTTTCTGCAAGGAAGCCTAATATAAAATCTACTTTAGCACCCTCTGTTTTATTTGCTTTATCTTTAATATGTAGATAGCTTGTTTTTGAAGTGAAAAAATAATTAAGAAATGTTTCTCTTGCAAGTTTATTTCTAACAACAAAAACTACTTTATCGTTCTTTATTTTCTGTAAAATCTTTGATTTTTCTAATAAACCAGTTTCAAGTATTTCAGAACTAAGATTTATACAAAGTTCTTTATTTATTGCATATAGTTTACGTTCGCCAAAGCCGTAAGAATTAAGCCATAATGTATCAAATTTTGAAGAAAGATTATCATTTATCTTTTGAGTTAATTCATCATCATATTTAAAGTACAGCTTGTTGTTTTTATTAATATCAGCAATTTCTTTATCAATTTCTTTTTGTGTTTTTTTTATTGGAAAGTCTGCAGGTGCAACTAGCTCTTCATATAACCACGGGCTTCCTTCGTGAAATTCATACCTAAATTGCTTACTCTTAGGAGATAAAAACAATAGTATAAGTAGAGTAGTCAGAAATAAGAAAATCTTATATATTTCAGAATAGTTATTTCGTATCGTGGTTAATATGCTCTTCATTAGAAGCAAATATACAAGCTTATTAATTGTTAATATTAAATTGTATGTATAATTATCAACAGCTTCTTATTAATAGTAATATTGATAATATTTTAAGTTCTACTAAAATTAGTTAAAAACATTAATTTATATCAAAGAATATTTACATTTGTGTTTCGTTTAATAATGAAATAATAACAGATGCAATTAAGAACAATTACCCCAGAAATTTGGAAAATGGATGGTGGTGCAGGCTTTGGGCTTGTTCCTAAAACTATTTGGTCAAGGTCATATCCTGCTGATGATCTAAATTATATTTTGATGACAAGTAGATTGTTGTTGATAGAAGATGAAGATAGAAAAATACTAATAGATACCGGTTACGGAAACAAAAGAGGCGAGAAATATTATAAGTATAAGTTTTTTCAATTTCAAAAATCATTTAGAGAAGTTTTAGGAGAGATAAACCTTACTGTTGAAGATATTACAGATGTAATTATTACTCATTTGCACGACGACCATGTGGGAGGGGCAACCTATCTCGATGGTGATGAATTGAAATTAAGATTTCCCAATGCTACTCATTGGATAAGCAAGGCTCAGTGGGATTGGGCTATAAACCCCAACAAAAGAGAAGCAGGAAGTTTTTTTAAGGATAATTTTGTCCCACTTAAAGAGGCGGCAAAACTTAATCTGATAGAAGAGGAGGGGGAGCATATTCCTAATATTGAGTTTAGAATATTCAATGGACATACTCAAGGGAATATGGTTCCAATAGTAAAGTATAAAGATAAACAGATAGCATTTATGGGTGATTTTATACCTTATGTTGCTGCTATTCCTTTGCCTTATATTTCTGCAAACGATATTCAACCTTTATTTAGTCTGACAGAAAAAGAGGTGTTCTTAAATGAAGCTGCCGAGAAAGCTATCTATTTGTTCTATGAACATGATTACTATAATGAAGTTAGCACTGTTGAACAATCTTTTAAAAGAGTGGTTCACAAGGAGTCATTTAAACTTATAGACATATTGTAATATGGAAGATTACATTTTAGAAGTAGAGAATCTTAGTAAGCATTACGGTAAACTAAAGGCTGTCGATAATTTGTCTTTCAAATTAGAAAGAGGTGAAGTGTATGGCATACTTGGGCCAAATGGAAGTGGCAAAACAACTACCTTAGCAATGTTAATTGATGTAGTGAAGAAGTCAAGTGGTAGTTTCTCTTGGCTAGGAAATAGTGCGGGAGATAATACAAGAAAAAGGATAGGCTCTATGCTTGAGAAACCTAATTTTTATGACTATTTATCAGCAGTTGATAATCTCAAAATAGTTGCAGAAATAAGAGGAGTTGATTATTCTGAAATTGATGATGTACTTGAACAAGTTGGGCTCTTAGAGCGAAAGAAGAGTAGGTTCAAGACTTATTCGCTAGGCATGAAGCAAAGACTTGCAATTGGTGCGGCTATACTTGGTAAACCAGAAGTTCTGATACTTGATGAGCCTACTAATGGGCTTGATCCTGAAGGAATTGCAGAGGTGAGAAATTTGATTAAGAAACTTGCTGCAGATAATAAAACTATTATTCTTGCTTCTCATTTGCTTGATGAAGTACAGAAAGTTTGTACTAAAATGCTTGTTCTCAAAAAGGGAGTGAAGATATTTCAAGGAAGTGTTAATGGCTTGGAAAAGGATAAGATGATTATTGAAATTATGGCTGATGATATGGAACTATTAAAGAATGTTCTTTCTCAGTCAGTGGATTTTAATAACTTTAAGCAGGTAAATCAGATTATTCAAATAGAAGTTAATTCAAATATAAATAAGACAGCATTGAGCACTTATTTATTTGAGAATAAAGTTATGGTTTCTCATTTAGCAGTGAAGCAAGAAAGCCTTGAGGAGAATATTTTTGAACTATTGAAAGAAACAAAATAATGAAGAGTTTACTAAAAATAGAATGGATAAAGGTTTCTAGAAATAGAATATTCTGGGTTATGTTGGCAATTTATATTGTTGCATTAATAATGGCTTTTCTGGGATTGCAAGCAATGTTGGAAAGTACAAATAAATCAATTGAAGAATCTGGTTTAGCATCAGTTCCTTTATTACCAACAAATATATATTTGTTTCCACATATTTGGCATAATATTACCTTTGTTGCACGTTTTTTTAAGATCTTTCTTGCTGTAGTAATGATTATTCTTGTCACTAATGAGTATTCATATAATACATTACGTCAGAATCTTATGACAGGATTGAGTAGATTAGACTTAATTAAGCTTAAGGTGCTTGATGTAATTATTCTTTCGGCTGTTTCTACTTTGGTAATTGTAATTTTTGGTTTGTTTACCGGTGTTTATTATTCTTCAGATTATACTTTTTGGGATATGTTGCGCAAGTTAAACTATGTGGCTGCATATTTTCTAATGATTACAGGTTTCTTAAGTTTTGCAATGATGTTAGCCTTTTTAGTTAAGAAACCAGCATTTACAATTATGATATTATTAGTTTATTCGTATATCATAGAACTTATTCCAGCATTTAAATATTCTGATACTTTTGGAGAATATTTGCCATTACGATCAATGAATTTATTGATAGAAGCTCCTAATACTCCAATATTTGAGTTGTTGAATATTTCTTCTGCCTCTAGTAGTATCCCTTTTTCTCATATTGTTGCTACTGTGGTATATAGCATTATTTTTTGGTCTATTTCATATTTGGTGATTAAGAATAGAGATTTATAGTCTTTTATCTCATTTCCTTTATTACTTTTGCAATACATGAAATCAATTTTTTATCACAGACTTCTTTTATTATTAAAGCGAATTGTTTTTGTAATTCTATTGTATGTTTTAATGCGAAACTTACTCTATTCTTTCAATAGAGATTTGTTTGCAATAGAAAGTATAAAAGATTTATTCTGGATAAATATTTATGGCTTACGATTTGATATTGCCGCAGTTTTGATAACCAATGTATTTATTAGTGCTTTATATCTAATCCCTGTCTCAAATTTATATTTTAAACTAATAAATAGTATTATTGATGGCTTATTTGTTTTTATAAATTCCATTGCTATTGTTGTTAATATTAGTGATATAGCGTATTTTAGGTTTACATTAAAGAGAACTACTTTCGAATTTATTAATATGTTTACTGATGATACTGGAATGTTTGCTTTGATACCAACAATGTTAAAAGATTTTTGGTATTTAACGCTAATTGGAGTTTCATTAATTATTCTCTTAATAATTATTACTAAAAAAACTTCAGATAAATCATCGGTTACTTACATTAAATTCTCATATTCTTGGAAATATGCAGTTCTTAGTTTGTTGATTGGATTAATTACTACTATTGGAATGCGAGGAGGTATACAGCTTCGTCCCATTGGAGTTATCGATGCTTTACAGTATGTAGAACATGAAAATACAGCTTTAGTGATAAATACAACTTTCTCTTTGATGAAATCTTCAAATAAAACTAAATTGAAGAAAAAGGATTACTTTACTGAAAAAGAATTAGCTGAATATATTACTCCAATACATTATCCAAAAAATAATGGTGAATTTAGACCATTGAATATTGTAATTATTATTATGGAGAGCATGTCTAAAGAGCATAGTGCTTTTCTTAATCCCAACTTAAAAGGTAAGGGTTTCACTCCTTTTCTTGATAGTTTGATGAAGCAATCTTTATTTTGTACACAAGCTTATGCCAATGGTAGAAAGTCAATAGAGGGAATTCCTGCTGTTTTGGCATCTTTTCCAACTCTTTTTAATGATGCTTTTATTTCTTCTAATTATTCATCTAATAATATTAATAGTTTGGCTAGTATTTTAGGAAAGAAAGGATATAGTTCTTCATTTTATCATGGTGGAAATAATGGTACAATGGGCTTCGATAATTTCACTAATTCAATTGGGTTTGAGAATTATTATGGCAGAGAAGAATATAATAATGATGATGATTTTGATGGGAAATGGGGTATATTCGATCATAAATTCTTTGATTTTTTTGAGAAATCCTTAAATGAAAAGAAGCAACCTTTTCTGGCAGCAATATTTTCACTTTCTGCTCATCACCCTTATACTTTACCTTTAGGTTTCGAGAATAAGTTCCCAAAAGGTGAAATTCCAATTCAACAATGTATTGCTTATAGTGATTATTCTTTGATGCAGTTTTTTAAGAAGTCAAAAAATGAAAAATGGTTTGAGAATACATTATTTATAATTACAGCAGATCATACTTCTGAAATATCTGATAAAAATTTTAATAATTCAGCAGGAAGGTATGCAATCCCAATAATTTTTTATATGCCGAATGATACTTTGGAAGGAGAATATTCTAATATTACTCAGCAACTTGATATTATGCCTTCTGTTTTAGATTACTTAAATTATGATGATAATTTCTATTCATTGGGTAATAGTATTTTTAATAAAAACAAAAAAAAGTCCGAAGCTATCTCTTATAATAGTAGCGTATATCAGTATATTAGTGGAGATAGTATTTATAATCTTAGTGAAGGAACTAAATTAATAGAATCAAAGATTAATCCATTTTATAGTTTTATTAAAGTAGAAAAACATGAACCTAATTATCGAAGTAGGTTTAAAGCTATAGTTCAAGAGTATAATCAAGATATTATTGAAAATAAAATGAATATCTTAAATTAATAAAAATAAATGCTATCTAATAATATTCATACTAGGAATAAGAAAACAAGAATTGGGTTTATTATTAACCCTATTTCTGGTAATTCCAATAAGTATAATTATGAAGATAAGATTGCTAGTTTTTTTGCAAATACTAATATAGAACCAATAATAGAATTTACTAAAAAAGCTGGAGATGCCATTTCTTTTGCTGAGAAAAGTGTAGAATCTAAATTGGATGCTATTGTTGTTGCAGGAGGAGATGGGACAGTAAATGAAGTAGTAAATGGAATAGGGCTGTCTAAAATTCCAATGGGGATTATTCCCAGTGGTTCTGGAAATGGTTTAGCAAGGCATCTTGGAATATCTATGAATTTTAGAAAGTCATTGGAGGTAATAAAGGAAGGTTTTTATCAAGGAGCTGATTTGATTAAGATTAATGATAAATACTCAATTAATGTTTCTGGAGTTGGTTTTGACGCTTTAGTCTCTCATAAATTTCAAAATTTGGATAGAAGAGGATTGGTTTCTTATGTTAAGATTATAGCTGCTGAATTTGCATCATATAAGGCAAAACACTATAAACTAATAATTGATGGAAGAGAATATGAAAGAGATGCTTTCTTGATTAGTATAGCAAATTCTTCACAATTTGGAAATAATGCTTTTATTTCGCCAAAGGCCTCAGTTTCAGATGGATTTATTGATGTTTGTGTGGTAAAACCTTTCCCGAAAATTATCTCGCCAATATTAATAGAGCAGTTAATGATCGGTAGGCTAGATAAAGGAAAGTACTTAGAAGTGATAAAAGCAAAGAGTATAATGATTAAACAAGATTCCTCAATATATCATATTGATGGAGATGCATTTGAAGGTGGCAATATTGTGAATGCGAGTATAATTTCAAATGCAATAAAACTTATTATTCCTAAGAATAAATTAAATAATATATAATTATGTCAAAGAAGAATTCTAGAATGGTTTATTCTACAAATCAAAATTACGATTTTAGTGATGATGAGAATATGGAAGAAACAGTATCTGCAAATCAGCAGAATCTTAAAATATGGTTAGATAGAATAAAGGGGAACAAAGTTATTACTGTAATTAAAGGTTTTGTTGGAAGTATTGATGATCTAAAAGCTTTAGGAAAAGTTCTTAAAACTAAATGTGGTACAGGAGGTAGTGTGAAGAATGGAGAAATACTTATTCAAGGTGATTTTCGTGATAAAGTATTACAGATTCTATCAAAAGAAGGATATAAGGCAAAGAAAGCTGGAGGTTAGTATTATTCTAACCTTCTGCTTTCCTTATTAGATTTTATTATTTATTCTGCTACCGCTCCACCTTCATATAATTGTTTTCTGTATTTCAAAGAAGGTGAGGGTATAAATTCCCCAATTCCGTACTCATCCCATTTGCTATCAACAAGTTTAATGGTTTTCTCATCCATGCATACAATATTTGGCCATTCTCTTTCAAACCCATCAAATGCTTTATTCTTTCTTAAACCATCTATAAATAGAGTGTTATATTTATTTCCATTTTCATCATTAGTATAAAAGCAGTCTCTGCTTGGATCCGAATTATTTGCTACTCTCCATACTATATCACCCATTGCATCAATATCAGCGACTTCCTCTATATAAACTACAAACTTAACATTGCTTATTAAACCTTGTTTATATAGTTTTGATGAAACAATTCGAGCGACATCCTTTGTTTTTTTGAGTTTAATAATCAACACCCCATAACCTTTATCTATTAAAGTAGAATTAATGTCTAATACCTCATCAAATACAAGTATTTCCTTAATATTTACTTCTGGAACTAAAACTTCTTGCTTGATTTTTTTTGTAGCATCAATCCCCATTTTACCTCCTTCTGCAAATCTTTCTGAGGCATGATCAAGCACATCCATAGGCCCCTTACTTAAAAGAATATCTTTTAATGGATCAACATTTTCTGATACAGCCTTAATTATTGATTCATAATTACTTAGCTTGATGTTTTCATCAAAAATAATTAGATATTTATTAAACATCATTTGCCCTGCTCCCCACAAAGCACTCATTACTTTCATGCTTTGGCCAGGATAAGTTTTCTTTACACTATTGAGAACTATATTATGAAAAACACCTTCTTTTGGCATATGCATATCTGCAATTTCAGGTACCATTGTCATTTTTATTGGTGCTAAAAATATTCTTTCAGTAGCTAATCCCATAAATTCATCTTCTTGAGGAGGAATTCCAACTACAGTAGCTGGAAAAATAGCATTTCTTTTATGGCTAATATGAGTAATATGAAATGAAGGATACATATCTGCTAAAGAATAATATCCTGTGTGGTCACCAAAAGGACCTTCAAGTTTTAATTCTTCAGATGGGTCAACATAGCCTTCAAGTACAAAATCTACATCTTCAGGAATGAAAATATCATTTGTTTTGCATTTTACTAATTTAACTGCCTTTTTTCTTAAAAAACCTGCTAACATATATTCATCTACTTCTTCAGGTAGAGGTGCTGTTGCTGCATATGTGTAAACGGGATCACCACCTAATGTGACAGTAACTGGCATTTTTTTACCTTTTTCTTTATAGCCTCTGTAATGTGATGCTCCATCCTTATGCATATGCCAATGCATGCCAGTAGTTTCTTTGTCATAAACCTGCATTCTATACATTCCCATATTATGAGAATTATTCTCAGGGGATAAACTATGGACTACAGGAAATGTTATAAAAGGCCCACCATCAAAAGGCCAAGTTGTAAGAATTGGTAGTTTATTTAAATCAACACTTTCCATTTCTACTTCTTGACATACTCCTTTTTTTGTTGAACGTTTGGGTGCCCAAGATGATATTTCTTTTAATTGTGGAAGCATTCTTAATTTATCGACAATACTTTCTTTAGGACTTGTTAATGACTTAAATAAATTTAGAATAGCATTACTAATATCTTCAATATCATTTACTCTTAAAGCTAATTCAATTCTTTTTTTAGATCCCATCGCATTTACTAGAATGGGGAAATTACTTCCTTCAATGTTTTCAAAAAGCAGTGCTTTCCCACTACTCTTTATCATCCGATCATTTATTTCACTTACTTCTAATATTGAGCTAACTTTGGTATCAATTCTCAATAGCTCATTATTCTTTTCTAATTCCAATATGAAATCATGTAAACTATTATATGCCATAATTAATAAAAAATATTTATTTATAATTTAACAATAAGAATTATTGATATTGGTTGTTTGAATGCAAAACAAAAAAAGTCTTGTAATTTATACAAGACTTTTTTTATTAGGATTAAAATTTTATAGTTTTTGGCTAATAATAAACCAATCTGTTCCGTCTGTTACAACTTCAATATAATCAAACTGGTTAAATAATGTTATTGTTAATTGTCCATCAATTTTATTAGTTCCACCATTACTAATTATATCAACATTATTTATATTACCAATATTTTTAATAACATATTTTCTGCCAAAACAAGTGCTTGGATCTGGTAAGTCGATTGTAAATGTGGCAGCAGAAGGATCGCATAATAATATATAGTCATCAGCTGTTGTAGAATAATTAGAATTTACATTTTTAACAGCTACGCCTATTGATGTTTTAATATCCATGCCTGATAAAGGGTGAATTGTTTTAATTCCAATTTCACCTGTTGAAAGTACAATGGCTCTATCAGTATTATCTGTAATTATTTTTAAATCATTACCGTTTTTAGTACCAGCAGATATTGCTCCTCCAGCCAAATTACCACCAACTAATAATGAAGCTTTATTTGAAGTAAGTGTTGGGTCAGAGTTAAATTCAAGATTAATATTTCCATAAGAATCATGGTCGATTTTTATTATTGAATCTGAAGTATTGGTTGCAACAGGTCCAGTAGGTCCTGTTGCCCCATCAGCCCCTTTTGGTCCTTGTGGCCCAGCAGGTCCTTGTGGTCCTATCGCTCCATCGGCACCGTCTGCACCTGTGTCACCATCAGCCCCTTTTGGTCCTTGCGGTCCAGCAGGTCCTTGTGG
>Ga0256827_10002857_pt1 | contig 11044 bp, 9 predicted proteins | sample CV84metaG_FD_185977 | JGI IMG/M metagenome (GOLD analysis project Ga0256827, IMG submission 185977) | Hydrothermal vent microbial communities from East Pacific Rise, Pacific Ocean - CV84 | ecosystem: Environmental > Aquatic > Marine > Hydrothermal vents | place: Pacific Ocean: East Pacific Rise...
AGATATATTTAACAAATTAGCAAAAGCAGAAGTAAATGTAGATATGATTATACAAAATCGTGCTCATGCTGGTATGACAAACATTGACTTTACTGTTCCAAAAGGTGATTTAAATGATGCTAAAACTGTTGTAGCTGAATTTTTAAAAGATGGTGATTTAGAAGATGATGTTTACAATGAAGATATTTGTAAAGTTTCAGTTGTGGGTGTTGGTATGAAATCTCATGCAGGTGTAGCTGCACAAGCTTTCTCAACTATGGCAGAAAACAACATCAACATTAACATGATTTCAACTTCAGAGATAAAAGTTTCAATGGTTATAGATGAAAGATATGCAGAGTTAGCAGTTCGTTCTCTTCATGATGCTTACAAACTAGATAAGTAAAGTTAGTTTATGTCTGCTGAATTTGCACAATGGAGTTTAGATGCGATAAGAGATGAGGGTGCATCTCTTAGTTGGTTAGAAGAGCAACGGTTTGACTGGACAACTACTCTATCTTTAGCATTAGAGCAGATACTCAATGGTAAAACTATTATCCTTATAATGGATGAAAAAAGAAAGTGGTTTGAGCAATACATACTAAGTTCTTTAAATGCAGAACTTGCAGATAGACCAATCTTACCTATAGTAAGTATAGATGCCATTTATAGCCATTTTAACAATGTAAGTGGTGGTGAGATGATAGATATAGTAGATGATATGATTTCACTTTCTTACAAAGATGATTACTTTTTTTGGTATATCGGTGTGGGTGATGATAGAAGAGCAGATATAGCAAAAAGAAGGTCAAACAGTTACTTTTGGGTTTTTGATGAAGATTTGCAAAATGCTTTTTCTCTAAAATCTTACGATAAACAATTAGATATAAAACTTATACAACTTTATCAACTTTTTAACTCTTCATTAAATGCTTCTATGTTTGGTGAGGTTGATGTTAGTAGCTAGAAAATCTCAAATCATACTCTCAACAGAGTTTGAATCTGAGTTTGAAAAACTACAAGCTGAACTAAAACCTCATAGAGTAGTTAGTTTTTTAGAAGATAGTTTTAAACTAGAACACGCAAAAGCTGTAGTAGCTGAAGCATATATAAGTGAAAGCCAAACAAAATACATAGTTTTAGCTGGTAATTCTTTTACAACAGAAGCACAAAATTCACTTCTAAAAGTCTTAGAAGAACCACCTAGAAATATAGAGTTTATCATCATCTCCCCAACAAAATCAAACCTACTACCAACTATCCGTTCGAGATTACCTGTAGTTAAAGGTGAGCGAATTACAAATGTTGTAGTTTGTGACTTAAATCTAGCAAGACTTGATTATAACGAAGTATTTTTATTTTTAAAAGAAAATGCAAGAGTTAAAAAAGATGAAGCAAAAAAGTTAGTTCAAGCTTTGTATTTTCGAGCAATAGCAGTAGATAAACTTATCTTAAATGAAGAACAACTTGATAACTTTGACAAAGCATATAGACTTTTAGAACTAAACTCAAGACCTCAAAGTGTACTTGCTATGCTTATAATGGGATTTTTAAATTAAAAATGATAGACTAAAAGATAGAAATAAAAAGGGTATGGGATGCAATTAACGATTGATATTAGAGAATCTGCATTAGATAATTTAAAATCTGATATTAAGATACTTAGTAAAGAATTAATAAATGATGAGATTGTTAAGGTTGTTAGGTTGAGGGAAGACAAAAACTTAAACTTAAATGAAAAATAAATATTTTAGAGATAGTTTCTAGCATAATAATTATATGAGACAAGGAAATCAATAATGCATAAACAAACACTTGGTGATTTTTATTGGGCTTATGCAGACATACTAAGAGGTATAGGCATAAATGAATCTATGTACGACCAAAGAATTATGGCTTTTATGGCTTTAAAGCTTTTGGTTGATAATGGATTATTGGATTTTAATTTTGAGTATAGCAATCAATTTGGACTAAATAATAAAACTTTTTTAAAATATAAAGCAGATGACACCAAACAAACTTTTTTCAATATCATTAATGATATTGAAAATCTAGGCTCAAATAAATTAAAATATTTTATTCAAGATAAAAGCCTAAATCCAAATGGTGAATCAGAAAATATTTTATACTATCTAAATCATAAAAATACTTTCATATTAAAAAGCTATATAGAAGAGTTAGCAAACAATTATCTTGAGATGGTTTTAGATATTTATATTCAAAAAGCAAATTTCAAAAATTACCCTAAAGAAGATTATAAAGATCTTTATGAGAAAACCATATCAAGAATGAAAAAACTAAGTGGAGAACTTACAGGACAACACTTTACACAAAAATCAATCATACATCTTATGTGTGAATATGCAGTAGATGACTTAAAAAAATCAGATAGTAAAATATTAGCTATATACGATCCAACTTGTGGAACAGGTAGTATGCTTATGGAATCAGCTTATTATTTTAATGAGAAGATAAATAAAAATAAAAAAAATAAAAAAGCCATAGAAGTATATGGTCAAGAGATGCATGGACAAACTTGGCTACTATGTAAGATATTTTTAGAGATATGTGAGATACCAAATAAAATAGCTTGTGGCAACACTCTTACAAACCCAGCATTTGATAAAATAAATGGAGATAATAGTTTTGATTTTATTATAGCAAATCCACCTTTTGGGATAGATTGGAAGCACAACTACGATGAGATAATTACAAATATGCAATTAGAGGATAAATCTAATTTTTTAGTAGTTAAAGATGATAAAAACAAAGTTGTAACTCCTAAAAAATCTGACGGACAATTTTTGTTTATGCTTCATATATTAAAACTACTTCAAAGAAGTAAAGAGAGTGGTAAAAATGCAAAAGCTGTAGTTGTTAGTTCCACAGGACTTATAACTTCTGGTAGCAAAACATCAGCAGAAGAGAAGATAAGAGAAAAGATATTTGTAAATGGCTATTGTGAAACATTGATGGAACAACCAAAAGCAATGTTTACAAATACAGATATTTCTACTTTACTTTGGTTTTTTAACAATCAAACAACAAACCAAAATCAAGTACATCTCCTAAAAGCTGAAAATGCTTATATAAATAAACATTTTCATAAAAAAAAGTTAAAAATTTTATATACCACTGCAAAAGCAAAAAAAGATAAGCAAAAAAATAGCTATAGCAATGAAAATATTAACAACATAGTCTCTTTAATGCAAAATAAGATTGAGTTTCCATTATTTTCCAAAACTATATTATTTAAAGATAAATATACTATAAATTTTGAAAATATAATGAACTATGATATAGATACATTTTTGGTTGATAGTAAAAATAAATTTGATATATCTGAATCTTATCAAGCACTATCTTTATCTCTATTGTTTATAAATGAAGTTAGTAGTAAATATACAGATTTTAAATTACTTATAGATAAATTATCTACTTTTATTGATGGTAGTTATATTGATAAGTTTTATTCTCAGTATCAAAATATATATATTGATATATTAAGTATGATTAAATCAAATAAAAAAAATATAGATAAATTATTTGTTAAAAAAATTCTTGAACAAAAAAAGGCAGAGTATCAAGAGATAAACCATACTTTTGAAGCAATAAAAAAGATTAACTCTAAAGTAAGCATTAGATTAGATATGAAATAATGATAATTTTGTATCAAGACTTTAATTTAGGAAAACATTAAAATGCATAAGATAGTAAAACAAAATGATATTATTGTATACAATAGTGGTGAAATTGAGCTAAATATACCTATTAACAATGAAACGATTTGGGCTACTATTAAAGATATTGCCAATATCTTTGATATAGATAGAAGTGTAGTATCAAGACATATAAAAAATATTTTTAAAGATAGTGAGTTAGATGAAAAAGTGGTATGTGCAAATTTTGCACACACCACACAACATGGAGCATTATCAGATAAAACTCAAACAAGAGAATTAAAATATTATAACCTTGATATTATATTAGCTGTAGGATATAGAACGAACTCAACAAAAGCTATAAAATTTCGTCAATGGGCTACAAGAACCTTAAAAGAATACATTTTTAATGGCTTTGCTATAAATAGAGAGAAGATAACACAACAAAGACTTATAAACTTAGAAAATGATGTAAAATATTTAAAATCAAAAATAAAAGATGATACTTTAGAATCTACTCAAGGGATATTTTACAATGGACAAATATTTGATGCCTATACTTTTATATCCAATCTTATAAGAGATGCAAAAAGCAGTATCATACTTATTGATAATTATATTGATGATAGTGTTTTAACTCTATTTTCTAAAAATCAAAATATAAAAGTAAGCATCTATACTAAAACTATATCTAAGCAAATCAAATTAGACTTAGAAAAATACAACTCTCAATATAAAACAATAGAGATAAAAAAGTTTCAAAATTCACATGATAGATTTATGATTATTGACGATAAAGAGCTGTATCATATAGGGGCTAGTTTAAAAGATTTAGGTAAAAAATGGTTTGCTTTTTCTAAAATGGATATTGATAGTTTGAGTATAATAGATAAATTGGAGAATGATAAATGAATATAGACAATCTAATGCTAAAAGATATTTTAAACAATAACACTTTGTATGAAGTTTATGAAAATGATAATGATGAGTTGCAGTATAACTTAGATGATGATGGTAAAAAGATAAGAATCTGTGAGATTGGAACAATTAAATATATTAAATTAGATGCTACAAAAAAGAATGAATATTTTACAATTAATAACGGTCAACGAATAACTAAGAATGATGTTGAGAATACTAAGAATATTTTAAAAGAACCAATTGAAATTTATTCTGCTTCAGAATTTGATAATGAAGTATTTGGATATATAGAAAAATCAAAACTAAAGAAGATTAAGCCAAATCAAAATATTTATCAAGGTAAAACTATTTTACTTAATACTGGTGGTAGTGTTGGTGCTATAAGATTTAAAAATCATAATTATGAATACACAACGATTGATAATATTATTATTTATAAATCAGTTCAAGGTTTATGTTATATTGATTACTTATATTACCAATTTAAATTTACAATGAATAGTTCTAAGTTTAACTATTCAAATACATTAAGAGGTAATGATTTAGAAAAAGCTAATTTAATTATTAAAGTCCCTGAAATCATGTCTTTAAATAACAAAGAATATAGTTCAATAAGTTTACAAATGGCAATAACAAAAAACATTGAAAAAAAATTAGAAAGAATCAAATTTAAAGAAAAAACATTAAATACAATAGATATTTTAAATCAACAACAAATAACTCTACTTATAAATAACTTCTTTAATAAAAAACTAGAAGATAATATCATTGTAAATGGAATTGATATAAAACTTAATGAAATTGAGTTTGAAGAGATTCAAGCCCATGCAAGTAATGAATATTTTGAAATTAATAATGGTCAAAGGCTTAAAAAAACAGATTTAGAAGAAAGTAAAGAAGGAATAATAAATCCTATAGAAGTTTATTCAGCTTCTGAATTTAATGAGCATATTCTTGGATATATAGAAAAAGATAAACTAAGTTTAATCAGTCCAAATCAAAATATTTATAAAGGTAAAACTATTTTACTTAACACTGGTGGTAGTGTTGGTGCAATTAGATTTAAAAATAATGATTTTGAATATACAGTTATTGATAATGTTATAGTTTATGTTGCTATAGATAATAAAGCATATTTATCTTATATTTATTATTCTTTAAAATCAATTATGGATAATAGTAAATTTAACTATAATAATACACTTAGGGGTAGTGATTTAGTAAAAGCAAATTTAATTATTAAAATCCCAAAATATAAAGATATTGATACTTACCAATTACAAAAATCTATAAGTCAGTATTTGGAAAATGGAATCAATAAAATTAAAGGTAAAACAATAAATAGTAGAAAATTAAAAAAGATATTAGGCACAGCAAAAGGATTAATTCTAAATTTCAAGGAGGTATCTAGTGAATAATCAAAAAATACTATTAGAAAAATTTTTATTATTATCAAATAAAAAAATAAATGCCCAAAAAACAGCTACGAAAAAAGAAGAATTACAAAATCAATATATTGATTTATTTTTTAATAGCAATTTTGAAGAATTAAAAGAACAAGAAAATAAATGGCAACAAGACAATGATATTATAAATGATTTTAATCAAGTGTTTCTAAATACTGATAAAATTAATAATTTATTAATTACTAATAAAGAATATAATATTATAAAAAATGATAATTCATTAATACAATTGTATTTTGAACCAAAATTTAATATTATAAATACTATATTTACTGATAATATTACGATTAAAGATAATATTATAAAAATCACACAATCGAAATATTTAAAAAATGATACTCAAGATACAAAGCAACTTAAAGATAATTGGAATAATATATTTAACAAAATTAAATCTACTAAAAGTTTATCTAATGTAATAGAGATAGATGAAATATTTAGCTTAAAGTATAAGGAAAATAAGAATAGTAATATATTAAATATAGCTATTATATTAAATAATCATATTGTAGATGAGAAGTATAAGAGTTTTATTAAGATAAATAAAACTACACTTGAACTTAAACAACAAAAGAGTATAAAGAATCCATTCATAAATAATGAAAATTATTACTTAATGAAAATAAAGGAAGAATCATCTGCAAATCCTTTTATAAAATATAAATTTTTTAAGGAAATTTATATTTATTTTAGAAATTTAATCGCATCTAAAGATGAAACAATAACTTATACACCTAATGATTTAGCTGAATTTAGTTCAAAACTATTATATGAATTATTGCTAAAACTAGAGTATTTTAATAATAAAAATATTGTTTTTGCTGATTTATTTTGTGGTAGTGGTAATCTTGCTATGAGTTTTATTAAAGAATTAGAAATCAATAAAAAATCACATCTTCTAAAATGGATTTACTTAAATGATGAAATTGAAAATAATAGAATAGGCAGTATTTTACAGGAGTATTTATTACCTTTATGGAATGAAGTACCAAATAACCCTATATCTAATATTAAAATATCAACAACTGATTTTATCACCCTTATAGATGAAGGTGATGATTTTGGTTTTGGATCAACCACTGTTAAGCCAAATGTAATTCTATCAAATCCTGATTTTAAAAAAGACTTTGTTACATATCAAAAGACAATACAAGAATTTTCTGATGAAAATACAGTATTTTTTTATTTTTTTAATAAAGAATTAGAAAATATTGAAGGATTTAAAAAAATTGTAGTTAAACTTGATAATCAATCTTTATTTCTAAATACTTCATCAATACTATATTTAAATATATATTTATCAGAGGATATAGTAAAAAAATATCCTATCAAAACTAAATTTATAAATATACCAGATAGCAAACAGTATTTTTCTCAATATAATAGTAATATATGGAAAGATAAGAAAAAAAGTATTAACCTATCACTTGTTGATACTGTTATGGATTTAATTTTCAATCAAACAATAGATGATTATTACTTTAACTGTGACAACAATTATTTCATACTTAATGATAAGATATTGCTTGACGGAAAAGAAAATGATAAACAAATATCTATAGAAGATGATAAAATCTTTATCGATAAGAATAAAGAAGTTTATTTTAAAACAAATTTAAATAAAAAATATGTAACTATCGATACGAACAATGATACCATATACTACATATCATCAGATAATGATATTAATTATTTTAAAATACCTTCATATAATGGTAAAATTAATAATATTTTAAATAAAAAATATGAAGAATTAAAAAAGTTACTTTAAATAAAGGTAGAAAATGATTGAAAATAAAATTGAGAAAACACTTACTGATGTATTGGATTTATTTTGTACCAATGATGGAAATTTAAATCTTGATTCTATTACTAAAGATAATGATAATGTTAAGCTAAAATATAAAGATAATTTTTATAAAGAATATTTATCGAAAACCATACAATGTAATTATAATTTTTTGCGAATAATTTCTGAATATATTAATAAAAATTTATATAAAAATAAGAATAAAAAACAAATTATCAAAGATATAAAAGAACAAATAGATAAAGAATATATTGTTACAGATAATAAAATGGAACAAAATAAAAATAAACTAATACTTGATAAAGGAAATCTAAATTTTCAATACAAAAACATCCTATTCAAAGGAGTTCCTGGAACTGGTAAATCTCATAAAATAGATAAGATTATAAGTGATAAATTAAATCTTTCAGATAAGCCTGAAAATATACTAAGAGTAAATATTCATTCAGCTTCATCAAATGCAGACCTTATGCAAGGTATAGCAATAAGCACTGATAATAATCAAGTATCATACAAAGAAAAGCAAGGGTTGATATTTAAACATATTCAAAAAGCTTGTTTTACTCCATATCAACCTTTTGTATTGGTACTTGAAGAGATACAAGAAAATAGTCTTAATGAGCTTATAGGGGATTTGATTTATCTTATAGAAGATAGTAAAAGGGCAAAGATTTCAAAAATAGATGAAAATTTATTAGATGATAAATATTGTTTTGAAGAGTTAATAAAATTTTATATTAATAAACTAGATGAAAAGCAAAAACAAGATAAATTTAATAATAAAAATATAAAGTTAAAAGCTCATTTTGTAGAGATACCAGACTTAGTAAGCCAAAGTGATAAAACCAAAAAACTAATAATGCCAGATAATTTTTATATATTTTGCACATCAAATTATAGAGATGATAAAAAAGTAATTGAAGATAATTTATTAAGAAGATTTAGTGTAATTGAGCTTTATCCAGATAGTACTGTTATCATAGATGAAGATATTAGAGTATTTTTTGAAGAACTAAATAATGCAATATTAGAAACTTTTGAAAAAGATGAGATACATCCTGATAGATTTTTGATAGGTCATGCTAATTGGATAAATGTTAAAGATAAAAAAAGTTTCTATGAAGCACTTTTAAAGGTAGTGATTGATTTTAAAGAGATTAAAGAGATAGATTTTGAAAGTGGTATTAAAGATATTTTTAAAGAAATAAAAGTAGGTAATGAAAATAAAGTTGATGGCTGGTTTAATGAAGTTAAGAATAAGAAAAACTATAAAGAATTAGTAGATGAACTACAAAAAAATATCTATAATGATATACTAATTTTAAAATAAAAGACAACTAAGAATGCAAACAAGATATATCTTTATAGGAGAAAATGAAGATAAAAATAAGGTTTTTGATAAATTGACAGATAAATTAGATATTGCAAAATTCAAAAGTGAATTTAAAGATATTTCTAAAAAGATTTATAATAATAAAGTGGGTTATTACTTATTTAAAGATGGTAATATTTTTTATAAAATCTTTGTTTTACCTAAATATATAGATTTAAATCAAACAGACAACGAGATAATTATAGAATTTATAGATTATTTAAAAATATTCTTTTCTCTTAAAAGTAAATATAAAAAATATAATCAAGTAGATGAACTAAAAATAAAATCTACCATAGAATTATCTTTTGATAGTGTAGAGGATAATTTTAAATCCCAAGATGTGGAGATATTTACTTATTATAAATATATTACTATTTTACAAAATATAGAAAACTTTTTTAAAAATCATAAAGCAAATAAAAAAATCAAACAAAATTATATATCTCAAAGTTTAAAATATAAGTTAGATCTAAAAGCAAATCTAAAAGAGTTGGATAAAACAAAAATTCATCAAAGTAAATTTCAAGATATTATATACTCTACAATAGCCACTATTGTGTATGGGGTTATTAAGTTATTTATAAGAAAAAAAAGTGATTTGTTTAGAAATGAAAAATTATATAGAGAAATTTTACAAAAATCAACTAGGATAAAAAATCTGTTATTGAAAAAATATGTCGTTGATAAAAGTTTTGCATTATCTTTAAATAAACTCATTAGCACAAAATCATATAAAATATTTCGCAAAAAAGAGCAAACTAAGATATTGTATAATGATGTTTTGTCTTTATTTGGGTTAGAACATTTTTTTGATGAAACCAACAATAAAGATATAAATAGAAACATAAAAACAGATGCAATATTTTTTGCACCTGAGCTTATGTATGAGTGGTATGTTTATGATAGATTGATAAATCAATATGATAAAGAAAATGTTCAATTTGATAAAGAAGAAGGCACTAGTAAAAAATATAAAATTGATTTTTTAGGTGAAGAAAAAACTTTAACTTCAAATCCAGATTTTATTGTAAAATACAATAATCAAGTTTATGTAATTGATGCAAAATGGAAGATTTTAGAAAAAGTTCCTGATTTATGTGATATTTTGAAATTAAAAAGAGATTGTGAGTTAAGAAGTGATTATAGTCCACAAGCTGTTTTAATATACATAAAAACTAAAAAAGGACTTTATCAAGAGTATTTTAATGATAATACGAACTCAAGCTTTAATACTAAATTAATACAAATTGATGGTTTAGCTATTTTTAAATGAGAATTTGAAGATAAATACCCTTGAAAGATAAAATATTTAGATTTACTTGAAAGTGATGCAAGATATAATATGAGTGTTGATAACTTAATATATTATAGTTAAAACACAAAGCAATAGTATTTATTGTTTTGAACAAATTTAATTTCTGATTAGTTTGCTACATAATAGCGAAAAATAGTGCTAATCGTGGTGATATTTATTAAACTAAAAAAAGTAGGAAAAAATGAACAATAAACTCCATATAGTATCTCTAGGTTGTACAAAAAATCTTGTAGATACAGAAGTTATGATGGGAAAACTTCAAGATTATGAACTAACAGATAATGCAGATAATGCTGATGTTATTATCGTAAATACTTGTGGTTTTATAGATGCTGCTAAAGAAGAGTCAGTAAATACTGTACTAAATCTTCACGAAGAGAGAAAAGAAGACTCTGTTTTAGTGATGGCTGGGTGTTTAAGTGAACGATATAAAGATGACTTAAAAGAGCAGATGCCAGAGGTAGATATATTTACAGGGGTAGGGGATTATGACCATATAGATGAGCTTTTAAAAGA
>Ga0256827_10002858_pt1 | contig 11043 bp, 11 predicted proteins | sample CV84metaG_FD_185977 | JGI IMG/M metagenome (GOLD analysis project Ga0256827, IMG submission 185977) | Hydrothermal vent microbial communities from East Pacific Rise, Pacific Ocean - CV84 | ecosystem: Environmental > Aquatic > Marine > Hydrothermal vents | place: Pacific Ocean: East Pacific Rise...
GAAGGTTTTTCTTAATAAGTTTGTCGGCTGAAGCCAACCCTACAGTTCATAATTGTTGAAACTGTGAAACGAGAGAAGAGAAAATTGTTTGTTTTTATAGGGACATTATGGTTATAAAAATTTATTTCTTCTTTTGTGGAAAAACTAAAGTAAAAGTTGAACCTTTTTTAATTTCAGAATGAACTTTTATCTCTATTTTATTTTTTTTACATATACCCATTACAATATCTAATCCAATTCCAAGTCCTCCACTACTGTTATTGTTGATTCTTTTATAGCGTTTAAAAATTTTCTTTTGGTCTTTTTTACCTATACCTACACCCTCATCTTTTATCTTAAAAATGTTTTCATCTAGACTAATTAGAATTTTTTTATTGATATATGAGTATTTAATCGCATTAACAATAAGATTATTAATAAGCTTTTTAATACTATTTTTATCCATATTTATGATGTATGGATGGAGTTGTGCTTCAATTATAATATTTTTATTGTTTGCTATCTCTTTAAAGTAGTGAATAGATTCATTAATTAGTATTTCTAGATCAAACTCTTCTCTATCTTCAATATCTAAATCATGAAAAGCAAGGTAAGATATAGCGTTATAGACCTCTGAAATCATCTTTGAACTCATAAGCATATGTTCTACCATCTCTTTATCATATGATTTTTTTAGATAGTTTGCAGACATCATAAGTGCTGTAACAGGGGTGTTTAGTTCATGGGCTGAATCTTTGATAAAACGGTTTAATGTATTAAAATTATCTTTTACAGGTTTAAGAAGGAGTTTGCTTAGAAAGTAGCCAATAAAGGTAATAAATAGTGAGGCAACTAAAAAAATAGTCCATATTAGTGATTGAAGTTGAATCATTTGATGTGAGACTTTTGAGTCTTCGATAATAATATATTTAATACCCTCTTTGGGTTTAATAAAAGAGCTGATAAAAAATGCAGAGGTTCTATTGCTATAGTTTGTCTGTTTAAAGTCTATCTTTTTAGTAGTAAGGTTAGAGACAATTGCTTTTTTATTTTTATCATAAAGACCAATTCTAAGACGTTCAACATCATCAAAGAGTGAATTTATCTCTCTATCATTTAAAATATCCATCTTTATCTGCATAGCCATATTTTCCATACTTACATCACAATATCTATCAATAGTGGCAATTTGCTCTTTGTAGTATAAAAAACCAATTGTTCCAAGCATTAATACCGATGAGCTAATGTAAATAAGTAGAAAGCTAATTAAAGCTCTGCGTTCATTATGATACAAGAGAGTACCCCATTCCCCGAATGGTTCTAATTGACTCTTTTCCTATTAATGCCCGTAAATTTCTAATATAGACACGTAGTGTTGCATCGCTGGGCATATTTTCATAAGACCATAAGTTTTGTGTAAGCTCCTCTTTTGATACTGTCCTTTTTCTATTTTTTACTAAATAGTTTAAAAATTCACTCTCTTTTTTAGCAATAGAGAAACAGGTACTATCTTTAATTATTTGGTTATTTAAAGCATCAAAAAGTATACTTTTTGATATAGATATAAGTTGGTTTTGTTCAATATTAAAAGTACGGCTAATATTTTCTATTCTCATATCTAACTCATCAAGTTCAAATGGTTTTTTGATATAGTCATTGCAACCATTTGTAAAGGCGTTTCTTAAATGTTTGGTATCTTGATAAGCTGTAATCATAATAATAGGTGTAGTATCATTATAGGCACGTAACTCTTTGATTAGTTCAAGTCCTGATATGCCAGGAACATTAGAGTCTAAAATAAGCAGATCAAATTTCTTCTTTTCTAATATCTCTAGGGCAGAGTTTCCATCATAAACAGGTGTTGTATGGTAGTTTTCTTTTAGGTGTTTTGTTAAAATTTTAGAGAGTAGTGCATCATCTTCAAGTAGTAAAATTTTCATGGTTAATCTTCTTTTGGTTCAAATATAATTTACCTATATTAAATACTTAATATTATATTTAGCTTCTGTTTAGAGGCTGTGTAGAGCCTCTAGTTAAATATCTTTTTTGTCCATTTTATAAGGTTTTTTTCTATAAAAACATGAGATATATATCCACCAACTAATGAACTTATAAACATAATAACAATTAGAAAGTTCTCATTTTGTGGGATAATATCTTGTAATTTATTATTAACCATTACAACAGCAACTAGTATAAATGGGTGTAGAAGATATATAGAGTACGAGGCGTTACCTAACGTTGTTAAAAGTTTACACTCTCTTTTTCTCCAAAAAGGTTCAAGGGATACAATACCGAAAGAGATTAAAAAAGCACTAGCTCCTCTATCAATATGATGTATACCAGTAAAGTTTCCACCTGTAAATAGATAATAGAAGGATAAAATACCTAATAAAGTAGATAAAATGGAAATTATTATAGGAGTTTTTTTTACTTTTAGTAGTAGAAAATAGAGAAAAATACCTAATGTAAACTCTATAAATATATCATTTAAAAAACTATAGGCGATATAATTCATATTATCCATAGGAATAAAAATAGAGTATAAAACTGATAATAAAAGTAGAAAAGCTACAACAATATTTCCTATTTTTCGACTAAAGAGAAGTCCGACAGAGAAGAAAATATAGAATAAAAACTCATAATGGAGTGTCCAGCCTACCCCTACTAAGTAGTTTTCAGTAGAGTTTAATGGAAGAAGAAAGAAAGATTTAATGATCTGGGTCTCTCCTCCTGCACTATTAACTCGTTCAGGCATAAGCCAAAAAATAGTTAATGCAATAATAGTATAGAACCAATATAGAGGGACAATCCGAATAAAACGTTTTTTTAAAAAGATTTTAATGTTGTATGGTTTTTGGTGCATGTTTTGTGTGATATAAACCATAATGTAGCCAGAGATAATAAAAAATATATCAACACCAAATGTTCCTGCTTCATGCCACCAATGCATGGTTGAACCACCTGCTTGTATATTTTTCCATGCAATATGGCTTAGTACTACTAATAGTGAAGCTATACCACGTAAGTATTGAATTGAGAGAATCATAAATTATCCTTTTTGCTTAAAAAACTATTATAATATCTCTCTGCTTAGTTGTTACTTTATGTTATTTATTATTTGAATAAATCGGCTAAAGCATCTGTATTAGTTGTTTTTTCTATTTCAGCATGACCGTTATTTGATGAGTTATCACGACCTCTATCTGTTATTCCTTCTATCTCATTTAGTTCAATAGTATAACCTGTTAACATTGAAGCCAAACGAATATTGATACCACTTCTACCAATTGCTTTTGCTTTTTGGTCATTAGTAATATTAATAATAACTTTTTTATCTGTTGCCGAAGTTATTTTGACACTCTGTACAATAGCAGGTGATAAAGCCCGAGTTATAAAGACTTCAGGAATAGGAGAGTAGTCAACACAGTCAATATTTTCTCCACTAAGTTCTCCACTTACAGCATTGATTCTTACACCCTTTACACCAACTGCTGCACCAATAGGGTCAATATTTGGAAAGTCTGTCTTTAGAGCTAATTTTGCACGTTGCCCAGGGATTCTTGCTGATGACATAATCTGCACAGAGTCATCTGCTATCTCAGGAACCTCTTTCTCCATAAGTTTCTCTAAGAATTTAGGAGATGTTCGTGTAAGCTCCAAGAACATTCCCATCTCTGGATCAATGCTTACATATCGTAACAGTGCTTTTACTGTATCTCCTCTTTTAAACTTTTCTCCTTTGATACGGTTACGCTGACTCAAAAGACCTTTTAGTTCACCAATCTCTATAAATGTATTCTCTTTATCATCAACACGGTTAACTGTTCCAATCATAACTTGACCAACTTTTTCTCTATACTTCTCAAAAAGGTCTTGTTCTACTTGTCGTTGAATATGATATTGTAACTCTTTAAAGAGGTTAAATGATGCGGTTCTTCCATGCTCTTCAAGTATAAATGGGCTTCTTAGCTCATCTCCTAACTCTAAATCTGAACCATAAAGCTCATGAGCCTCTTCTAAAGAGATAACTGCATCAGGTTCTGTTGTAAATCTCTCATCATTATCTTTTGCAATAATTGTAATTTGTTCTACAGTGTAATCTTTTCTATCCATATCTACAGTTGCTTCAAAATGAGAAGTATAAGTGGTACACCTTTTTGCTGTTTTTATAAGTGCTTCCTTAAAAGCATCCACAGCTGATTCTAATGAAATATTTTTTTCGTGTGCCATAGCCTCAATAATGTCTACAATTTTTTCCATAGGTATATCCTTTTTTATACTATCTTTTTTAAGCTCTTCAAAAATGAACTTATGCGTTACAATTTTACGTGATTTTATCAGTTGAATGAAGAGTGGCATTATATCTAAACTAACCTTTAAACAAATACGGTATAATTATTTAATAAAATACAACAAATTAAATCACAAGATTAAATAAAGTATATTGAGTATATATAAGGATATTGAATGAAATTAAAATTGGCAAGAGCGTCTATAACGGCAAAACCTAAGGTAATTGAGATTGGAAAGATTGAAGAAGACTTAGAAAAAAAATCTATATTTTATTTTGATAAAGAGAACTCACATAAAGAGTTAAAATCGTTAATAGAGCATTTTGAAGATAGAGATTATTCTGTTTACATGAGAGAAGTTAAGTTTGGTCTTGATGATGAGGAGTACATCTACGAGGTACATATCGTAAAATAAAATAGAATGAAAAAATTATATATAGAAACATTAGGTTGTGCTATGAATGTTCGTGATAGTGAGCATATGATAGCTGAATTGAATACCAAGGAACCATATATCTTAACTCAAGAGTTAAAAGAGGCAGATTTAATAATTATTAATACATGTTCTGTTCGAGAGAAGCCTGTTTCAAAACTCTTTTCAGAGATAGGTGTGTTTAATAAGTTTAAGAAAAAAGATGCAAAAATAGGTGTAACAGGCTGTACAGCTTCACACCTAGGAAAAGATATTATTAAAAGAGCTCCTTCTGTAGATTTTGTGTTGGGTGCTAGAAATATTTCAAAAATTACAGAAGTGGTCGAAAAAAAGCATGCTGTTGAGGTTGATATTGACTATGATGATAGTCGTTATGCTTTTGGTGAGTATAGAACTAATGGTTTTAAATCTATGGTTAATATCTCTATGGGTTGTGATAAATCATGTACCTACTGTATTGTTCCTGCAACACGAGGAGATGAGGTTTCAATACCTTCGGAACTAATTGTAAATGAGATAACAAAAGCAGTAAAGACAGGTGCTAAAGAGGTTATGTTATTGGGTCAAAATGTCAATAACTATGGGAAATATTTTAGTTCCGACCAAGAGAAGTGTAATTTTACAGAGCTACTTCGAAAAATATCTAAAATTGAAGGTCTAGAGCGTATTCGTTTTACTTCTCCTCATCCACTACATATGGATGATGAATTTTTACAGGAGTTTGCCTCTAATCCAAAAATTTGTAAGCAGATTCATGTGCCACTACAGAGTGGTTCAACAACACTTTTAAAAGCGATGAAAAGAGGATACTCTAAAGATTGGTTCATTAATCGTTGTGAAAAGATTAGAAGATTGTCTCCTCAAGCAACCATATCTACAGATATTATTGTAGGTTTTCCGAATGAGAGTGAAGCTGATTTTGCAGATACAATGGATGTTTTAGAGAAGGTTCGTTTTGAACAGCTCTTTTCATTTAAATACTCTCCACGTCCACATACTGTTGCTGCTGAATATGAAAATCAAATTTCTAATGAAGTTTCTGGGGCTCGTTTAACCAAGCTTCAAGCTCGACATACAGAGATTTTAGATGAGATTATGGATGCTCAAATGGGTAGAGAACATTATGTCTATTTTGATGAGCTTAAATCTGGTGGAAGAGTATCTGGACGAAGTGATGATGGAAAACTATTTTTTGTAGAAGGAAGCGAAGATCTACTTGGAAAAATTTTAAAAGTTAAAGTGACAAAAACTTCTAGAGGAGCATTAGAGGGAACAGTTTGTGCGTAAACGATTTTTTCGTAAATTAGGATTAATATTCATCCCCCCTATGCTATATATTATAATGCGTCTTTTTTGGTTTACCTATCGTAAAAAGTACCATTTTATAGATAAACCGATAGAGGGGCAGTGTATGGCAATTACTTGGCATTCAGAGCTGTTAGTTTCTCCTCAAGTTTATAGAAAACTTCGTAAAAAGCAGTTAACTTCTGCCATTATTGCTCAACATCATGATGGTGAACTTATTGCAAGAACGCTAAAAGTTCTTAATATCATGGCTCTTCGTGGTTCTTCACGAAGAGGAGCTAAATCAGTACTAATTAATGCGATAAAAGCATTAAAAGATGGTTACTCTGTTATGATTACTCCCGATGGACCTAAGGGCCCTCGTTATAGTATGAATGATGGAGCTGTTGCCTTAGCACTACGAGCAAAATTACCACTAATGGTTGTTAATTATAAGCCTCATAGCTATTGGCAAGTACCAAGTTGGGATAGATTTATAATTCCTAAACCATTTACTACATTAGAAATATATCATCAAGTTTTAGATATTCAGGGCATGAATAGAGAAGATGCTAAAAAATATCTACAAGAGCAGATGAAACAATACTCCATTTTATAAAAATATTTTTTTAAATTTTATCCAACAGTTTATTTTAAGTTTAAATTGATTAAACTCAATTTTATAGTTATTGAATTTTGAATTATCTTAAAAACAGAGAAATGTCACATATAAAAAAATAATTTACAACATAAGCTGTTAGAAATTAAAAAATTGATATAATTTTTAATAAATAAAAAATTAAATAAATATTCTAAATTAGAACGTTCATGTGTTTAATAGAAACACTTTATAGAAGGAGAATCACATGCAGAACAGACAATATATAACCATCACACACTATAAAGAGAGAGAGTTTTATTTTTTGAATCATGCTATTCAGACAGAAGATGGCTTTATAGCAAAGGAGATAGAACAGTTTCATGAGAGTGAAAAAGATAAATTTATTGAGCGTATTCGTCTTTTACAATCTCAATATCCTAATACTCAAATTGCATCTATCTCTTTAGCTACTAATCAAACTATTACAGAAGAAGAGGATAAAAATAAAGTATCTGCCAAAATTTTTAATAACAATTATGTTGTTCAAGATAAGATGGATATTGGTAATATTCCAACAACACTTTACTTTTCACCTTTTACTATTTTATATCAAGAGTATAAACATAAACTTGATAATAAATTAACATTGCTGATAGGATATTTTGATAGAAAACTCTATATGATGTTTGCTACCGAAGATAAGATTCATCAAAGCTGGGTTATTGGTACACGGGGTTTAACTGAAAAGCAGATAGCTATTAGGGTTTATAAAAGTATGAAAGCTTATTATAAAATATCTTATAAATTTGCTGATCATATTGAGATGTTGTTAACAGATGACTCTCCTAAACTATTAAAGGTTCTAAGAGAAGAGCTTTCGTTAAGTATTTTACCAACACAAAATAGTATTCACTATCTTCTTCATCATATGGCAGGAGAGCAGGATAGAGCTCTCTCTAGTTATATTCGTTCATCACTCTCTGGACATACATCTATCGTAAATAATCTTCAAAGTAGCGAGAGTTTAACTACAAATGATGTTTTATCTGTACAAAATGAGGTTATGCAAAATTTAGAGGATTTAAAACTGAATAATAGTTCTGATTATGCTTCCTCTTCTTTAGAGAAGGATACATCTTTTTTCAATAAGTTAAAGCAACTTTTTTCAAATAAAAATAGTCCAAAGCCAACTGTAAGAAATACACTATTATCTTTTGTGCCTTTCTTTTTAATTTTAGGTATGGGTGGTTACTATACCATGGAGAATCAAAAAATCTTGAAAGAGATGGAATTAACCAATTCTCAACTCTATTCTCAGTTTAATCATGTGGCTCTTGCTTCTACTTCAAATGATGTTTTTTTATCTATGGGGAAAAGTGCAGAGTTAAAGACAGCTACAATATCAAATTCAAAAATAAAGTTAAAGGGTGTGGTTTGGGGAATCGAACCATTACGAAATAGTTTGAGTGATCTCTATCCTGATGGAGAGTTTATTATTAAACCACTTGAGAACTTTATGACAGAATTTTCATTTAATTCAAAAATATAAGGAGTTGAGGTAATGTTAAAATCAAGTGGTTTTGTAAGCAAGTTGGTATTTATAGCTTCTCTATTGATTCTTGTTTTATGGTCAGTTCCTCGTATGTTGAGCTATTATAAGAGTATAGAGAGTTATAATACAAAAAGAGGTGAATTACAAGAAGAGAGAGTAAAATATAATATTAGTCAGAATGCTCAAATAATGAAAGTAGATGCTTTTAAAAAAGAGCTTGAATTTATTGTTTCTGATATTAAAATAGAGCCACAATTAAACTCAGAAGGTGGGTATAGTGTTATTGCTCAAATAGATAAAAATAGAATTAAAAAATTTAATGGCTTTATAGAGAGATTATCTTTACGATATTTGGTAAAAATAAAAGATAATGAGTTACATTTTGAAGAGAAAGAGCAACAACAGATTGAAGTTAAATTTATTTTAGAGAAATTATAATATCTTTAGGGTCTAACTCTTCTTTATAGAGATATCCACGAATTTTAGAAGGTATTTTTGAAACTCTGCATCTCTCTTTAAACTTTTTTGGCATGGCTACTTTTTGATAAGGGGCTATATATATATTTGTTTCTGTAACCTCTACAGCCCAAATAGCACCAAACACAATAGAGGACTCGTTCTCTAACTCTTTGCGTTGATTTCCAGAGAGAAGATAACCCAAAATTTTTAGATATTTATCAACTAATCGAACAACTATAGAGTTGTCTTGATAAGTTAAAATATAGAGTTCTTTATAATGAAAAATCTCTTGATAGCCATTAAATAGATTTTTTTTATCCTCTCTTAAATAATTAAAACTGCGTCTTATCCCATCTCTATAATCACTTAACAGTCTGTCAGAAAACTCTTTTCTAAATATATTTCTCTCATACTTATCACTAAAGTTACTCTGGTCTACAAAATATGGTAGATTCTTTTGTTTTAAATAGTCTAAAAGCTCTTCTTTAGAGTTTTGAAGAAGAGGGCGAACTATGGTGTAGTTTTTTCGTTTAGATATAGGCTCTAAACCCAAAAGTTCTGCTGTTCCTGCACCTTTGGTCAGACGCATCAGAAACCACTCTAGCTGATCATTTAGTTGATGTGCTGTTAAGAGATTATCATAATTTTTCATTAGTCTATCAAAAAAAGAGTATCTAAAATCACGAGCATTTTTTTCAAAATTATTCTCAAAAGAGGGGGCTTTAGTTGTGTAGCAGTTTAGATTATATTTTTTTGCTAAATCAATGGCATGTTGCTCCTCTATAAAAGCATTTTTGCGTAATCCATAGTTGACCAAAGCAATATCAAAAGAGATATTTTGTTCTAAAAGAATAAAAAAAAGAGCCGAAGAGTCAACCCCAGCCGAAAATGCCAAAAGGTTTTTTGAATTCTGTAGGTTCGATTTCATCGAACATGAAATTGTCATATATTTTCTCATTATATCAAATACTTATCGCGTAGGGTTGGCTTCAGCCGACCACTTTTTAAATTAACGGTTAGATGGTCGGCTAAAACCAACCCTACGCGAATTATTATATTTATAGCTCTTTAACCAAAGTAGCCAACAATCTATCCCCAGCTAACTCTGTAATTTTAGCCTCATAAAGCCCACCAAACTTAATAGATAAATCAGAGGTATCTGTAACTAATAAATCTCCATCTATCTCTCTTGCCCAAAGGGTAGGACGAGCTGATAGAATATACTCATGCTCATCACTTTCTCCCTCTAAAACAACACGAACAGTTTTCCCTATCATACCCTCTAAAGATTTGGTAGTTGTGATATTTGAAATCTCTTCTAATGCCTCAACACGCTCTTCAATTACCTCTTCTTCGACAGGTTTCATAGTAAATGCAGGTGTTGTCTCTTCATTTGAATAGAAAAACACATTAAATCTATCAAAATTAAACTCAATCATAAAGTCACAAACTCTTTTAAATGCTTCATCACTCTCCCCAGGGTGTCCAGCAATAATAGAGGTTCTAATAAATGCATCTTTCTTTGATTTCATATGGTTTAAAAGCTCAATGGTCTTCTTCTCTCCAAATCCACGACGCATCATTTTTAAGATACCATCATCAATCTGTTGAATAGGCATATCGTAGTATGTCTCAAAAGTATTCGACTCTGCAATGGTATCAATTAGTTCAAAAGTAGTGGTACTTGGATATAGATATAGAATTCTAGCTACCTTAACTCCATCAATTTTTTCAACTATCTTAATCAAATCAATAAGCCCATCTTTAAGCCCCATATCTCGACCGAAACTAGAAGAGTCTTGAGAGATAAAAGAGAACTCATAAAAACCTTTGGCTACAAGTGCTTTTACCTCTTTTTCAATAGAGAGTAGGGTTCTTGAGTGAAGTTTTCCTTTAAAGCTTGGAATAGCACAAAATGAACAGCTCTGGTTACAACCCTCTGCCATTTTAATATAGGCATGGCTGTTTGAACCTGTAATAACACGTTCTGACTCTTCATTTGCCAAATATACAGAAGGGGAAAAGATTCCACGCTTATCTGCAATCATCTTATCAATCTGTTCATAGTCTCCAACACCTGTAAAGATGTCAACTTCGGGTAGATCTTTTTGAAGTTCTTGTTTATAACGTTCAGTAAGACAACCTGCAACGACTAAAAGAGAGTCCTCTTTTCGAACTTCATGTGTGTTTAGAATAGTATTTATACTCTCCTCTTTAGCTGCATCAATAAAGCCACATGTATTAATAATAATAACATCAGCTGTGGTTACATTATCCGAAATCTCATACTCTTTCAAGCGACCTAACATAACCTCTGAATCGACAAGATTTTTAGTACAGCCAAGGCTTATAAGATGTAGTTGTTTAGTTGACAAATTAACTCCAATATGTTAAGGGATATTTTTTTGTATTGTATCTAATAGGTTGTTAAATGAGAATA
>Ga0256827_10002859_pt1 | contig 11043 bp, 15 predicted proteins | sample CV84metaG_FD_185977 | JGI IMG/M metagenome (GOLD analysis project Ga0256827, IMG submission 185977) | Hydrothermal vent microbial communities from East Pacific Rise, Pacific Ocean - CV84 | ecosystem: Environmental > Aquatic > Marine > Hydrothermal vents | place: Pacific Ocean: East Pacific Rise...
CCTTTTGTGGTAAATAACTATGCGAGAGAATCGCACAAAATAAATACAGGAGTGATTATGCAAAATTTAATCATGTTGACAAACCCAGAGATTGCTATGCAAAACCAAGAGCTTACGATGAAAGATGTATCTGAAGTATATATCAATTACAAGAAGGAGATTGGGGATCCTGTTAAGTCAGAAAAAGATGTCCATTCAAACCTAATGAAAGATTTCAGAAAAATGGTAAAGACCCTAAACTCGGACTCTTTACGGGTCGTGAGATTTGACGAGTCGTCTTTTGATACGGAAACTGGGAACGGCACAATGAAAACTTTCAAGACTATCACTATGGATTTAAAAACATCAGTTTGGTTTACATCAAAGTTTGACCACAATCTTAGAGCAAGAATGGTGGGCTATGCTTTTGACAAACTAGAAGAAGAGAACAAAGAATTGGTTCAGGAGATAATTGAGAAAGACCAAGAGATGGAGAGACTGCAAACTATCGCTGCAGAAAAGTTCAGAACATATGGAGACTTTAAGCCTCTGTCGAAATGGAAGTACGAGCTGGGAATAAAGGAGACCACAACCGAGCTTATGGATATTCTTGATGACTGTGGAGTTATTCGCACAGAAGAGATTATTCAGAAGAAAAGATTTGCCGTGGATATGAAAAATGTAAAGCGAGAGGCTGGAGCCAACATTGTTTTCAATAGGCATATTATTGAAAAGCACTTAAGCCATTTATCTAAGTAGTGTTAAGGCGAAGAATATTTCTTCGTCCTTGAGTGGATTGAAGCCCCAAATAAGGTATATATATTTGCGAGAGAAAGTATGGCTACAACCTACGGACTCTAAATTTTAACGCAAAAGGAAATATGATGAAAATATCAAAAGAACAGTTTCGACAAGTATTAGTATCCGATATGAGGATCGGTGTGATGATTGCAATAGTGTGGAGTATGTTGACACCATACGCACAGGTATTGAAAGGATTGTTTACACCAGAAACAGTGGCTCTATTCATGGTGTTGTCTGCACTGGCTATGGAAACATTGAAATTTATAGGAAAGAGAACAACGTTTCGTAGTAGTACATTGGTTATGATAATATTGGACGTTACGTTTTTGTTTGTAATGCTGTATTGTTTAATGATTGATGTGTCAGATAAAACATTGATTATTGTAATGACAATATCGTTTATACCGTATGGGGTATTGGGAAAAAATGCTGGTATCAAGTTTAAGGCAGAGATTGGAAGTCGATATAAGAAGTATATGGTGGAAAGAATATCAGAGAATCTGGCAGTTTGGGAGAATCGAGGGACTGTTGCGGCTACGGTCGTGGCAGGAACGATATCTTCGTTAAGCGGAGAACCAAGAATGATATTAGTTGCATTCTTGGTATTGAGTTCTATTCAGAGTGTGTGGACAATAATTGCCTTCAATAAGTACTATGCTCCCTTTAAATAAGGGGGTGGGCGAGAAGTAATGTTTCGCCCTTTTTATGGTATATATTTTTGCCACGAAAGTGAGCTTATATAAGGAAAATATATGGCAGCATATAAAATAGGTGTCGGAACCCTTGACACTGACAATTTAACCAAAATACTCTTCTCTAGCAATGATGAGTATATCTTAAGTATGGATGCAGCAGACGAGTATCTTATGGAACAGTATGGAGTTGACTTTGATACTCTAGCAAAGGACACACCAGACGATGTGGCAGAGGCAGCTAATGGTTTCAGGGAAAGAGATGAATATTATTCGATGATTGATGAGGAGTTTGATATAGCAATGGATGAATGTCATGTCCTGCAGTCGGACAAAATCTCAGACAATAAACTTGAAATGGTATTGGAATTCTCTTCCTCGGTATCCGTATTGTATGTCTGTGACATCAAGACCCATGTGCTTGGTCTAACGGCTGGAGGCACTGACCACTCTGACTCGTTGGAGCTTGCATATTTGATTATTGATGGAGAATCTCCATTCAAGAGTGCTCAGCCTGGACTGACTCTAAACAAGAGAGGAGAGGCAGCATTGTATATTTTAAGAATGATGCACAAAATGTTCATCAATGAGCTAACATATGACAAATTGCAAAGAAAGGTAACAGAATGGCTAAGCGAGAACTAATTGAAGCAGATGCAAAGCTGTATTGTAAACAATTAAGCGGACACAGGTATGAGGTGGAGCAATTCGTGTTCATCTCCGAAGACATCAATTATACAGCAAAAGATATAATTGACATCAATGATTATGATGACGACCACATCGCATACTGTTGTAACGAACATGGCTACCCAACCAATAAGGATGAGAAATTCTTGGCGTTGGCAATTTTTAAAGAGGCTTGTCAGAATGGCGAGTACTCTCCTTACTAGGGGGTTATTATGGAAGAAGCATTAGTATTTAAAGTAACAGGTTTAGGATACCTTGATGGGCTAAAGTGGTTGCACAAAAAGTTTACTGAGGAGTACTATACCGAAGAGTATATCAGTAGACATGGTGACGATAAAGAGAAGCTTATTAGAGAGTGGCTAGGTTGTGTTACAACTAACGCTCCTGTATATGCAGGAGACGATGGTATGGATGAGCTAATCAAAATATACTCTCCTCACCCAATAACAGATGTGATTGAGAATTCAATTAGTTTTATGGCAACATTCTTATTTAAAAGGTTTAAAGATGAAAAACTTGCATAGTGGAGAAGCAGTTGCAGAAATAAGCAATAATCACAACTTTTCTTAAGGTTAAAATTGTTATGATGTCAAACAAGGAGTAACAAATGTGGCTATCAACTACAAAAGTTGCGAAGCTTGAGGGTGTGACTACTCAGACGATTAGACGATGGATTAATGCTGGAAAGTATGAAACCAAAGTTACTGATGGTGGTCACTTTAGAATCAAATATAAACAAGAAAGGAGGATACTTTATGCAAGAGTTAGCTCAAAAAAACAGCAATCATCAATTGAAAATCAAAAGCAAGAACTCTTATCAAAGTACCCAGATTCCGAAGTTATATTTGACATTGCCTCAGCTTTCAACTTTCAACGAAAAGGACTTAAAAAAATATTGGAACTCGCAATCGGAGGATATTCAATCGAGATTGTGGTTACCAACAGAGACAGACTTGCGAGGTCAGGATTTGGACTCATTCAATGGATTGTCGAACTATCTGGAGGGAGAATTGTCTCACTTAATGAGAGTGCTAAGACCGAAAGTTTTGACACGCAAGAGCTTATTGGTTTCATTACCAGCTTCTGCAACTCCTACTATGGAAAGCGAAGTGCTAGGAACAAAAAAGATAAGAATATATCCTTATGATGAGGGGAAGTTCTTTGAGGCACTGAATCTGTACAGGAGAGCGTACAATCTAACTGTGGCACTATATACTAACGATGGCTGGAAAGATGAAGACGGTAAAATGTTAAATCTAAGACCTCAAGTAAAGGAGATATGTAAGTCTGAGTGTGATGGTAGAATTTACAATTCCATCATTGTTGACAATGCTGTGCTTAAGGCAAAAGAAACATTTCTCAAAGTAATCAAAGCTAACAAGAAAAATAAAACAAACAACCAAATCTCATTTAAATCAAGAAAACTCCAAAAGCAAACCTTTGCCGTAGATAGACTAACAAAATCAAAACTAGTCGCACCACTTGCAATAGGGAAGTTTGATTCGTCAGAAGTTATACCCGATGAATCAATTGGACGATCTTGTTCTGTAACACATGAGCGAGGAAGATGGTACATCCAAACACTAGCAACAATAAAGACAAAAGCCGAGATCCAAGGCGATGTCAAAACTGTAGCTATTGACCCTGGTGTACGAACTTTCGCCACTTGTTATTCTCAAGATGAAGTTGTTGTTGCTGGAGAAGACTTTGCTCGAACCAGACTTTTACCCTTGGCTCTAAAGGTCAAAAAGCTTATTTCAAGACGAGATAAGATAAAAAATATCGAGACCGAAGACCAATGGAAAAAAGACAGACTTCGAGAGATAGAAAAGAAAATATGGAAGTTGCAAAACAAAAAAGATGACCTAGTTTCGGACCTGCATGATCGACTTGCATTTGATTTGGTTCAAGAGAACGATTTGATATTTTTACCTACCTTCGAGACAAAGAAAATGTCTTCAAGAAAAGGACGAAAAATCAATCGAACTACCGTAAAATCAATGCTTGATCTGTCTCATTATAAATTTAAAATGAGGCTAAAGTGGTATGCAAAAAAGTACGGGAAAATAGTCGTTGACTGCAACGAAAGCTACACATCCAAGACTCGTTCCTGGGATGGAACAATAGATGAAAAGCTCGGGAGTAAAAAATATATCAAAGACGACAAAATAAAAGTCGGAAGAGATATTAATGCTGCCCGAGGAATTCTAATAAAACAATTAAATCAGGCAGCTTGAGCCTTAATCATAACAACAATCATAGCGATTGTTGCGGTTTTAATCAAGAGGCAAAGGAGGCAATTGCAAAATGGAACAAGCAATAGAGAAGTATAACCTGAAGCCAGACCTTGACCGTATGCGTAAAGAGTCTGCTGATAAAGCTGCTGGAAAGATGAAGACATCAATGTATGACTATATCAACATGACAGAAGACAGAGATGGAATGTATAGAGAGAACTACTTTGAGAAAACTGTTGTAGCAAAAGACTTTCCAGATGCAGAGAGTTCTCTATATGCCTTAGCAGAAACAATCAAGGGCTTTAACTATATCTATGAGAACGATGAGGTTGCGAAGAGAGCAATTAAAGTCTCTCCTCCTGTATATCATGTCCGTTCCCACAATAGAGCTCAAATGATGTATTCTTACTATACTCCACGAGAAGACTTTAGTCAACTCGCTAGAGAAGAGCTTAAATATGCAATTAAATCTTTTGTTGAGAATGGAACAGGGGTGTCGCTAAATGGCATACTGTCTCATCTTGACAGAAGTATTGTTTTGGTTATTGATGAGGTTATAAGTCTTAAGACTTTGGTAGACATGACAGTTTATGATGCAACAAAGGGGTCAATATGCAAGGTAAAAAAATAGAGAAACTTAACCTGTTAATGGTTAAGGATATGGGGTATCACGAGGTATTCATTAAGAATTTAAAAACAAAAAAATCAATCAAAGTTATTTTTAATTTCGATGATTTGGAAATGAAACTGGGTAATGCCCTAGAGCATGTAGGTAGTGAGTTTGTTAGCTACGGGTACGATGAATCTAAAAAGGCGTATATTGTGTCAGCAAGATTTGTTAATAATGGAACCGTTGATATGTTAAAAATGAAAGAGTTTTTGACTTAGTTCAATTGCATCACTGCCGAGAGGTATGTGATGCAAAGTTAAATTATTTTTTAGCTAAGAACTTTTCAGCAATAGCATCTTTGTAGGCTGCTATCTCTGCATCCTTTTCTCTTACTTGTGTTCTGAAGTTTTTTGCTTGAATGGTTCTACCTGAAGCAGACTTTAGGAGCAATACGATTAATTCGTCCTCGGAAGCTTCCCTTACTGTCTTAAATACTTCTTTTAAAATCCGTCTATTCTTCTCGTTGTCTTCGTTCCCACATATGGGTTGACCGATACCAACAAAGAAGATATTCCCTCTTATTACCTTTAGGGGGATTGGGTTGTGAAAGCCACACTCACATAGTTCCTCTGCAATAAGATAGCTTCTGTCCGCAAAGATTCCATCATGACTGGCATCTCTTCCTACTTCTACTTCTGCATCTTTTTCTGTTGGATTCTGCAATTCAATAATAAATCTCTTTGTTAGTTCTGCCTCGTCTTGATTTAGTGATGCTTCAAAAGTTGCTGATCTGTTTGCTGAGAAAGATGTTACTTTTATTTCATGATGCTCATGGTTTTTCATGAACTCCCCGTATTGTATGGCTGAAAGATGTGTTTTCTGGTTCATTAATGTCTCCTAATTTGGTATGTCGAACTATATCACAGTAAACCTTATACGAAAATGTGGTATATATACTTGAGACGGAAATGCCCGACATATATTAAGCAGAGAGGATTCTGTTTTTCTGAAAGATAGGTGAGACATGTAGATATTAGAGGAGAAGTGTTCTCTGTAGAGAGGGGAACACTATTGGATGTATGTGAAAATAAACAGGGATGGGTTAACTAAAAAGAGCTATTCCCTGCTGATGTTTTTAAGGGGCGTAAGCCTGAATTGTTAAATAATTAAAAGGGAGGCGTTATGCCTATAGAGATTTTTGTGTTATCGGTTTTTGGTTTTGTGTTGCTGTTTGCTATGGCGGTAAGAGGATTTGTTGATAATAGTGAGGGCAGAAAGGAAATGAAAGAATTGAGAGAACATTTGGATGGACTCTCTGCCCCACGCATTAGAACAGAGTGCTCTCCACTAGAGAAAACCATATTGTTTGGAGACACTTTTGACGAGGTCGTAAATATGATTAGAAGCAAGATGAGCCCAGAATTCAAGATATCTCATGGGATAACGCTTCAAAAGAAGACGGGCAAATACACTGCTGTACTTGAGAGAGTTATGCAGTGGGATAAAGAGGAGGAGAGGTTTATATAAAGCCTCCCCAAGGAGTCTTTGAATTCGTCCTTTTGTGGTATATATTTTTGCACCGAAAGGTAGCTTAAATTAAGGAAATTTCATGTCTAAACAAACACATTATGTTGACTTGAATCATATATATATCAAGGCAGAAAACGACACCCATAGAATCACAAAGATGTTGTTTGAACACAGACATGTGTGAATACTTCGCTTTAGAAAGGCTATAGGTATAAAAAGAAAGAAAAGAAAAGTATTTGATGGTTGGAAAAGAATCAGATAGTACAGGCGAATTGATTTCACCCTTTATAAGGAGCGACCAAGAAGGAGAAAAAGGGAAGAAACCCTCTCGATCTACCAACCAATAGGAGTAAGTTGGTAAAAGAAGTATACACGAACAAACCTTAAAAAAACATGGTACATACTAATGCACAGGAGACTGTAGCCTAAGATAGGAGATTCTATGCAAATCATAGATAATGTGGCGGAAACGCTAAAAGACCTAACAATCACAGCCCTCAAAGAGATGGGAGATATGCAGGTGATAGCAGATATTACCCTCGAAGAACTTCCAGGAACAATATGTATAAAACTTATTGTGAAGATGGAGCCTCATCAAGAGGGGGACATCGAGGTAAAGCATGACTTGTTCTCTTTTCTGAATGAAGATGGAGTCGTTATGATTTCTCCAGAATATAAGCTCTCTTACGAGGCAAAAGACAAGAGAGATGATGATCTTGTTCTGACAAAGGAATCGCTACTGGACTTGATTGTATGGGGAACTTACTTCTCCAATGAGTATCAAGTTATAAAAAGACCAACAAGATATAAGGAGTAAATGATGGCAAAAAGAGAGACAGCACGAATTGTGCACGGATATATTAGAATTAGAAGCAATAACGATAATGGAGAAAACTGTCCGACGACAAACCCTTTAATTACGGAGTTTGCAATGGGGATGTTTACTGCTACAGGTTTTAGTGGATGGCTTTATATGCTTGATGTTGATAACAGATGGGGCGAGGTGTACATGTCTTCGGGTAAGCCAAGTGATATGGATAGGGAAACCCTGGACAGTAAGAGCCTCGACTTGTTCTTTGCTAGAGAGCTTAGGGCTGAGTTCGCAAGACTCATTGTAGTGCCATACAATAGGGAGACAGACGAGGAGTCTCCTTACATTGCCAGAAACACATCTGACTTCTATGGAGACACGATACTATATCTCTCTGAGGAGTCGAAAAGTATGATTTTCCCTATGGATGAGGTTAGAGCTAAGTTTCTCAGAGATGATAATGAGCGTGCAATTAAAAAATCATTCATGGAAGAGTATTTTTCTCCAGGAGATAAAGGAGAAGTGCCAGACTATGATGCGTATATCTCTGGAGCCGTTGACGGTCAACTATGTGAAGAGCATGAGGCGTTGACTATCTATGACTTAAAACGCCTTTTTGGTAAGTATGGAGCAGGGATTTTGATCTCAGATGCACTAAAGGTAGAACGACTTTCAAAGTTTATTAAGGCTGGATTTCCTGCAGTCAGTGACAATGAAATTGAAAAAATCATTAATGAAGCATTAACATAATTGTTAATGTAGTTAAAGAGATTGTATCTCAAAATAAAAAATAAGGAGACTTCTATGAGTACAGAAGCACTAAGACAGACAGTAAGGTTTCCAGAATTGACTGGCAATAGATACAAAAATATAGATGTTGCACTAGAGAAGATAATGGAGTCTTATGCTGGGTTAAAAAAATGGACTAAGACAGGCAGTGGAGCTTATGCTTCCAATTCATTTGCTGTCCCAGGGTTTTCAGGATATCACTATGTATTAGAAATTGATATTGATCACAGCGTGGAGAATGGCGACTGTATGATTATGTCTGCTGCTTTAACACCAGACATCAGTAACAAGAGAGACGATAATATAGATGCCATAGTTCCAATCTATAGATATCAACACGGAACCTATAGTCTGTATCAGCATACATTTATTGTATCTAAACCATTCGCTATAACCTCTAAATTCAAGGGAAAAAGTGAGGTTTCCAACAAGAAGTTCAGTGTTGTGTTTGGGCAAGGACGGTCTGCAGAATATGTTCTTCCTGTGGCTAAAGGTCAGGATAGAATGGATGAAGTCGCACAGATGGCTGTTCATGATTTGTTGATTGATAGAATAAACCATTGGGATTGTTATGACGATACCCAAAAGGTTTATACCCACATGGTGTTCACTGAGTATGATCATCCTTTCTCTAAGAAATCATACCAAGGAAAGATAAATGAGCTGAGTGATTCTCTAAACGAGTTCAACTTGCCAAGGTTTATCCTGTCAGACACCAATGGGTTTAGACTTCAGTTTCAAGAGGTAAATCAGCACAAGACAAAAGAGGCGTTTGACTCCATATATCCAATTATTAAAAAAGGATACCGTGTGGATAGAACCCAAAATACTATGAAAATCGGAGGTAGAAAATGTTGGTAGAGGTAAATCCAGAAATAATAAAGAAGTTTCAAGGGGAATTTATTTCCCATATTGTTGACCGTGAAGCAGTGAGCTATTTAGAGGAGGGGGAGTGGCATCATGCTAATCCTCGTGAGACCTCTATTTGGTCTCGCGACTCAATAGATGCAGTGGTTTACAATGATTCATCTGTCATGTACAGAAGAGCTCTGGCTGAGGGCAAAGAGGTTCAGCAAATCAAAAATAATAGATGGGTGAAAGTCCAAGGGCATCAGTTGGACTCACTAGTAGATACACCAAAGAGAATCGTACCAGCTCAAAAATTTCAAGAGTGGGACTGGGTGTGTTTTGGTGAAGCAGAGGTTATAACCAAGATAAAAAAGTGTACCTATAATGCAGATATAAAGCTATGGGAATATACGCTAGCGAAGACAAATCATACAGAAGAGCTGTCTACACTGGATGAAAATATTAAGCACTGGAGTCCTGTTCCTGGGGAAACTCTAGCATTTTGTGACGGAGATGGTGGACCAATTGTAATAGACGACTTTATAGAGATGAGAGGAAAAAACTATGTATGTGCAAATGAACTAGCATATAAGCATGTATCCCCAATCATCTTTAACCTAGATATGCTGTACCCAGCTTCAAAGACCAATGGTCATAAATAATCGTAAGGAGATTAAAAGATGTCAGTTAAAAATTTAGGCTTAATAACACTAGGACAGCTATGTGGACATGATATCCACCAGAGAGAGAGGGATGGAAAGATTGAGGTTACGCAACTTAGAAGATCAGATGATTATCCATCACTATTAATTGCTAATACCGTTCAGTCAGAGTTTGGTGCAGAGCTAGTTGAACTAATTGAGAGCAAGACAGGAAGAGAAGCATACTACTCCAGGGAGACGGGGGATGTTCTATGGTTGCATCCTAGTTTATTTTTGCTGTATGTTGCTAAGCACTATGCAACTCCTGATGAGGTAAGAGTCTGGAAAGATAAGTTCTTTACTGAAGCTCTGTCTCACCCATCATTATCACTTCCTGATGAGGTTTGGAGTCTGGTTCCGACAAAAGTAAAGCATTGTCTAGCTCCTGTTGAACCAGAGCATGGAAGACTGTGTACTGGGTATGCATACCTTGAGCCAGACAGTGTAGTGCTTGGATTAGGAGACACAAGCATGGGTGTCCAGTTGGTAAAAATTGAACGAGTTGACAACAAAGTGTATTTGTACATTAAGGATGGAACTCTTATTGTTCAAGAATTGCTGGACAACGGGCACATGATAGGCTTGACCTATGACCCTGTCGGGGAACCAAAAGACCTAACAAGCCTGATGGAGGAGTAGCAATGTGGCGAAGAGTAACTCTTCGTCCTTGAGTGGATTGAGACCCCAAAATCTGGTATATATAATTGTGACAGAAAAGTCGAAAGGAATTAGTTATGTTTAGTATCTTTAAGAAAAAAGCAATAGTAGCACCGAGTCTTCTAGCCGAAGAAGAGAGAAAAAAAAATGCAGACTTGATTAGCAAATCACATGTGCAAGAGAAAGTGTTTGATTGGAAAAGTGATAAACCAGATGTTATGGCAGACCCTATAGTGTGGGGCAGATTCCTTGAGACTTTATCTCTTGAAGTTAGAAGAGGGATGTCTTTAGCAAAAGTGCTAAACGAAAAGGAATACTTGGAGTCACTGGCTAAAGTCTACTTCAAAAAGAGAGAGGGCGGATTTGGAGCTCATCATGTGTTTGGTTGGAAAAGTGATAGTGCAAAGAAAACTTTCTATAGAATTTGTACCTAGGAGGAACAGATGGTTTTACAGGTTATATTAAATGAGGAGAAAACTAGAATAGCTAGATTCTCAAAGATAGAAGGTGTGGTCATGTTGAGTATTGAGTCAATACTTGAGTGTATTCTTGATGTTGAATACGGAGAGAGATCAACAAAAGGATTAATGATGTTGTTTCAGACTCGCACAGTTAGAGGAACAAGAGACAGGTTCGTACCTATCGCTAGTGCTATTGAGATAATAAATATGGTGGCAGAGAGCAAGAGGTGGGC
>Ga0256827_10002860_pt1 | contig 11043 bp, 6 predicted proteins | sample CV84metaG_FD_185977 | JGI IMG/M metagenome (GOLD analysis project Ga0256827, IMG submission 185977) | Hydrothermal vent microbial communities from East Pacific Rise, Pacific Ocean - CV84 | ecosystem: Environmental > Aquatic > Marine > Hydrothermal vents | place: Pacific Ocean: East Pacific Rise...
TTAGCTTTTAGGGAATTTATACGGGTTTATTTTTTCTTTTTTAGGGTTTAAAGTCTTAAACATAATTTGTTACGCTTACAATTTTAAGCAAATAAAAATAAAAAAATAAAAAGTAGAAAAACCGAACAGCTATTTGGTTTGAGTATAAGTAAGATAATCAAAAAAAGAATAAGTAGCTTATTAAAACTTAGTATAAACATAGGTAAAATAATGTATTTATTAACAAATGTTAAAAAAATATTAAGAAAATAGATATAAACTACCCCAAATTGCTGATAAAAAAGTTATCTTCGTTGTTTAAATTTAAATAAAAAGGAAATGCGTAAAATACTTTCTACATTATTGGTTTTTATAACCATTTTAAGTTTTTCTCAGCAAGAAGAAAATTACACTAACGAAAACGACAAAGGTATTTCTACAGGAATGGCTATGGCCTGGGTAAAATACAATAATAGCGAATACTATGCTGCTTTGCGAACATACAAAAAACTATATGTAAAAGCTCCAGGAAACGCACAATTAAATTATCGTATGGGTATGTGCTTTATAGAATTACAGCAAATGGACACCGCTATTTATCATCTAAACAAAGCTTTAAAAATAGACACAACAACAAATTACAAAGCATATTACGCATTAGGACGTGCATACCAGTATAACGGAAAACTTAATGATGCTATTGATAATTATTATATATACAAAACAAAATTATCGCCAAAAGAAAACGAACGTAATTTTGTTAATATATATTTACACCAATGTTTAACAGCAAAAAATTTAATGGCAAACCCTGTAAATGTTAAAATTAAAAATGTAGGGAAAGCAATAAACTCTATTTATGTTGATGCATCACCATCAATTACCGCAGACGGACAAACACTTATTTTCACATCTCGTCGCCCTGATAATACTGGAAAAAACATTGACCCTGCTAACGAAGATTATTATGACGATGTTTATATTTCGAAATATAATAAAGAAGCTAAAGTATGGCTACAAGCCGAGAATATGGGAAAACCTATTAATACGGAGTTTCATGATGCAAACTTAAGTATTTCTCCTGATGGTAATATGATTTTCATTTACCGCAATAGATTAAATGTCACAAAATCAGGTGATATCTATGTCTCAAAAAAGAAATCAGATGGCAGTTGGGGAAAACCAAAACCTATTGACGAAAAATTTATTAACTCATCGTATTTTGAAAGTTCAGCTTGTTTAACTTCTGATGGAAAAACTCTTTACTTTGTAAGCGAGCGTGAGCGTGGTGGATATGGTAGAGCTGATATTTACGTTTCAAAAAAAGTTGGTAAAGAATGGAGCAAACCCGTAAACTTAGGTCCTGTTATTAACTCTGCTGATGATGAAATTGGAGTATATATCCACCCTGATGGAAAAACATTATTTTTCAGTTCTGATGGACATAACACAATGGGAATGCACGATATTTTTATGAGTACTATTAATGAAAATGGAGTTTGGAGTGAGCCAATAAATATGGGATACCCTATTAATACTACTAAAGATGAAATTCATTTTGTTTTATCAACCGATAGAAAGAAAGCATTTATTTCTAGTAACAGAGTTGACGGTTTTGGAAAAACTGATATTTACGAAATTGATATGACTTATTATTTTAAGAGTAACCAAAATATTGATAAAGAGCTTGCAAGAACTATTACAGGACCTCCACTATGTATTTTAAAAGGTAGTGTAATCGACTCTAAAACAAGCGAACCTATTCGTACAAGTGTTATAATTAAAGATTTAGAAACAAATAAAACTAAAATTATTGTAACAAACGAAAAAGGTGAATACTTTGCAACTCTTCCTGCCGATAAAAAATACGAATTGTCGGCTAAAAGTAAAGGTTATAAAACACTTATAATAAAAATTAAACTACCTAAAGAAGAAAACGAAACTCCTACTTTGGTTAAACACCTTTTATTAGATAAAAAGTAAACTTATATTTAGGATTTTTAAAACATTAACACATACGTAGTTACATCATTATAATGAAGACAGACTGCTACTAAATTAGGCATAGAAGCTTAAAATAATTACTCTCCTTCAAACATTTCACGAACAGAGCTATCTATTTTTTGCAAATACTTTGCGTCTAACGAATAAACAGTAATTTTAATATCGGTTAATTCATTATTTGTATTAACAATAGTAATATCAGGTAATAAAGTAGAGCTAACCCAAGGTAGTGATATAATAAAATCGGCTATTGTTTTTGTTAAAATATTTGTATCATCGGGTGTTTTACATTTTATTATAAAACTATCGGTATTAATTGTATCCTTTGCTCCTTTTATTGTTTTAATATTCGATATTATTTTGGAGTAAGGAATAAATATTTTGTCGCCATCAGTATTTAATAGTACTACTGCACGTTTTGTTAATTTAATAATTTTTCCTTCGTGTTCAGCAAATTCTACAATATCGTTTTCTTCAAAGGCTGCTGCCGATTTTAAAATTAACCCTGCTATGTAATCTTTTAAAAAGAATACTCCAAGAAAAAAAACTACCATAACTAATAGTAGAAATAACACAGCAAACATTATAGTACTTCTATGAAACAAATAACCTGCAAATATTGATATTACTATTACTCCAAGAATTATTTCTGATAAATACAGACTTCGTATTAGCTTTTTATTCTGTTTTATTGTTTTATTGAAAATTGGCAAATTTGTTTTCAGCATAGAAAATATAAGAATTATAACTACCGATAGTACCGAAATCAACAATATTGCTCCAAACGAGTTATTTATCATAGCTTTAATTTTATATTATATTTCTATTTTTTAGTAACTGAATTAAATAAACAGACATAAACGGATTTATTAAATAATAATTATTTTGCTTTGCAATAATACCAGAACGCAACATAAATTCTAGTTTAGATTTAACAGCTTCTTTATCTTCGCGTAAAATTCTTGATATTTTTGCAATTGTAAGATGTTTATGAAGTACAAACTGATTTAATATCACTAAATTATCTATATCAATATCATCAATTAGCAATGTATTTATATTTGGCATTGTAACTTGTATGGTATTATCATTGAAATCTACAATACTAGCCAACCAAAGTTTTAACGCCGAATTAATATTTCCATTACTAAACTTAGCATGCTTTAAAAACAAATTAGCAATAGTTATTTCTGACAAACTATTTAGCGATTTGTTTTTATAATTAAGCTCTAAACCACCTGCTTTGTGCCTTGTAAGTACAATATCTTTTATTACTTCTGCATTCTGTGGTTGAAGTTTTATAAAATTAATAAACAACTCCGATACATCATTCAAATTATAAATCGTATTTGCTACAAATTCGTTACTAACAACAATAAACAGTATTTTTTTATTAAATTTGTTTATTAATTCAAAGATGTATTCAATTAGCTTATTACCACCTATTGTTTTCTCCCACCAAAGTTCAAGATCGTCTATTATTACAACACTTCCTTTTGGCATTTCTTTTAATATGCTTTCAGGCTTACCCTTACTGCTTGTCGCATTTTGTATTGATGCAAAAAAATCAATTTTATTTATACTTCCTGTTTCTGGTGGTTTTATTGTATGTACAAGGTCTTTATTAAAATTACGACAAATATAATTTACAAAGAAACTTTTTCCTGCACCTGGCTCGCCAAGTACAGCAATAGCTCCTTTATAGCCTGCAAAATACCGTTCAATAGATATTTCTGCTTGCTTTACTTCATTTTTACGACCAAACCAGAACTCGTTATAATTTGAACTTGTATTTATAAAAAGCTGTGGATAATAAAAAGGTAATTGTTCAATAACTTTACTATCGGGCGATACCGACGAATTAAAATCTAACAACGCATTTACACTATTATACTCGGTTTTATCGCTTATTAAACTCTTATACCTTTCGGCATTACTTTTTGCATAGAGCAACTCTGTAATTAGTTTTTTATAATAAATATTTAATTTACCTATTTTCTGGTTTAAAAATCGTTTTTTTGTTGCCCTATCATCTTTTCTAATATATTGTTTTAAATCGGTAGCCGTTTTTATAAACGAGTTATAGTCTAACTGATTATGAAAATCAGAAATTAAGCTATGAGCCTTATCTGTAATATCTTCTGATATATTTGCAATTAATTCAATTTCTTGTTTTATTCGTTCTTGTTGCTGAGCAATAACCTCTTTAACATCAGCTTTAACATCAGCTTTACCATCTTGATTTACTGTAAATTTAAGTAATCTAACAATATCGTTTACTGTATTTAACGATTTGCTAATATTATCTTTTGTTTTATTGAGATAACTCTCCCAATCGGTCGATATTTTTTGTTTAACAATATACTCTAACAATATTAACGATGAAATTTTTGATGATTTAATTACATCATATTGTGTATCTGCAAAATCGTTTAAATCATCGTTATCAAATATATCAATTTTAGCCGGAAATTTTGAAATTATTTTTGTTAATGTTTGGGTAAATTTTTCATCTTGATTATAAAACCCGTATAAAACTTCGTTAACATCAATAAGTTCTAAATCAGATATATCTTTATTATTAATCAAACTATGTTGATAATGCTCGTAAATTTTTAAAATATTTTCATTGATGTATGATTTCATTCCCAGAGAGAAGTCGTCTAACATATTTTTTATTCGATTTGTTAATACCATTAACATTAATTTTACCGAAGTTGAATTATGCAATAAAATTTGATTAAATTCCCATTTATTAGGAACAGCCAAAACTTTTTTATCTATCTGTTTAATTTTTCTATTATAATTATTTTCCTCCTCTGGTAAATGCGAATTGCAATCAACTACATCAATAAATGAGATTATTTTATTAAACTCTTTTGTATAAAAATCTGTACATAGTTTAACTATACTACCTTCAATTTTTAAATTAAAATCAGATAACTCAATAAAACTTTGTTCTATTTTTGTTTTAATTTCTTGTATTTTTTTGGTAGTTAAGTTATTGTTTTCTTGCAAAATACTAATTTGATGAAATAAACTATTATTATTTGCAAACAACTTCTCTAACTCAATAACAAACTGCATATTAACTAACCCAAAATCTTTTAATAGCTGATAAATAAATAGCTGTCGCTTTAAGGATAAATCTTTATTTATAATTTTATTTAATTTAATTTTATATTTACTTCCGTTTCCATTAAAAAATAAACGCTTACGGTATTTAAACATTTTTAAACTAAAGCTATCTGTTTTACTTGCTTGCAAATCTTTTTGCGAATATCGAATAATTAAATGCTTTGGTATAAATTTAAAAAATATATTTATTTCAGAAATATATTTCTTTAATCCAGAATTAAATATGTTACTCTGTAGCGCAATTTCTTCATCAATATGTTGATTAATTAGTTTATTAATTTTAAGCAAAAAATTAGAATGATTTTGATAAATTATTTTTTTGTATTGCTCACTATTATATGTTCCTATTGAGTTTTCGATATTTTCTACAGATTTTAAAGTATCAATTTTTATTGCTTCAATAAGATAATTATTATCTTTTGTAATTTTATCAAATATTGGTTGATTATACTTTTTAAATAAATTGATTAGTTTATTGTAAACACGTTGAGTTTCCTCCGATACCACATTATTTTTTGCTTTATTAAGCTCAATAGTTTTATCATTTCTAATAATTGCAAGAGGAATTTCCTTGTTATCAGAACCTATTGTTTTATTAATCCCAAGGTTCATTTCTTTAAATAACGACGATGCTTTTACAAGAACAACTGTACCTATTTTATGCATTAGTGCATTTGTTTTTTCAACAAACTCAGCCTCTTTACCTTTTTCAATCTCCGAAATTCCAAGAAAAACTAAATCAGAATTTTTCGATTCTATTTTCATTAAATCGTAAAATGGTTTTCGCTCAATTTCATTATTTATTATTTTAACCTCTGCATCAATCCTTAAATTTTCGAGATAAGAATCGGCTTTTTTTCTAATTACACTTGTTTTATCGTTCTCATAATTAACAATCAACAACCGTATTTTTGAATTTTCCCAATCATCAGATAAAAGTAAAAACTTTGAAAGAGTTAATGCCAAATTTCCATGATTTCCAGAACCTCGCCACCAAATATCAATAGTTTTTTTAGTACCAAAACCATGTTCTTTATCATAATCTACCAAAAGAATATTTAAATCTAACTCTGATATTGAGTTTATTAAATTTACAAACTGTACTGGGTTTTTACTTTGCCTGCCCCAACCCATTACAACTGTATTTGGTTCTACTCCTGAGAAACCATAAGTTTTGGCAATCATTTTAATACCTTCATAAATATTGTTACACGATTGTCGGCGTGTAAAAACACCTTCAATATCATCATCACTATTTACACGTTGTTCATATTTTGTAAACAACAAATTTGAATCTTTATTTTCGTACAAATCAAAATTTGATAAAATACCATGTTTTCCAACCACGGCCTTACCTATTTCTAATAAATGTGGTCGCCTTTTTGTTCCTCCTGTAAATAGTAAAATATTAGGTTTCCAATTACGTTCCTCTATTTCTTTGCTATTCATTTTAGATAATGCACGCCTGGTAATAGTAGTCCAAACACTTTGCCATACATCGCCATATTCTGTTTTTAACTGCCTACGTTTAAGCATAAAATACACTCCTATAATAATTGCAAACGAAGCAAACATCGAAAGCATATCCAACTTAAACATTATTGCAAAAGCAAAAACAAAACCTACTATTCCAAAAATAATATTTATTTTAAATGATGGTCGAAAATCGGTACTAGCCCACTTTTCAAGTACATAAGCAAGATTTATAAAGCCATAACTTGCTAAATAAAACATTGAAACAACTCCTGCAATAATATCTAAATTACCAATTAAAATTCCACCTTCTGCAATCACAAAAATCATTAATAATGCATTACGTGGCTCATTTGTTTCGCCGTATCCTTTACCAAATATTTTTGGCGTTATTTTATCTTTAGAAATAGCTTGCAAAATACGTGGTCCTCCTAGTATTCCACCTAATGCAGACGATAGTGTAGCTCCCCAAATACCAGCAACTACAAGTGGCGAAAACCAAGCAATTTTAACTAAAATATTATTATCAGAAATTAAATACTCTGGCTTAATAAAAAATGCAATACCTATTGCTAATATAACATAAACAACAAATCCTACAATAATTGCCCAAATTGTACCTGATGGAATATTCTTTTTAGGATCTTCCAAATCACCAGACATGGCTACTCCTGCCGTAAATCCTGTTACTGCGGGAAAAAATATTGCAAAAATATACTCAATAGGAAAATCGCCAGTTGCAACTTTATGTAATGTATTTGAGTGAAATTCAGTATCACCAAAAAAACCTAAACCTATAGAAACCAATGATAAAGCAATTGTAATTAATATAAAAAATTGCATTTTCATTGCAAGCGATGTGCTTATAAATGCTATAACCACAAGTAAAATTATTACTACCGTACCAATAATTCTAAATCCATTAACATTAGCTTCTAAGCCTAAAAAATTACTAATTGCATCAATACTTAAAAAACTTTCGGCAAAACCAACAATATAAAGCGAAATGCTTAAAGCTGTACCTATAAACAAGGCTATACCTATGGCTCCGCCCATTGGCAAGCCCAAACTACGCGATAAAATATAGTAAATACCTCCTGTTTTTATTTTCTTATCGGTAGCTATTGATGATATGCTCAAACCTGTTGTAACAGATATAACATGAGCAATAAGTATAATTAAAATTGTATATAAAATTCCTGCCTCGCCAACAACCCAGCCCAATCGCATATACATTATAACACCTAAAATGGTTAATAATGAGGGAGTAAAAACCCCTGCAAATGCACCATATTTTTTCCCTTCGGCCATAAATTTAGTTAATTGTTTAAGTTTATAAATATAGTAATTATTTTTGATTTGTTTGTATTGAAATTTTAGATGTGAGATATGAGACAAATGGCAATCATTTTAATATCTACTATAGATATAAAATCAATGCTGTTATACTTAGCAAAGCGAAATACCTATAAAAAAAATACCGAAAGTATGAGTTTGACTTAGAATTGTTAATTACTAATTTCTGTTTGTTAATTGATTTTACCTACATTTGAACTTTAAAATACAAAACTATGAAATCTATATTTTTATTTACAATAAGTTTAATTAGTGTTTATTCTTTTTCGCAGATTGATAAAACCGATTGGGCAGGCGGTGTTCCTGAAGGTTGCACAACAATAACTGTTGGAAAAAATGCTTCAACAGATGGTTCAGTAATGACATCGCATACCGACGATAGCCACCGCACACGTTCGTGGATGGATATTGTTCCTGCAAAAAAACATAAAAAAGGCGAAACTACCACTGTTTATAAGCGTGTAAAGGACGACACTAAGGCAATGCCAACTTATGGACATAAAAAAATAGGTCAAATACCTGAAATTGAACATACATATCAGTTTTTAAACACTGCATACCCAAGTATGAACGAAAAACAACTTGCTATTGGCGAATCAACTTTTGGAGGTAGAGAAGAATTACAATCTGATGCAGGTAAAATTGACTGTCAACGACTTAATAAGTTTATTTTAGAACGTTGCACAACAGCACGCGAAGCAATTAAACTTGCTGATGAACTTACAAAAAAATACGGATGGAACGATGCAGGCGAATGTCTTACTATTGCAGATAAGAAAGAAGTTTGGCATTTCGAAATTGTAGGTCCAGGTAAAGGTAAAGTTGGTGCCGTTTGGGTTGCACAGCGTGTACCTGATGGACATATTGCTGTAAATGCAAATGCTAGCACAATTAAAGAAATTGATTTAAAAGACAAAGCTAATTTTATGGCATCGGCGAATATTTACGATGTTGCAAAAGAAAACTCTTGGTACAATCCAAAAACAGAAACATTCCGTTTTTGCTATGCTTATGCTCCACATAGTCGTACAAGCCTTGCATCGCGCCGAAGAGAGTGGAGAGTTTTCGATTTATTAGCGCCATCGCTACATTTAAATGCTTATGCTGAGAATTTCCCTTTTTCAGTAAAACCTGATAAAAAGGTAAGTGTTAAGGATTTAATAAAAGTTTTTCAAGATTATTACGAAGGAACTCCTTACGATATGACAAACAGCCTTACTGTTACAAACGATAGCGGAAAAACTGTAAAATCTCCACTTGCAAATCCATTTATGCCATACGATGCAAATAAATTGCACAAAATTAACGGTGGTTGGGGTTGGCTTGGCGAACGCACAATTGCACGTTGGTACACTATGTATGGCACAATTACACAATCTCGCGATTGGTTACCTGATGAAATTGGTGGTATTGTATGGCTTGCACAAGATAATATAGCTACATCGGTATATATTCCTGTTTATGCAGGTGCAACCGATTTACCTGAGGCTTATAAAACACCGGGTAGAGTTAATGGTTATACTCAGAAAAGTGCTTGGTGGGCATTTAACCGTTTAGGTACTCTTACAGCACAACGCTGGGGCGAGGCTCGCTACGATGTTCGTAATATTTTTGATGTAATGCAAAATGATATGTTTAAAGAGCAAAACAGTTTTGAAAAAAAGATGCAAGAAATTAAAGACAAACAAAAAAGGATTGAAGAACTAACAAAATATACAGGAGTATGGGGAAATACTGCTGTTGACAAAGCTTGGGAACTTGGCGATATGTTTTGGACAAAATATGATGAGAAGTTTTAGTGAATTGAAGTGCCTAAAGTTATAAGTTTTAAGTGCCTAGAATATATAATTCTGGGCATTTTTTATTTAACCAATTATTGGATACTCATAAGAACTAAAACAAATTGCAACTAATGCTGTTCCATATTGCTTTTCAGAAACAAATGTTTTAACAATAGTTTTTGGTTCTTTTAAATCGTATTTATCGGAAAAACCGTTTTCGTAAATTTCTTGTAAACTATCTTTTAACTGCTGTTTTATAACTTCTTCAGGAAAACTACCATTAAACTCCGACACTAAACCTCCGAACTTCTCTCCCGTTTTTTTATTGTATAACCAACCTATAATAATACCTGCGGTAAGTCTTTCGCCTTTGCTCCCATTAGCAACAGCCATAATGCTTTCCATTACTTCGCCATGAGTAATTTGTGGTTTTGGCTTTTCGGTAGCAATAGCAGGTAAAATTGATGAATATGTAATAATATTTGCCGACTCAATACCAGCATCTTTCAATGCCAAATGAAACGAGCCAGCGTGTGTTGTAATATCGCTCTCTCCTGCTCCACTTGTAATGAAATAGTCTTTTGGTACTCGGTTTCCTATTATTAGTTTGTTCATTTTTTTTATTTAAATAGCCATTGACTGATAGCTTATTACCTTATTTAATTTATTAGATTTACTTCGTACAGGGCTTCGCCGTTCTTCACTTTCGTTCAGAATGACAAAACCATTTGGCTTTTCTTCAAAACTTAAGCCCGAAGTTGTCATACTGAACATAGTGAAGTATCTCATTCATATTTATTATAATAGCCAGCAATCTGCTATCAGCCATTGGCTTATTACCTTGTTAAGGCTGAGCTGTAATGTTCGAGTTTGAGGCTTGCGAAATATTTGAAACCAGGGAGTTAACTATTGTTAATGACTGTTTCAAATATGAGCGTAACGAAAAAATCGGACATTACAGACTGCCTACTTTATCACATTAAGCTCCTTACCAACCTTAGTAAACGCCTCTATAGCCTTATCAAGCTGTGCTTGTTCGTGAGCAGCTGAAAGCTGAACGCGAATACGAGCCTCGCCACGAGGTACAACAGGGAAGTAGAAACCAATTACATAAATTCCTTCTTTTAATAATGCAGATGCAAACTCTTGCGATAATTTTGCATCGTAAAGCATTACAGCACAAATAGCCGATTTTGTTGGCTTAATATCGAACCCTGCATCAAGCATTTTTGCCACAAAATAATCAGTGTTTGAGTGTAATTTATCTTGCAAGTGAGTTGTTTCAGAAACCATATCGAACATTCTAATTCCT
>Ga0256827_10002863_pt1 | contig 11038 bp, 12 predicted proteins | sample CV84metaG_FD_185977 | JGI IMG/M metagenome (GOLD analysis project Ga0256827, IMG submission 185977) | Hydrothermal vent microbial communities from East Pacific Rise, Pacific Ocean - CV84 | ecosystem: Environmental > Aquatic > Marine > Hydrothermal vents | place: Pacific Ocean: East Pacific Rise...
GCATAACAAAAAGGTTGAGAAAAAAGATCAGCATACTGGAGCCTCTCGAAAAGAGCTGCTCTAGGCGCGTACGTTCTTTTCCGTTGGTTCTGTAGGCAATGATAAAATGTATAACTGTCGCTATCGTCAAGACAGAGACCAAAACAACCTTCATCTGCAGAGCATCGGAAATTCTACTTCCATTGGGATGTAAAAGAAGCGTGAAGAGATGAAAGTCCACCCCCATAATAAATCCTGTCGTCAAAAGCATCACCAGTGCGACAACTTCGAACCAGCCGAAAATCGGACCGACATGGGGGTAAACCTCCTGCTGCGCCTTCTTGTCCCGCAGCGTTATACCCAAAACGAACATAAAGACCGAACCACCAATCCAGCTGATTGCCATGATCAGATGGATATGAAATGCCCATTGTGTAATCCATGCCCACATCTTAACTGTCCAACTTCAATACCGCCATAAAGGCTTCCTGCGGTACCTGTACCTTGCCAATGGCTTTCATACGCTTTTTACCCGCTTTCTGCTTTTCAAGGAGTTTACGTTTACGGGTAATATCACCACCGTAGCACTTTGCAGTTACATTCTTACCCATCGACTTGACATTGGAACGTGCAATAACATTGTTCCCGATACTTGCCTGGATCGCTACTTCGAAAAGCTGTCTGGGAATCAACTCTTTGAGTTGGCCGACAAATGCCAAACCTCTGCTGCGTGCCTTCTCTTCCGGAACAATGATGGAGAGTGAATCCACCACTTCTCCTGCCACACGAATATCGAGCTTTACCAGTCTGCCTTCTCTAAATCCAATAGGTTCATAATCAAAACTGGCATATCCTTTGGTCGTCGATTTGAGCTTGTCATAGAAATCCATCACAATCTCATTCATAGGAATATCATACTCCATCAACACGCGTGTTTCATTCAGGTAATCCATTTTAATCTGTATACCACGACGGTCATTCAGGAGTTTGATAAGGTTGCCTACATACTCCTGTGGTGTTAAGATAGTTGCCTTGACATAGGGTTCATAAATAGTGTCGATCTTCTGCGGCTCAGGCAGTTCGGAAGGATTTTGTATCTCTATCTCTTCTCCGTCGGTCTTTTTAACCCGATAGACAACCGTCGGTGCCGTAGCAATCAGTTCAAGGTTGAACTCCCGTTCCAAACGCTCTTTCACTACCTCCATATGCAGCATACCGAGGAAACCTGTCCTAAACCCGGATCCCAGAGCCATGGAACTCTCCGGTTCAAAGCTTAGAGAAGAGTCATTCAGCTTGAGTTTGTTGAGTGCATCACGTAAATCTTCAAATTTATCTGTCTCGATAGGATAGATTCCGGCAAAAACAAATGGTTTTGCCGGTTCAAATCCGCCAATCGCTGTAGCAGTCGGAAATTTTGCATCGGTAATGGTGTCCCCTACCTGAAGTGCTTCCACTGTCTTGAGACCGGTAACGACAATGCCCACCTCTCCCGTATTGATAACCGCTGTCTTGATTGGCTTGATCGGGTTGGGATACATCATATCGAGCACCTGATGCTCCTCTTTTGTCCCCATAATCTTAATCTTCTGCCCTTTCTCCAGCTTACCTTCAAACACACGAACCAATGCCAACGCTCCAAGGTAATTGTCGAACCAGCTGTCGTAGATCAGTGCTTTGAGCGGTGCGGCTTCATCTCCGGCAGGTGCAGGAATACGCTCGACGATCATATCGATCAGTTCGGCAACCCCCTGACCTGTTTTTGCAGAGACGAGTGCATGCTCCGTCGCATCGATACCGATTGCCTCTTCCAGTTCACCCAATACCCTGTCGGGATCTGCGGCAGGCAAATCAATTTTATTGACTACAGGCAAAAGTTCCAAATCGTTTTCAATGGCAATATAGACATTGGCAATCGTCTGTGCTTCGACCCCCTGTGCCGCATCGACAATCAGCAGTGCCCCTTCACAGGAGGCAAGTGAACGACTCACTTCGTAAGAGAAATCTACGTGACCCGGAGTGTCGATAAGATTGAGAATATAGTGCTCGCCATCCTTTACATAGTCCAGACGTACCGACTGCGCTTTAATAGTGATGCCACGCTCTTTTTCGATATCCATCGTATCCATGACCTGTGCAGACATCTGCCGGTCCGTAACGGCACCGCACTCCTGAATGATACGGTCGGCCAATGTAGACTTTCCATGGTCAATATGGGCGATGATGGAGAAGTTACGGATATTTTTCTGTGGTACTTTTTTTGACACGTTTTTCCTTTTTGCATACAGAGCATATCATGTATGCAGGGTGTGCATTACCCACCCCTCTTAAAATAGTATAGTTCCAAAAGTCTGGAACCAAATGCGTTAGCCTCGCTTCCTCAGACTCTTTTCTCGATGCTAAGCGGGGCTAAAGCCTCCGGCTTTAAAAAACTCTAATTCGTTTCAAAGAGTGAATTGACACTCTCGTTGTTGTGTACACGTCGAATCACTTCACCCAGCATAGAAGCGGTAGAGAGCATTTTAATCTTTTCGGAAGGCTTGGTCATCGGGATAGTATTGGCGACAACCAGTTCGTCAAGTTCTCCCTCCTCGATACGCTCATAGGCAGGACCGGAGAGTACCGGGTGCGTACAGCATGCCATCACCGATGTGGCACCGAGTTTTTTAAGTGCAGCTGCCGCTTTTACCATAGTGCCTGCCGTATCGATCATATCGTCGATGAGAATCACATCTTTCCCTTCGACATCACCAATGATATTCATCACTTCACTCACATTCGCCTTTTCTCGACGCTTGTCGACAATGACCATATCGAGTCCCAGTCTGTTTGCAAAATAGCGTGCCCGTGCCACACCGCCTATATCGGGAGAAGCAATAATGGGATTGGGGAAATTTTTTGCTTTGATATAATCCATAAAAAGAATAGCCCCATAGAGATTATCGACAGGAATATCGAAAAATCCCTGTATCTGTGAAGCATGCAGATCTACCGTCACCATTCTGGTGATACCCGCTGTCTCCATTAAATTGGCAACCAGCTTTGCTGAGATAGGTACCCTCGGTGCCGCTTTCCTGTCCTGTCTTGCATAGCCATAGTAGGGTACAATCGCTGTAATCGATTTCGCCGAAGAGCGCTTCAGAGCATCTGTCATAATGAGCAGTTCCATCAAATTGGCATTGGCAGGTGCAGAGGTGGGCTGTATAATAAAAATATCTTTACCTCGTACACTTTCGGCAATTTGCACTGAAATTTCACCATCGGAAAAACGGGTGATTGTAGCTCGTGAAAGTGGCATTTCGAGATAGGTAGCTATCTCTCGGGAGAGTTCAGGGTTCGATGTTCCAGAAAATATCATATATCCGCTCATTACTGTACCTTAATATGGAGTTTGTTGGATGTATTTTACACAAAAGTTGATAAAAAGGTGATTTAAAGCTCTGCAGTATTACACTACTGCTATCTTAGATGGGTGGAGTGTTATTTTCAATGATACGGAAAGTTTTTAGAAAAAAGAGAAACGCTAACGGAAAACAGGGGAAAATCGATACTTTTTTAGAAAAGTACCATTTACCCAAAGATTATCTTGGTATCAATCGTCGATCGATTACCCGCGGAGTCGGGATCGGTCTCTTCTGGGGATTCATTCCCATGCCTATGCAGATGGCCGCAGTACTGGCCACCACACCCTTTGTCCGCTTTAACGTACCTATTGCCATCTCCATGGTTTGGCTGAGCAATCCATTCACCATGCCTCCTATGTATTATATGGAGTATCTTACCGGAAATTTTCTACTGGGGCGTGAGGGGATACACAATGTCGAATTGACCATGGGGTGGTTTAAAAACAATTTGGGCGATATTTTTGTACCGCTCTATGTCGGTACGGCATTCTACTCCATTATTGTCTCCGGACTTATCTATTTCGGATTAAACTGGCTCTGGATACGCTCCGTCAAAAGAGAAAAGGCAGAAAAAGAGAAGGTACGCAGAGAACGAAAAGTGGAAGAAGTACAGTCATAAACCTATGGTACAGGCTCCTAGAGTATGATACCGCCTCCCAAAAGTCTTCTACCGGAATAGAATGCGGCAATCTGCCCTTTGGCAAGACCAAAGACGGGTTCCGACAGAACTACGGAAGCAGACGCTCCCTCTATCTTGACATGGCAGGGAATCGCTTTGGTACGGTAGCGTACTTTCACTTCACAGTCAAACGCTGTCAACGCTTCAAAAAGATTAATCTCCTTCACTTCAAACTGGTTGACTTCAAGTTTCTCTTTTGTCCCGACGACAATCTGGTTTTTCTCAGGTTTGATCGCTAAAACAAAATGGGGGTCATGTGCCCCATTGACAAAAAATCCCCTTCTCTTCCCAATGGTGTAATGCATGTATCCTCTATGGGTACCGACCACATTCCCTTCGCTGTCTACCGTTTCTCCGGGAATATCGATATTCATATGTTTTGCAAGCACTTCATCGTAACTGTTTTCTACAAAACAGATCTCGGTACTCTCTTTTTGTGTGGCAAAATCGTTAAGCACTTCGATCTTCGAGGCATATGCTTTCACCTCCTCTTTCATCCATGTTCCCAAGGGAAAGAGAAGTCTTGGCAAAACCTTTTTTTCCACTTGACAGAGAAAATAGCTTTGATCCTTGTTAAGATCTTTCGCCATATAGATAGCATGACCATCACATTGAAGGTAGTGTCCCGTTGCAACATAGTGTGCACCTATCTGGTCAGCGAATGCTATCATTTTTCCAAACTTGATTGTACGGTTACAGACGACACAGGGGTTTGGGGTAAGCCCCTCCTGATAACTGCGCACAAATACGTATAGACATCCCGATTGAAAGTGTCACTCACATCGTAAAAATGTACTTGGATATCAAGATAGTCGCCTACCCGCTGCGCCTTGGCATAATTCTCTTCATGGTATCCCGGCTTATGGTGTAGTTTCATATAGACACCCTCTACCTCATACCCCTCTTTCTGTAACAATATGGCAGCTACCGTAGAGTCTACTCCGCCGCTCATACCTACCAGAACCTTCTTTTTTCGCATCTTCACATTACCTCTCTTATCTCTATAGCGATCTCATTGTCCACCTCTACCACTCTACCTCTGGCAACTATTTTCTCCTCTGCGGAAAGTACAATATTGTCCAAGTCAATCTCTTCTGTTTCAATCGTTTGCCCTCTTTTTAACATTTGGGCCTCTACCCTTCCCAAGGAGAGTTTGATATCTCTATATTTTTTGTGCTTCTTCCGCGCGATGCTCTTTTCAAGAGGGGAAAGAATTTGAATGTATATCTTTTTTTTGTGAAAAGAGAGTAGTACATTTAGATCACCATGTTCTTTGGAGAGAAGGCACATCTCCATACGATCCAACCCCAAGAGAAGAACATCTCCAAGTGCCAATTTTTCAAGGGCACGTTTCTTTACACGGAAAGAGGGGAAACAGAGCTCGTAGAGGGGAGAGCAACGATGCAGTTTCATTAAATGTTCCAATCTCAGTGCCTGGTTGTCAATCTTCATGCACATCCCCGATAAACTGTTCCAACAAATACTCTTTGGAGGCGGCCAAAAGATCATCTGGTACCTCTTGTCCTATGGAGAAATAGCCCATCGGCAAGTCATACAGTAACATAAAATTCAAAAGTGTTCCAAAATGCTTGGTCTCGTCAAATTTTGAAATAATAACCGAATCAAGATCAAGAAAAGAAAAATTCTCGTAAATATCTTCCATATCTTCATATTTGACTGTCGCCGAAAGTACCAGAGCCACTTCGATTTTTTTGGTAATCTCTGTCGTTACGAACTCTATGGTTTTTATGAATTTCTGTGTATCGTATGGTGACATTCCCGCTGTATCGACCAAAACAATATCATATTGAGCCAATGCTTCAATCTGCTTTCCGAAGGCTTCTGCCGAAGTGATGGAAAAATGCTCTATTTGCATAATATCCGCATAGTGTGCCAATTGCTCTATGGCACCGACTTTATAGGTGTCAAGATTAATGAGAGCCACCTTATAGGGTCGTTCCATAAGGTAGGCATAGCGGGCGGCCAGCTTTGCAATCGTTGTCGTTTTTCCCACCCCTGTCGGACCGACCAGCATCATGATTTTTGGATCGTCAAGGAGTTCAGGTTTTATTTTCAATGTCTCATCGATCTCTTCAAGAAGATAGGAGACCAGTAACCGGGCATCTTCCATCACGGGTGTACCAATCAGAGGAATAAGTATCGTATCGAGCCAACGTTCCGCTATGCCTTTTTGAATAAAGCGTTGCTTTACGTCATCGGCAACAAGACCAAATTTTCCTGCCTTCAATAAGCCGTCACGCATCTCTTCGAGTTGATTTTTAAGTGTTCCTATCTCATCAAGCAACTCTGTCTCTTCTTCCACATCAAGACTTTGGGGCCCAAAAGACTTTTCCATAAAAAGTGTTTTGGGTACGGCAATAACCACTTCCGATCGAACTTCACCATCATCATACTTTACCTGTCTGGCAGAAACAATAGTAAGATCACTACCATATTTTTCTACTGCCTGATTGTAGGCACTTTTGGGGTCGGAGGCTACAAATGTTTCATTGATCATTATTTTACCTTATAGTCTATTATTACAGGTGTATGCACCTGCTTCTCACTGCTTCTGGCGGAAGTGTTCTCTTTTACCAGACATATATGAGAGAGGAATCAATACCGAACTTCGCTCCATCCAACCCGGATGCGGAAGTGTCAAGCGTGTGCTTTTCATTGTTATATCATCATAAAATATCAAATCGATATCGAGTGTTCTCGGTCCATCTTTAAAGAGCCTCTTACGCCCGAACACTCTCTCTACCCGCAGTACATACCGCAGCAATGCACGTGGTGTCAAGTTTGTCTCTATCACCAACAGAGCATTGTGAAAATCCTCCTGTGCCAAAAAACCGAAGGGTGGGTTTTTTACCATAGGCGAACTCTCCACAATAGAGAGAAACGGTGAATGTTGCAAATAGAAAAAAAGGTGTTCAAAACGACGGAGAACATCTCCCACATTACCCCCTATACCCAGCACTACACGATGTTTCATACGAAATCTTCTGCCTGTACGGTAGGGGAAATGGGGTGTAGAGACCACACTCAACAGATGATTCAGCTTCTTTCTCTTTACCATACCTTTTCCTTTCTCGAGGTTTCTCCCTCTCCATCGACATTTTCGAACTGAAATGATGCAATAAAAAACATTGCCATACCTTACAATACGACCGCTTTTCCCTCTACCATAGCGACCATATCTTCAATACGTATACCAAAAGCATCCGGAATATAGATACCTGGCTCAATGGTATAGACCATACCATCTTCAATACGTGTCTCCGAACGGCTTGAGATGTAAGGCATCTCATGGATGTCAAGCCCGACACCATGCCCGGTAGCGTGTACATAGTATTGACCAAATCCCGCTTTCTCTATGATGTCACGTGTCAAAGCATCGACTTTTTTGGCTTTCATTCCCGAACGCGCCTTCGCTATGGCATGGTCATGTGCTTTCAGTACGGTATCGTAGGCTTTCTGCACGCTCTTTTGTGTAAACGATTGTCTCTTGCGGAAGGCAAATCCCTTCTCTGCATATACGGTGCGTGTTCTGTCGGAGCAGTAACGCCTGTATTTCAATCCTGCATCGACCAGAAGCAAATCGCCCTGTGCAAGTTTTTTTTGTGTCGGTGCAGCATGTGGTTTTGCCGCATTGGCACCAATGGCAACAATAGGATCAAAACTAAGATCATAGTTTCCAAAATCACTCAATCGTGCTTTTGCCCGATAGGTCAATTCAAACTCATTGTGACCAAAACCGTTTCGACTCAACTCTTTTGCCAACGTATGAAATGCCTTACGACCCAATTTTGCCGCTTTGGCAAGCAGTTTCAACTCTCTATCAGATTTTACCATACGTTTTTTATGTGAAAAATCCGGCTCAGGTATGAAGTGAATCCTCATCTTGGCGTTCATCTTTTCAAAACCTTCTACCGACCACTCTTTAGGATCAAAATATACCTTTTTGACTTTGGCAGAGTGCAATACTCTCCGTGCACACCGGTAGAGATCTGTTTCTATAAGTACCGTGGCACCGCGCACCTCTCTCTTGGCATCGAGCAAATAGCGGCCATCTGTAATAAAATAGGCTTCTGAACCCAATGAAAGATAGAGAGCATTATCACAGGAGTAACCACATTCATAATAGATGGCATTTTCATTTCTAAGCATATAATTCATACGTGTATCCTAAAAAAAGTGTCCTTTAGCCTTTGAGAGCCAACAGAGGGAGAGGGTTTTCGGATGGACTACTCCCGTGCAGTACGGGAGAGACCTAAGTGGAATGGAAGTTATTTCTGTTGTGCAGCCTGCTGCGCCTGCTTCATCGCTGCCACTTCTGAAAGAATCTGTGTCATACCCACCATGGCAAGATGGTATCCGAATGGTCCCATACCCAAAATTTGACCGGCACAGACTGGTGCAATCAGTGATTTGTGTCTAAACTCTTCTCTTTGGTGAATGTTGGAAAGATGGACTTCGAGCGTTGGAAGCTGTACTGCGGCAATAGCATCTCTAATGGCAATAGAGGTATGCGTATAGGCTGCCGGATTGATGATGATACCATCGGCATCTCCAATACACTCTTGTATACGATCTACAATTTCACCTTCGAGATTGCTTTGAAAAAATTCGATTTCTATCTTATTTTGTTCTGCGAACGCTTTCATCTGCTTATGAATATCTTCCATTTTCATTGGACCGTAAATATTCTGTTCTCTAATTCCGAGCATATTGAGATTTGGACCTTGAATGACAACTATTTTCATGTAACTACCTTCTTTAATGTATATTTTGGATATTATTCTATCCAAATAGAATTAAACCCGGATTATGCACATAGCGTAACGTACATCTCTATGGTATATTTCGGAACAAGGAGATATTTCCATGAAAATTATCATTGCAGACTACCTATATATCGATGGCATATTTGTTGAAAATCATGCCATAGCGTTTACAACACATATCGAGGCTATTGATCTTCCAGACAGACTCATGCAGCGATATCCCAAGGCAACACTCATTCGCAGCAAACCCTACACCGTGCTCTACCCCGGATTCATCAACAGCCATGTACATCTTGAATTTTCCGCCAATAAAACATCCCTGAAATATGGTGAGTTCATGCCATGGCTCCATTCGGTCATTGAACACCGTGACGATCTCATGAGAGAGTGTAACAATTCAATGATGCAAAAAGAGTGCCACGAAATGTTACGTTCAGGTATTACAACCTTTGGGGCCATCTCCAGTTTCGGTACAGAGCTGCAAGTGTGTGAAGAGACTCCGCAGCGCGTCGTTTTTTTCAATGAACTCATCGGTTCGAATGCCCAATATGCCGACATGCTCTATGGTGACTTTCTCGAACGCGTCAAAGCGTCCCAAAGCTGCGAAGCCACAAGTCGTATTATACCGGCTATCGCCATTCACTCTCCCTATTCTGTACACCCTGTCATTTTGGAAAAGGCAGTCACTTTGGCAAAACAGAACAGGATGCCTCTCTCTGCCCATTTTTTGGAATCGCGGGCTGAACGGGAATGGTTGGAAAACGGTACGGGTGAATTTCAACTCTTTTTTGAAAAATTTTTCAACACTTCGGTACCTGTCACGACTATAGATGCATTTATACATGCTTTTGAAACATATCCGACACACTTTACCCACTGTGCACAGGCCACAGAAGAGGAGTTGCACTATTTGGCACAGGTCGGTCACTCTGTCGCCCACTGTCCACGCTCCAACCGTTACCTTGGCTGTGGAAGACTTCCGCTGGAAAAAGTAGATGCACTAAGCCTCCCCTACACTGTCGCTACAGACGGGTTAAGCTCCAACGATTCCCTGAACATTTTCGATGAATTTCGTGCCGCACTTATGCTGCATCATCAATATCCCATACAAAAACTGGCACTGGACCTCATAGAGGCTGCCACAAGTACGGCGGCTAAAGCACTGGGGCTCAACAGTGGTCACCTTGCAGTAGGAAAAGATGCCGATTTTGCACTCGTTACACTGCCGGAACTGCCAAAACGTTCCGAAGAAATTGCACTATGGACCCTCTTGCATACCAAAGAGGTTGAGGCACTCTACATAGAAGGAAAACAGTATGTTTAAAAAAATCGGTATTACGATTAAATGGATAGGAGATCACTTTAAGGGGATGCTGTTTTTACTGATATTGCTGCTTGTTTTTATGCCAAAATCAGAATCGGGTCTTCAGCCTGCCAATCTTCAGGAGATTAAACTGATCGGTCCTATTACAGATGCTGACAAAATTCTCGAAGAGATCGACACTGCACAAAAAGACAGGAAAATAAAAGGGGTACTGCTCAATGTCAACTCCCCGGGCGGTGCGGTACCTCCTTCCATTGAAATCTCTTATGCCATTCGAGAATTGAAAAAACACAAGCCTGTCATTGCGTATGCCAGTGGCACTATGGCAAGTGGGAGTTACTACGCTTCGATCTATGCCAGCAAAATCATTGCCAATCCAGGATCGATTGTCGGATCGATAGGAGTCATTATGGAAAGTCCAAATTTTGCACAACTTATGGAGAAACTTGGCATTGGGACACAAGTGGTCAAACAGGGAACCTTTAAAGAGGCGGGTACCCCCACAAGAATATGGACCCCCCAAGAGAGAGAAGAGCTCGAAACGCTAACCAAAGATACATATAGACTTTTCATTTCAGATGTCGCCCAGGCGAGAGGATTGGATATGACTAACGACAAAACCTTTGCCGATGCCCACATCTTCTCTGCCAAACGAGCCAAGGAAGCGGGACTCATCGATGAAATCGCTACCAAATTTCAGGCAAAAAGAGAAATTGCGGCCTTGGCAAAGATTAAAAAACCCCACTGGAAAAAGAGAGATAAACTGGAATCTTTTATAGAAAAATTTACAACACAAAGTCTACTCAGGCTCCAAGGCTATTTTTACGGTTTGAAATCTACCCTTTTTTAAGGGGTGGGCGAATACCGA
>Ga0256827_10002864_pt1 | contig 11037 bp, 9 predicted proteins | sample CV84metaG_FD_185977 | JGI IMG/M metagenome (GOLD analysis project Ga0256827, IMG submission 185977) | Hydrothermal vent microbial communities from East Pacific Rise, Pacific Ocean - CV84 | ecosystem: Environmental > Aquatic > Marine > Hydrothermal vents | place: Pacific Ocean: East Pacific Rise...
ATTGAACAGTGTGAGTTTCCAACCTCTTCATAGTACCATTTCCATGCAGGTGGGTCAATTGGTTCTCCAACTGTTCCTAAAACTCTTAGTGAGCTTAGGTCATATTTGCTTGGCTCATCTGCACCCATCTTATGAAGAAGTCTAATAGCTGTTGGAGCTGTATAGAATTGGTTAATCTGATACTCCTCTACCATTTTCCAACATCTACCAGCATCAGGGAAAGTTGGAACACCCTCGAACATAACTGTGGTTGCCCCACTTGCCAAAGGTCCATAAACTATGTAGGTGTGACCTGTAATCCAACCAATATCAGCTGTACACCAGTAGGTATCGTTATCTTTAATATCAAATACCCACTCCATTGTCATCTGAGCCCAAAGAATATATCCTGCTGTTGAGTGTTGAACCCCTTTTGGTTTTCCTGTACTTCCACTTGTATATAGCAAAAATAGTGGGTCTTCTGACTCCATAGGTTCAGGCTCACATCTTGGAGATTGAGATTTAATTAGCTCGTTATATGCGTAGTCTCTTCCTGCTACCCAATTAATATCTTCTCCATTTCTCTCTACAATACATACCTTTTCAACACACTCACAACCCTCTTCCAAAGCCTTATCAACCACAGGCTTTAGCATATATGGTTTACCTTTTCTAAATGCACCATCAGCCGTTACAACCAATTTTGCTTTTGCATCTATAATTCTATCTCTTAGAGCCTCGGCACTAAATCCACCAAATACAATAGAGTGAATAGCTCCAATTTTGGCACAAGCCAACATAACCACAGCCGACTCTGGAATCATTGGCATATAGATTACAACTCTGTCACCCTTTTTTACACCAAACTCATTTTTAAACATGTTTGCTGTTTTGTTAACCTCATAAGCTAACTCTCGGTAGGTTAAAATCTGTTGGTCGCCATTATCTCCCTCAAAGATAATAGCAGCCTTATTTTTTTTAGTAGCCAAGTGTCTATCAACACACTGATGAGCCACATTTAGCTCTCCACCACTAAACCATTTATAGAATGGTGCATTTGACTCATCTAAAACGTTATCATAAGGTTTAAACCAATCTATTTTTTCATCAGCAAACTTTGCCCATGTTCCCTCATAGTCAGTATCAAACTCTTTTACAAGAGCGTGATAGGCTTCCATATTGGGAATTGGTGAATTTGGGAACTGTTCTGGATTTGGATTGAATATCTGTTGTGTCATTTTTTTTCCTTATTGTTATTATCAGTAATTTGAATTATAGAAGCTAGTTTATCATAAAAGATGATAAATATGAATAGAAAATGGAGCTTTTTTCTAATTAGGAGTATTTTACTCCTAATTAGTATCAATTGAAGATTATTAACAATATTACATCTAATATTTAATATAAATCATAGTTATCTATCTTTTAACCAATAAGCTTTAAAATCGAGGCAACACCTAACCCCATAAATGTTCCAACAATATATCCCATCATTGCCATTAAAACACCCACTGGAATTAATGCTTTATTGTATGCTCCTGCCAAAATGGGTGCAGAAGCAACCCCACCTATATTTGCCAACGAGGCAACTCCCAACGAAAAGAGGTCTAATTTGAATATTTTTGCAAAAATAACCATAATAACAGCATGGGTAACAATAATCATAAACCCTGCCATAATATAAAGAGGTGCATCGGTAAGTTCAGAGAAATTGGCTCGTGAAGCGATGAGGGCAACAATTAGATAGAGCATAATATTTGCCAATGGTTGAGATGATGCCTCTTTGTTTAATGGTGTCATTCCCAATAAAATTCCTGATAGTGTGGCAAAGATAACAACCCAAGTGGTTTTGGTTAAAAAGCTTGTAGTTGGTAACATTGGGGCTAGATATTGAGCAGTAACCGATACCATAAGAGCCAAACCCAAAAGCATAAACATAGAGGCAAAGTTTATAGGAGTTTGAGAACTTTCACTATTAAGAGTAGAACCCAATTTTTTTAGTAAATCCCCATCTGCTTTTGTCCAACGGTTAAAAGATTTTGCAAAAGGGACAAGAGCCAAAAGAATCATAACCCACAAAGCGTAATCTATAGAATCAATAAGAAGAACATTTCCCATATTATCACTACTAAGCCCCAAAGAGTCTTGAATAGCTATCATATTACCAGTACCACCCATCCAAGAACCCGATAAAGCTCCAAATGTTTTCCATGCTTCAGGTTCAAAAGAGCCATGAAGCAGAGCAAACATTACAATAAACCCCAAAGAGATACTAAAGGATGCCAAAAAAAAGGTAAGCAGAATTTTTTTACCCAATTTCAGAATCTTTTTAATATCACTTTGAATAAGCATTAAAAATATCATGGCAGGTAAGAGATTTGATTTAAAAGCTTTGTAGGCAGAGTTTATCTCATCTGTTTTTGTCCAAAGCTCCAGAGTAGAGAGTGTCATAATGGTAAAATAGAGTATCACTATAGCAGGAAGATACTCAAAAAAGTTGGCTTTTGTTTTGGCTTCTAAAAAAACCAACATAGAGGCGATAAATAGTAAAATAGAGAGATAAGGGAAGGCAGTTGTTATCATATGTATTCCAAGTTTTTTTGTATTATATCAAAAAGTTAAAAACCTACTTTTAAGAGAGAAAAAGGTATTATTTTATGTTAAAAAATAACATTTTTAAACACAAAATCAAAGGAGTCTTATTATGAGATATTTTTTATTACAAATAGTCGCAATCTCTCTATCTTTTGCAGGAGGAGATTTTTTTAAAGTAGAGCCTATTACAAAATATGAGAAGATGGACAAAAGTCAAAGTAGTTGTAATTGTGGTATACCTGCAAAACTGTTGCCTTATAATGGAGAGGATATTCCTATTATAGAGAGTGAACCTTGTCCAAATAATGCTTGTGAGTATTAGAGGTGCGTTAAAAAACGCACTCCAAAAATTATACTGAACCTTGGTCAATCATAGAGTCAGCAACTTTTCTAAATCCTGCAATATTTGCACCTGTTACCAAATCGCCTTCACATCCAAACTCTACCGAAGTATCATACGCTGTCTTAAAGATATTTTGCATAATTGTTCTTAGCTTAATATCAACCTCTTGAAAACTCCACTGTGCCATACTGGCATTTTGACTCATCTCTAGTTGAGAAGTTGCCACACCACCTGCATTGGCTGCTTTTCCAGGGGCAAAGAGCATATCACTTTGGCGAATAAACTCTAGTGCCTCTGCGGTTGTTGGCATATTTGCACCCTCGTTAATTAAGATACAGCCATTCTCTTCTAGTTTTTTAGCATCAACCAAAGTTAATTCATTCTGTGTTGCACTTGGAAAAGCAATATCGCAAGGAAGATGCCAAACAGCATGACCATCTTGTGGATATTGACTTACAGGAGTATAGGTACAGCGACAATCAACAGTTGCATACTCTTCTAATGAAGCATGATGAATCTCTTTAATCATTTTTAATGCTTTTAAATCAATTCCATCCTCTTGATAGATTGTTCCTCGGCTATCACTACAACTAATAGGAATTGCACCCATTTCGTAAAGCTTTTCGATGGTATAAATTGCTACATTTCCTGAACCTGAAACAGCACAACGCTTACCTTTTAACTCTTTTCCATAAACCTTTAAAAAGTTCTCTGCAAAATAGACTGAACCGTAACCTGTAGCTTGAGTACGGGCTTTAGAACCACCCCAGTTTAGACCTTTTCCTGTTAAAACACCTTCAAACTCACCTGTAAGTTTTTTGTATTGACCAAACAGATAACCAATCTCTCTTCCACCAACGCCAATATCTCCTGCTGGGACATCTTTGTGTTTTCCAATATGTTTGTAGAGTTCACTCATAAAACTTTGACAAAATCGCATAATCTCATTATCACTTTTCCCTTTTGGGTCAAAGTTAGAGCCACCTTTTGCTCCACCTATCTGTAGACCAGTCAGTGCATTTTTAAATATCTGTTCAAAACCTAAAAATTTAATAATTCCTAAATTAACAGTTGGGTGAAAACGTAAACCACCTTTATATGGTCCGATAGTTGAACTAAACTGAACCCGATAACCTAAATTTGTTTGTACTTTTCCTGCATCATCTACCCAGTTCACTCTAAAAATAACGGTTCGTTCTGGTACAACTATTCTCTCTAAAATATTATGTTCTAAATATCTACTATCTGAATCTAAGAGAGGCTTTAAAGAGTATAGAACCTCTTGTGTTGCTTGATAAAATTCATCTTGACCAGGGCTACACTCCTTGATACATGATAATACTTCTTCTATTTTTTGACTTGACGACATATTTTATTCCTTAATTATTTATTAAATTATTTTATTATATTTATTATAAAACTCGTAATTATAGCACTTTTTCCTGTCCCAAACGATAGAGTGCGAAATCATATTTTATAGGGTCTAAAATATCAAAAGTTTTTAATCTATTTGTTAACTCTAAAGTTGCTTTTATATCATAAGTTTTACGTTTTAAAAGCCCCAATCTTTGAGAAACTTTAAAGGTATGTGTATCAAGGGGCATAAGTAAATCTTTTTTATCTATTTTTGACCATAAACCCATATCTAAGTTATCAGAACGTACCATCCAACGCAGATACATCAAATAACGCTTGTATGTTCCTGCTGAATTTAACTTTTTAGGAACAGAGCCAATCAGAAATTTATACCCCCTACTCTCATAAGGATAGACCTCTTTTAAGGTTATAATAAAATTCCACAATCCATCCAGTATATTTTTCTCTTTTTTATACCCTTTATAAAATATATTTTCAATAGAGTCTATCTCTTTTAACCGTTTTAAAGCAATAAAGATAGCCACAACATCATCCGAATTTTGAAACCGATAATAGTGATTTTTCAAACTCTTTTTAATAACCTCATCAGAACTATCCAACAGAGAAAAATCTAAAGAGTCCAAAAATTTTACAATTAATTTTGCATTACCATAAGCAAACAAAGCACAAATCAGAGCAATGGTCTCATTTTGGTATCTGGTAGCAATCAAAAGTGGGTCAGGCTTATCATAAGAGAGTTCTGAATTCTTGTTTCTATTTTCTACTTCGTTATCTAACATTTGTTTAATTTTATTCATAAAAGTATTATATACTGTTGCCATGAAAAAGCAGACATTTATTTTAAAGAATCATAAGAGAGAAGAGAAAAACATAGTCATAGAAGCCTCTTTAGAGATAGAGCAAAAAAGAGTAAAAGTTGAATACAAAGTAACAGGAGAGTTAAACAACTATATCTTTGAAGAAGCATCAAAACAAAAAAGAGCCAATGAATTATGGAAAAGCACCTGCTTTGAACTCTTTATAGCCCCAAAAGAGAAATTAAACTATTGGGAGCTAAATATTAGTCCCTCTAAAAAATGGAATTTTTATGCCTTTAATAACTATAAAGAGCTTATGAGAGAAGAGAAAAACATATCAATACCAAATATAGAAATAACTCAAGGAGAAGATGGTTATATTCTCTCTTGTGAAGTTTATTTTGATATAGAAGAGTTTAGCCCCAAAGATAATAATTTTAATTTAGCTGTTATTCTTTTAGATAAAAAAGAAGTACGACACTTTTACAGTATCAACAGAAAAGATGGTGTTGTTAATTTTCATGACAGAGATTATTGGAATCCATTTTCGCTATAATTCCAAAAAAATGAAAAGAGAAAAAATATGTCAAATAGAACCTTAATTATTGGTGCTGGTGGTGTGGGAAATGTTGTTGTTTTTAAATGTGCAATGAATATTAAAACTTTTGGAGAGGTTACATTAGCAAGTAGAACCCTTAGTAAGTGTGATGCTATTGCTAAAAATGTATTCAATAAAACAGGAGTAGAGATAAAAACTGCCAAAGTTGATGCAGATGTTGTTGATGAACTTGTAGAACTCTTTAATAAAATTAAGCCTGATATTGTTATTAATGTGGCTCTTCCATATCAAGATTTAACCATTATGGATGCTTGTAGTCAATATGGAGTAGATTACCTAGATACAGCCAATTATGAACATCCCGATACAGCCAAATTTGAATACAAAGAGCAGTGGGCAAGAGATGAAGAGTTTAAAAAAGCTAATATTATGGGGCTTCTAGGAAGTGGCTTTGACCCTGGGGTTACAAATGTATTTTGTGCCTATGCTCAAAAACACTACTTTGATGAGATTCATACTATTGATATACTTGATTGTAATGCAGGTGACCATGGATACCCTTTTGCTACCAACTTTAACCCAGAAATCAACCTTCGTGAAGTTTCAGCAAATGGTCGATATTGGGAAAATGGCGAATGGATAGAGACTAAACCAATGGAAATTATGCAAGTTTGGGATTATCCTGAAATTGGAGAAAAAGATAGCTATCTGTTGTATCATGAAGAGATGGAATCACTAATTAAACATATAAAGGGTCTTAAACGAATTCGATTCTTTATGACCTTTGGACAGAGCTATTTAACCCATATGAAATGTTTAGAAAATGTTGGAATGCTTGGAATTAAAGAGATAGAGCATAAAGGGCAAAAAATTGTACCAATGGAGTTTCTAGCAACCCTTCTTCCTGACCCTGCATCTTTGGGCGAACGAACCAAAGGGAAAACCAATATTGGAATCTATGCACAAGGGTTAAAAGAGGGTAAAGAGAAAAGTCTCTATATCTATCAAGTATCTGACCATGAAGCATGTTATAACGAGGTAATGAGCCAAGGAGTAAGCTACACAACAGGTGTTCCTGCCATGATTGGAGCGAAATTAATGTTAGAAAAAAGATGGAAAGAAACAGGAGTCTTCAATATGGAACAATTTAACCCAGACCCATTTATGGAAGAGTTAATGGTTCAAGGATTACCATGGAAAGTCATTGAAAAGTAGTTGTAACAAATGGTTAAAAACTTAATATTTTTTTAACCATTTTAACTATGAGTAAAGGTTAATATTTTATAATATAGTTAATCAAAAATAGAGTTTATGAAGGATCTGTCATGAATAACCAAAGTAATTATCACGCTCCCCTATATTATCTTTTTTCTATTGTTATTTTAACAACTATTATTATATATACAACATCTAAAATTAGTAATATCTTTCATTAATTAATTTTATTTTAAATAAATATATTAATTTTAATATTTAAAATAATATAATAAGTCTTTAGAAAAGGATTTATTTATGATTTTATTTAAACATATACTCATTTTATCTATACTTTATAGCCCCAGTACCTATGCCATAGAGATAAAAAGTCTTCATCATGCCGTAGACGTTGCAGGTAAACAACGTATGTTTACACAAAGAATGCTAAAAGATTATGCCATGATTGGGATGGAGAATAGTTTTGATAAACCTGATGAAGATTTAAAAGAGGTAATTGAGCATTTTGAAAATCACTTGCTTTCCCTTCATGACTATACTAAAAACAGAAAAATCATTAGAAGCACCAACAGAGTAAAAGAGCTTTGGATTCCCATCAAAAAAATTTTAAAAGATAAACCTGATATACACAAAGCTCTTGCACTACAAGAAAAACTAGAACGACTGCTACAAGTTTCAGACAGCACAACCCACCTTTTTGCTAAAGAGACAAAAGAAAAGTCAGGAATTATTATTGATATATCAGGACGACAACGGATGTTATCACAAAGAATGGCAAGTCTCTATATGTTAAAAGTATGGGGCGTTAAAAATAAAAGTTTTCAAGAGAAAATGGACAAGAGCATGGAGCTATTTGAAAGTTCATTAACACACTTACAAAATTCCAAGCTCAATACAAAAGAGATTTCAAAACGATTAAAAGAGGTTGAGAAATCATTTAGCTTTTTTAAAATCATGAATAAAACCTCTAATACCTTTATACCCACACTTATCTATAAAAAATCAAATGATATTTTAAAAAACATGAACATTATTACAAAGAATTATGTTGATTTAAAAGAAAATAGGAGAAGTCTATGTACCCCTTAATAAAACCCATCATGGCAATAATGACAATGATAATCTTCTCCTCTACAAAGCTCTTAGCTAAAGAGATGAATGATGAGAAAGTAAAACTTATTGATATTGCAGGTAAACAACGAATGTTATCACAACGCATCGCAAAAGATTACCTCTATGTACACAAAAATATTGCTATGAGCAAAACGGAAAAAGAGCTAAAACATTCATTAGCAAGTTTTTTCAAATCTCACAAACTCTTAACCGAAGTTATAAAAGATGAAGAGATTAACAACCTACTCGATTTTGTAGAGTTAAGCTCTAATGACTTTAATCGAACCATTAATCAACCATTTTCACTGGATAATGCTCAACTAATTTTAGATTTAAGCGAATCGATGTTAGAAGGAAGCCAATATGTAGTAGATTCATTAAAAAGTTCCATCAAAGTAGAAGAGTCTCAAATTATTGAAATTGTAGGAAAACAGCGAATGCTTGCCCAACGTATTGCAAAATACTATATAGCCTATCAAACAGGAATTAAAGATGCAAATACCGTTCGAAGTATGAAGCTAACTGTTTCAGAATTTGATAAAAATTTGAACAATTTGCTTAGTAATGAAGAGAACACCCCTTTAATACAAAAAAAAATCAATGAGGTAAATAAACTTTGGAAAATTGTTCATAAGTTTTATATCAATATTGAAAAAGGTGGGCTTCCGCTAATTGTCTTTAACACTACTGATAAAATCACAAAAAAAATGAATGAGATTACACAACTATATCTCGATATTCACAAATAACAAGAGATATAAATGAAAAAAATATTATTTATAATTTTACTGGTTTTAGGGGCGTTGAGTTACAGTAATGCCTCGACAAGAAGTGATGTTAAAATTATTGAAGCATCTGAAAACATTCGATATTTAAGTCAAAAAATCGCCAAAGAGTACCTCTATCTCTATTACAATCCAAATAAGATAAATTTAAGAGGAAAACTAACAAAAAGTATGAAAAAGCTAAAAGAGAATATTCATACCATTGCCATTAATACACAAAATGATGAGAGTAAAAATATTCTTAACTTTTTAACCTATACAAATGAAGAGATTCAAATACTACTTAACGAAAAGGCAAATAATGATAAAAGTATCTTAATACTTGACTACAGTGAAACCTTTGTCGAAGCAGCAAACTCTATTCAAAAATTACACCAATATCAATTTTCAGAAGAGGAGAAAATGCTTATGAATTTAAAAGAGTTAGAGTACCTCTTAGAACGTGTTATAAAATACTATATGGCATCAATTATGAATCTAAACAAGATAAGTAATGCACAACATATGCAGAGTGCCATCTTAAAAATAGAAGTTATTTTAGCCATTATCAAAGAGTACTCATACCCTGTAGAAATTTCAAAAGAACGAAGAAAAATTGTACATTTTTGGAAAACAAATAAAACTTTTTTAAATACTTCCCTTAAATTGTCTGTTCCAAATTTACTGTTAATTTTTACCGAACATTTTAAACCAAGTATCCAGAGACTAGAACTCTATCATAAACAGAATCAATAAATAAAAAGGCTTATTATGAGCATAAAAAATAATAAAACCATTACTTTTGTTTTTCTTGTTGCCAGTATAATGATATTCTCTTTTTTAATATACAATATGACAATATATATCAAAACATACAACAAGAAAGAGAACCACCTTAAACATATTCTTTTAATAGAAAAAGTTAATCATATTATTAATAAAATAGAAAATGAATCTATCTACAGTGCAATGTATCTTGGAATTCAAGAAGAGACAACATTTAACCAAGTCAGCTCATCCAGAAAAATTGTTGACCAAGAGATTGAAGAGACCCTTCTTTTTCTCAATAAAACCGTTATATTTTCAAGTCAAAAAAGTTTTTTAAAAGATATTTCTAAAACACTTATAAAAATAAGAACTACCGTTGATTTACTCGAAAATAGCTATCAGACCAATCTTTTTGAAAATTATGAAGATAAAATCATTACCCCTCTGAATAGAGAAATTCAAGAACTCGGTCAACGATTTAAAGAAGAGTATAGAAATGAACTTTTTGCATTTAAAGAGTTGATGGAGATGAAAAAGAATCTTAATAAAGAGACAAGCTTTATCGCTTTTATTCTAAGTAACTCCAAAAAGATGAATCTAAAAGAGCTACAACTGTGGGAAAACATTATTAATAGGGACTCTACCCCCAATTTTAGTAACTTGAAAAACAGTAAAATAGCAAATGAACTTTCAGAAAACATGAACTCTTTACATTTTGCAAATATCAAAAATTTTGAAAGAGCAGAGATTTTCAATGGTGTTCTTAGAGGAAAATATAAACTCTCTATTGAGAAGTGGCTCAATGTCTCTAAAAGTAAAATAGATAAAATCAATGTTGCACAAACCATACTTTTTATAAACATGAAGTTTATCCTAAATGGAGAGATAACAGAGTTAGACAAACAGATTCTAACACTTATATTTAGTGCTATATTTCTATTCTTGCTTATATTAATGCTTCTCTACCTCATCTACAATATACGAAGAAATAGCCTATATCTAACAGAGACACTCAAAGATATAGAGGCAGAGCTTAATGAAAAACAGAGATTAGAGATACAAGAGGTTATTAAAAAAAATGATACAATTGAAATTTATAAATTTCTAGCCAATGCAATTAAAGAACCCAGCAGAGAAAAAGACAACTTTTTGGCAAATATGTCTCATGAGATACGAACCCCTCTTAATGGGATTATTGGCTTTACAAATCTATTAAAAGTAGAGAACCTAGAAGGAGAACAACTAGAGTTTGTCAATATTATAGAAGAGAGTTCAAACAACCTGCTTCGTATTGTCAATGATATTCTCGATTTTGCAAAGGTTTCATCAGGAAAAATAGAGTTTGAATATATCTCATTTAATATTATGGAAAAATTTGAAGCTTGTGTTGATTCATACACCATAAAAGCTTCTCAAAAAAATATTGAATTGGGGCTATTTATTGACCCCACCCTTCCTACAGAGATAATAGGTGACCCAACCAAGATTTCACAAGTACTTCTTAACCTTTTAAGTAATGCAATTAAA